>JAEEGK010022256.1_pt1 | contig 13332 bp, 10 predicted proteins | sample 8958771 | NCBI WGS metagenome assembly JAEEGK01 (sample SAMN16246547, study PRJNA631951) | gut metagenome | biome: gut microbiome; feature: rumen; material: SC-attached | host: Bos | place: Iran: Karaj | collected 2018-10 | reverse complement strand
AATAACAGGTTCACATCTATATTTTACTTCCTTTATATTTTCATCACCAATTAACCAAACATCATCTTTGTATATTTTAACTGCTCTTGGAAAATGATTTAAGCTAATTAAACTCATTCCTTTATTAACTTCATTTTCTAAAAAATTATTTCCAAATAAACTAACAGAAGAAAATTGACCTTCAAATGCAATATCAACATTTTGTTTTTTACAATGTATAGTATCAACTTTTAATAATTTGAAATTTCCCATTTTATTTAGACAGAAATACTATTTTTCTCCTTTTTTTATTTTTCCTTTACTAACTACTCCTCCGATTATTATTTTTCCATCTACGATAAAATGTTCATGAACATCAAATTGAGATTTTATATTACTTTTTTCATCAATTGAATCATCATCATCAATTTCAGGTTGATATTCTTTATCATCACAATCTTCGTTTTCTTCTTCTAAATCAGACATAAAATACTCTTCAGTAATTTTTTCTAAACTATCATATGTATCAAAATCTTCTTTTGAAATTAAAGAATGGAATTTTTTAGTATAACCAATAGGAGAAACTAATCTAATTCTAACATTTTCCTGTAATTATAACATACATTACATCACTTTTATAAGATTGTCAAAAAAGATATTATCCCTGTGACATATATTTATGTTTTACATAACATGAAATTTTTCATATATCATCATTTAATAAATCTTGGAAATTCATGTATTTAATTAATCCATTGAATTTAAGTAATGTTAAAGATATTAAATTTACATTTCTTTCATTTGAATTATCACATGAAAAACGCATTATTTCACTTTTTTTTTTTAGTTAATGATTCAAATGTTAATTTTTTCTTATATATTAGTTTTGATGATTCTCTTATTATATTTTATCAATATTTTATATATTAAAAAATATAAGAAAATTAATAATAAATAGAACCCAAATAATAAATAAAATAATAATTAAAATAAAAACTTAAAATAGAATTTCCTTTTTTTCATATATTTTCATTCATCAAATCTAAAAATTCATTATAATCAATTTCCCCATCTCCATTTTTATCTACTTTTTTTAATAACTCATTAATTTTTTCACTACTTGATTCATCACCAAAAGCACTTTTAATTTCATTAACAGAAAGTTTACCAGAATGATCTTTATCAAGACTAGTAAAAAATTCATATAATCTTTCTTCTTTTAAATATTTTTTTTCATTAATTGAACAAGCAAGAAATTCAGTATAATCAATATTACCATCTTTATTAGCATCAAGTGAATGAAATAATTCTTTAATTTCATCTAATTCTAAATTAGCATTCATTTTCATTAATCCTTCTTTTAATTCATCAAATGTAATTGTTCCATCTTTATTTAGATCCATTTTAATAAAAAAATTTTTTAAATTAGTTACTTCATTATCATTTATTCTACTTGCTATGAAAGTTAATGCTAAATTCCTAATTTTATTACTTTCAGTATATTTTTTAAAATTTTTAATATCAAAATCAATTATATCATCATTTTCATTTTTTTTTTTTTTTTCTTCCATTTTTTTAAACCATTTATCTTGAAGAACTTCAACTGCAGATAATCTTTTATCTTCAGGACAAAGCATTTTACTTAATAAATCTTTAATATATTTACTCATTTTTTTATCAACTGAATATTTACCACTTAAAATACTATCATAAATTTCTTTATCATTTCTTCCATTAAAAGGTGGATTTCCAGTTAATAAAATATATAATATAACTCCAGCTGACCAAATATCACATTTTTCATTATATTTACCTTTTAAAACTTCAGGTGACATATAATATGCACTTCCTACTTTCAATTTCATTTTTGTTTTACTATCAAATTTTTCTCCCATTCCAAAATCAATAACTTTAATTGGATTATTTTCTTCATTACCTTCATTTAAATATAATAAATTTTCTAATTTTAAATCTCTATGACATATTCCTTTTGAATGACAATATGCAATAGCACTCATTAATTGTTGAAAAATTGTTGCTGCAAATTTTTCAGTATATAATTTACCTTCTTGTATTCTTTTTGTTAATTTTTCAAATAATTCTCCTCCATTACATTTTTCAATTATTATATAATAGTATCTATCATCTTCAAATATCTCAAAAATTTTAATTATATTTGGATGTGTAATTGTTGACATTATATTCATTTCTTTTTTAAAAAGATTTAAATCAGGTAACATTTGTTTTGATATTTGTTTACATGCTCTAATTTCTCCTGTTTGTTTATTTTTTACTGAATAGACTTTACCATAGCTTCCTTGACCTAATTTTTTTATTACTTCATAATAATCAGTCATTGCACCTTCTTTTTGACCAACTAAATTTTCCTTATTTATTTTCAATTGTGACATTATAATATTTTATTTTTATGATTGAATAAATTATAATATAAAAATAATTATTAAAACATTAAAAAAAATGTCAGATTTATCATTATATTCAAATAAATATTTCGAGAGTAAATTGAAAATAATATTATATAGTAATTGGAAAATATAGACAAAAACTTTTAGAAAAAGGAGCAAATACAATAGCAACATTACCAAGAGTTTTTAAAAGTGTTCCTTCATTTGATAATAATAATAGAGTAAATTCAACAGATTTTTTTAATGCATTATCATCATGTGGATTAAATATTATTAATGAAGAAGCATCTTTAATTTCTAGATTTGTTGATCAAGAAAATTCAGGTATGTTAAATTTTGAAGAATTTTTATTTGCTTTAAGAGGAAAACCAAATGAAGAAAGACAAAATGTAATTGATTATGTTTTTAATATTTTTAATAATGGTTCTGATGTTGCTGATGTTAATCAAATGAAACAAGTTTTTAATTGTCAAAAACATCCTAAATTTACTATGGGAAAATTAAATGAAGCTCAAATGTTTTATTTATATTTAAAAAATTTTAATAATATTGTTCAACCTACAGTTACTAAAAAAGTATTTTTTTATTTTTTTTTAATTAATTTATTATTTTAGGAATGGAATGATTATTATGCTGGTTTGTCTGTTGCAATTGATAATGATACTCATTTTATTACTTTGATTAAAAATCAGTTTAAATTAGAATAAAATTTATTTAATTTTTTTTAAAAAAATAAATAGTTTTAAAATTAAATATTATTTATTTAATATATATTTAATAAAAATAAAATAAAATTGTTTAATAATTTAATGAATGATTTATATTATTTAAATGATTCAATTATTAAATTTGGAAGACCTATGAAAAGGAGAAAAATTTTAATTTTAGGAAGTCAAGGATCAGGTAAATCTTCTTTAATTAAAAGATTTAAAGATAATATTTTTGAAGAAATTTATGAATCAACAATTCAAAATAATATTAAAAAATTAATACAATTTAATAAAGAAAGAATTGAATTAGAAATAATCGATTTTGATGGTCAAACAGAATTCACTATTTATACACCAAATAAATTTTCTTTTGGAATAAATGGATATATTTTAGTATATGAAGTAATAAATAGAAAAAGTTTTGATTTAGTTAAAACTATAATTGAAAAATTAGATTCTTTAGTAGGAAAAAAATTTCCTAAAATTTTAATTGGTACTAAAATTGACAATGACAATACTAATATTAAAAGAGAAGTTACATATAATGAAGGATTAAATTTTGCAAATCAAATAAAATGTCCTTTTTTAGAATGTTCTTCAAAAGATAATAAAAATGTTGAAAAAGCTTTTTTAACTTTATTAACAGAAATAAAAAAAATAGAAACAGGATTTGAACCTAAATCATTATATTGTTATGTAATTTTATGTTTTTTTGTTAGAAATGAATATTTAATGAGAATTATATTTAATATAATATTATTTATTAATATCATAATTGGAATTTATTGGGTTTATTATGGAATTAATAAGGAAATTAAAGCTGAATTAAATGAAAGAGGTTTATTTATTTCTTCAATGATTTATGGAATATGGACTTTTATTTCTTCTATAATTGGTATCTATGGTTTAAAAAATTATTTATATGATAAATTAAATTTGAATAAAATTGGAAATATAATTTCTTTTATTATAATCTTTACAGGAATATTATATTATTATATGTATAAACCAAATAAAAATGAAATAAATGAAATAAATATTTTAAAAATAATAATAAGTTCTATAATAAATCTTATAAATATAGTATTTTCAAATGAATTTAAAGTAATTTATGAAATGGAGCTTTTAAATTATATAATATGATAATGTTAATTTGTTTTTAATTTAGTTATTTAATTGTTATTTTTCTTTGCCAAAAATTGTTTTTTTAATTCTAATAACTCTTCCTTTTTCTTATTTAAATCTGAAATAGTTTCTTCATATTCTTCGACTAATTTTTTATATTCATTTTGATATTCTTTTATTCTATTTTCTCTATCAGCAACTGTATTTAAACTTTTACTTGTATTAACTTGAATTTGTTTATTTTCATTTAAAACTTCATCATCACTTGAATTTATTATATTACTTTCAAAATTTTCATTTATATTATTTGTTTCTGTATCTTCAATTTCATTTAGTTCATCACTTTTTATACTTTTATAATCTATTTCTAAATTTTCTCCAATACATTTTTCACAATAATGTTTTTTCATATATCTATAATCAGAAATTATTTTTTTAAATTGGTTTTTTTTTTGATAATATGTATTTATTAATATATTATTTTCCTCTTTTATTTTCTCACTTTGTATATATAAATCACAAAGACTAGATGAACTATTTATTACTTTATACCAAATAATAAAATAATTTAAAAGAGTTCTATAATGTTTCTTTAATATAAGGTCGAATAAAATATTTGGTTTATTTAAAGATTTTTTAATTAAAGAAATTTCTTTATATAATCCATCATCTTGTTTTTCATATTCTAAAAGAATATAAGTCATATTTTTAAAAATATTTTTATCAATAATTCTATTATTATTTTTATATATTTTAATATTAGCTATTCTCAAATTTTTTCTCCATTTATTTATATATTTCATAATTTTCTTTTTAAAATATAATAAATATAACTCATATAATTTACATAATTCGAAATATGAATAATTATTTCTTTTTTTGTTTTTTAATTTTTTAAAATATTGAAAATATAGAAATATTTGTTTCAATTTAATTTTTTTTAGATTGTCATTAAAATAAGAAGATTTATAAACTTTGAATCTCATTAGGAAAAATAAAAATTTTTTATGTAAAATGTTTCTTAATAAAGAGATTAAAACATATAAATATTGTTTTGAATAATTATGAATAAATGTTTTTTTATATGATTTTATTAAAAGGTTTCCTAAAAATTTATTACCATTATTTAATATTATTTTTTTTTTTATAAGATAATAAATTTCAGAAAATTTAAATAATTTGATTTCATTTTTTGTTTTTATATCATTATTAATTTGTTTCCATTTATTAAAGCATGTTTGAATATTATCATATTGATTAATGGAAATATTATATTCTGTAAATATATTTTTGTGTTTTATTCTTATTAAAAAAATATTTCTTAATAAAATAATTTTTTTAAAATTATTCCTTAATAAACAAAAATTTGTTTTATTTTTATCTTCAATAAGAGATGGTAATAATTTATATCTATTCTTATATTCTAAAATAGTAGTTATCATATTATTTTTTTCAATTAGTCTATTCAAAAATATTCTTTTTTTAAATAATATTGAATTTTTAATTTTATTATTTAATATAGTTTTTATTATTAATGAAGAATTAATTAATGTGTCACATTTTAAGTTTAAAAGAATTTCATTTAATTTTTTGTTTTCATGATTAATTGAAGAAATTGAATAAGCAAAAAATCTCATTTTATAAAATGCTTGAAATAAATTTTGATTTATATAATTTTTGATTTCAATTTTATTAAAAAGTTTTAATAAAATCGATTTCTTTTGATAATTTTTTAATTTTCTAGTTAAAGAATAATAATCAATTAAAGTTTTATAATAAATATCTTTATCATTTATCACAAATTTTTTTAAATAATCTTTTAATTCTTCTTTCATTATATTACTTTTGTATTTTAAATAAAAATAATTTTGGTGAAATAAATAAAAATAATTTGAAATTCTCCTATTTAATAAATTTTTAATAATAATAATTCCCCTTTTTGTTCTTATATTTTTCTTTTTTATTTTTTCAAACCATAGAAATAAAAATATTTTTTTCTTATAAAAAATAGAATTTTTCTTATGTATAATTTTTGAAATTATAAAAATTAGATTATAAAGATAATTAGAATATTTATTATTTTTAACTAATGAATTTGGTAATATTTTTGTTTGAATTTTCCATAAAAGAAAAGAATTTTTCTTTAAATAATGTCTAAATTTAATTTCTTTAATTGTATATATTAATCTTTTTATTGAATAATATTTATAATAATCTATTTTTTTATGATTTTTAGGAATAATTTCTAAAAAATTATCAGATTCACTAAATAAATTAATAAAACTTCTTTTTAAAAATATTTTATTTAAAAAGAAAGAAAAATAAGTTTTAATTTTTGATTTTAAGATATTATTAAGGATAGATAATTTAACAGTAAGAATTCCATATTTTATTTCATTGACTTTATCTTGAATTTCTTCTATATTTTCAATTATATTTTCATTATTTTTGTCATTAGAAGTATATATTTCATTTGAAAATTCATTATACATTTTATTTAAATTTTAAATTATATATATCTTAAAATAATTAAATTTTTAAAATTAAATTCTTTTTGTTTTAAACAAAAATGTCAAATTCAGAAAATGAAACAAATATTATTTATGAACCTGAAATTTCATATTCTTCATCTTATACATCTTCAATAGGAAATTCTTTTGAAATAAAAAATAGAAAAGGTAATCATAAATCAATATTTACTCCTTTATGGAAAACAAAATTTTCAACAAAAAATCTTCATTCTAAAACAAGATCATGTTATTCAGTAGAAAAATTATCAGAATTAATTATTCAGAAATTCAAGCAAATAAATACAAAATTTGAAAATCTAAGATCAAAATCACTTAATGATGAAGAAGAAAATATAAATAATTCTTCTTTTGAAAAAAATATAAATCATGATTTAACTATAAAATATGATGAATTAATTGAAAAATTAAAGAGAAGTCCTCCTCAAATTAAAAATGCAAAATCTAATAATGAAAATTTTTCCAAAAAAAATAAAATTTTCAAAAAACAATTAACTCTTGAAAAAGAAAATCAAAATATAAATGTAAGAAAAGAATTTTCAAATCCAAATAAAATAAAATCTTTAAGAAGAAAATCTTTACAATATCAAGAATTATTAAATAATGATGAAAAATTAAAAAGTTTTACAAATACAGAAATAATAAATGATTTTTATGAATATACAAAAAGATGTATGGAAATGATATTAGAATTAGATAAATCAAAACAAGAAAAAATTAAGGATAAAGTTAATTTTAATTTTCCAAAAGAAGAAACTTTTAAAAAAATAGTTTTATTTGATTTAGATGAAACTCTTACTCATTGTATTGGAGAAATTAAAGGAGATAATAAAAAAAAATATAAACATATTGTAAATGTTACATTACCTTCAAAAAAAAAAACAAAAATAGGAATAAATATACGTCCTCATTGGAAAGAAACAATGGAATTAATAAAAGAACATTATCATATAATAATATATACTGCTAGTCATCAATCATATGCAGATGCAGTATTAAATTATATGGATCCTCAAAAAATATATACAAAATATAGATTATATAGAAATAATTGTGTACATGCCAATGTTGGAGGAAGAAAATTTTATATAAAAGATTTAGATATTTTTGATAAATATTATGATTTAAAAAATATTGTTATTATTGATAATTCAGTTTTAAGTTTTGCTTATCATTTAAATAATGGTATACCTATTGTTCCTTATTATGATTTAGAAGAAGATAAAGAATTAAGTATTTTAGGATATTATTTATTATCAATATATCATTATGATGATTTAAGAGAAGCTAATAAAGTCCATATTAGAATTGATTATTATTTAGAAGAAGCAAAAAAAAGTATGGAAGAAGAAGAAGAAGAAGATGAAGAAGATAATATAATTCATGAAGATGATGAAGAAAATGTTATTCAAACTCCTATAAAAGATAAGAAAATAATTTTAGTTAATCAAAAAAATGATGAAGAAAAATCTGATACTATTTCACGATCTTTGTCAAATCAAAATATTATTTCTTGTAAAGATAATAATAATAATAGAAGGAAAAATATTAATAGATCCTTTACTATAAATATAAATATTAATAAAACAAAACTTGATGTGTTAAGTCCACATTCAAAAAATCCTAAAAGAAAGAAGACAAATAATGAAGGATTAAATATTTTTGATGTTTGGAAAGGAATAAGAAAAGAAATGAATGAAAAAAATTCACTTTTTTATCAATAATTCATTTAATTGTATATTTTATTCAAAGAGATAATGACTTTAAAATTGATAAAATCATTAAATATATGTAAATAAAAGTTTTATATTATATCTTTATACATCATTATATTGCTTTAATTTAAATTAAAAATATAATTCATAATGAAAAAAATATTTTCTACAAATCAATATTTACATTATCTTCTTTTACATTTTCATTTTTTTGGGTTTTTTTTCTTATTTTTTCAGTAGAATTTTCAATTTCTTTTCCAACTTCTGATAGCATTTGATTAAAATCCATTTTTTCTAATATATTATTAAATATTACTTCCATTCTTTTAGGATTTAAATATTTTGGAATTTCTTCAATTTTTATTTCTTCAGGAACATCAATTAATAATTCTCTTATAACTTTAAACATGAAATTATCTTCAATATTTGATTGTGGAATTCCTTCTTTATTATTTTTATCACTAATTAAATATCTAAATAATTTAACAAATTGTTTTTGATCTATTGAATCTGAATTAGTAATGTTTAGTATTTTTAATGCTTGTTTTATTTCATTTAAAATTTCTATTTCATTTTCATCCATATTAAATAAGTTAAGAGAAGCAAAGAATATAAAAGATAAAAAAATTATCAATTTTATTGAAAAAGCCATGAAAAATTAATAATATTTATAAAAAATAAATAATTAATCTAATAAAAAATAAAATTATTAATCAGTAGTTTAATTATTAAAATTAAATAAATATCAAATTAATTTAAAATTAAAAAAATAATATTTTCAATATTATCAAATAATAATAAAACTAAAATTTTAAAAAATATTAAAGAAAAATAAAAAATACATTTTAAAATATAAAATAAATTAAATTAATTATATATAAAAAATAATAAAAAATATATTAAAATCAACAAAAATACTATTTTAAAAAATTATTTTAAATTTGTTCTATGATTTACCAAAAATATAAAAATCACATCAAATAAATATAATTAAATTTTTTTCACAAATTTTTTTTTTTAAATTAAGATAATTATATGAAATATTATAAAAATGAATTTTTAAAAAATTAGAAAGTAATATATATAATAAAGAAAAAAAACTGAAAAAAAAGAAGTACAAGAAAAGTAAAAATATATAATCATAATAAGTACATTTATTCAAATTTTTTTCAATTCAAATAATATTTTATAATTATTTCAATATTAATAAAAAAAAATATTTAATAAAAAATTAACTCGTTATTTAACTTTATTTGAGTGAAAATAAGAAGTTGTATAAAATAAGAAAATTTAATTGATTCAGTTTATTTATATATATAATATATTTTTTATATAAAATATAATAATTAATCTTTTATATCATAACTATTAATTTTAAATTATTCTTCGTTTTCTTCTTCTTCTTTTTTTTTTAAATCTATTAACCATTGAGGTAATTGAGAAAAATCTTTTTTTTGCATTGCATTTTTCCTCCATAATTCTCTTATTTTTTCAGAATAATAAATATCTCCTATATTAATTATTCCTAATTTCTTTAATCTATCAATTTCTTTTCTTCTTTCTATTAATTTATTTTTATCTTTAATTAAATCAACTTCTTTTATTACAATTGTTTCAAACTTTTCATGAATATTTTCTTTTTTTTCTGATTCTTCTTTTTTTATTGTTTCAATAGAATTATTTTTCAAAATTTCATTCATTTTATTATTCATTAAACTAAAATCTTTCTGGATAAATAAATAATAATCTAATAATTCTCCAAATATTTTTTTCTCTTTTAAAATCCTTATTATATTTGGATCATTATTAATAAATGATTCTACTAATTTTCCATCTTCTCCAACATTTTGATTTTTTTCATTAAAATATATTAATTTTTTAATATTTCCATTATCACAATAATAAATAGGGGAATCCTCAAATCTATTTCTAATATTTTTTTTTTGATGGGAATTTTTCTCATGTCTAAATTCCATAGAAATTGAAAAAGCTGAATCTTTTTTTTCTTTTAAATTCTTCAGAGAATTGATATCATTATTAAAAAGATTAGCTTCATTAATAACAGTTATTCTTTCATTTAAATAATGAGATGCAAATGCTTTATTATAATAATATTCTACAAAAAAAAAATCGTCATAATTTTCTAATAAATGGTGTTTTACTATAAATAATGGTTCTATTGATAATGAATAGCTTTTTTCTTTATTAAGTGAATAATTATATAAAATATATGAATCCATTTGTAAATAAGCTAAAAATAACCTACTTTTTTCATTTATATTGTTAATTTCTTTTATATTAAATTCTTTTGCTAATAAATACGGAGAATCTTTTTCTAATTCAGAAAAAAAGTGAATATAATAATCATTTTTTCTCTCCTTATATCTATTAAGTAAAAAAGTAAAAAGACGAAGAAATTGATTGAAATTTATTTTTTTTTTGAAATTATCTATTAATTTGAAAATATATATAATTTTATTCCAAGCTTCATATCTCTCTGAACTTTTGATAGAGTGAAAAAAGGAAGAAATTAATATACCAATTCTTGTTCTGAATTGACTTTTATTAATTTTTTCATTATAATAATATTCATTTATTTTTTCTTTTAAAATCTCTTCAAGATGTTCATATTTTATAATAAATTCCTCAATAATATTATTGTAATTTATGTTTGAATTATTTAAATAATCAATTAAATTACCAAATGTATCATAATAAATATCAAGTGTTTCATTATCAAATAAGTTAGGAATATAAAAACCAACTTCTGAAATATTAAAAACCCCATAAATTTTTGATTCTCCTATTTTTTGAAATGTTTCACATACTAATAAAGAATTTCCTCCATTTATTATATTTTCATCACATTCATTTTGATAAGGGATATTTAAAATATTTATTCTTATTCTATTTGAAGAATTAAAACAATCATAAATAAATATATATTTTTTTAAATTATTTATATTAATTTCTTTGACTGATTTTATTGGTAAATCATTGAATGAATAATATAAATATTCATAAAAATATGATTTATTGCTTGAATAATTTATAAAAGTATTTATTTTATTTATTAATCCATGAACTAATAAGAACTCAAAACTTAATGTTTCGTTGTTTTTTTTGTCATCAATTAAATTAATTGTGATTGGATAAATTTCATAACCTTTCATTTTTTTACATTCAAAAATGAAATCCAATTGTTCGTGTTTAATATCTTTAATTATATCTAATATTTGAATTTTATTATACTTATTTTCATCTTTTTTAAAGTCTAAAAAGGAAAATTGAATTATAGATGAATAATTTAAATAAATATCATCAGCAAAGTAAATATTTTGATTTGAAAAATATATAAAAGAGTTTTTTAATAAATTAATAAAAGGATATTTGTTATTTTTATCTTTATTTTCTATTATTTCATAGTTTGATATTAAACAAAATTGTCCTAATTTAACTTCATAATTTGAAATATTCATTATAAATAGCTTTTTTTTATGATTAATTAAATAAATTTTTTTAAGATAATTATCAATTTCTACAATTTTTCCATAAAAATATTTAGATTTTAAATCATGATTATTTTGAATTAATAAAAATAGTTTTTCATCTGATAATTTTTCAATTAATGAAAAAGGAGTTAATTTGATTTTATTTTCAATTACATCAAAATGATTTACAAAAATAATTTCATTTTTTTGTAAAATATTTAATGAATTTTCTAATGAAAAAATTGCCATATTTTCCAATGATTTAAGATAATAATTTATTTTCATATTTTGAGTAGAATCACTTTTTATTGAAGATTGACTTGATTCACATACAATAAAAAGATTAGAAAATAATTGTTTATTAATATGAAAAATTTTTTTTAAAGAACTTATTATATTTAATTCAGTTAAATCTATTATTTTTTTTTCTTTCTTTCCCCCAATGACTAAAATATTATTTGAATTTCTTAATAATAATTTTCCTTTTATAAAGAATTTTAACTGAAAAGAATCATCATATTTAAAACTAATTTCTTGGATTTCAATTAAATCATTTATTTTTGGAATTGGAAAAATTTCTCCTTTTATTATGATTAATCCCTTATATAGAGTTTCATCAGTTTCAATATTTAAAGAAATATAGTCATTTTTAAAATGAATTTCAACAATTTTACCAATTTGATTCAATCTAAGAACTTTTGGATAATTCTGAAGAATGCAATTAATTTCACTTGAAAAATTTTCCATTTTTTATTATAATTAAATATATAAAAAATTAGCTTATTTATATTAGACAAAAAATAAAAAATATTATATTAATAATTATATATTAATTAAATAAATAAAATAATTTTAAAAAAAATGTGAAAAAAAAGAAGATGAATAATTCTCATCAAAGAAAATTATAAGAATAAACTAAAGAAGAATTTTATAATAAAGGTTTTTATTATGGAATTATGAATTTTGTCACAACATGATGCTAATTCTAATTGTAAAACATTATGTAGTTTATCTAATTTATTTATATCAAATATTATAGTTTCTTTTGCATTTAACTTTCCTATTGAAGAATATGATGTTAAGGTAAAGTTTCTAATGTTGATGATAAAAATAAAGAAATATTAAATTTTATTAAAAAAGAATAGAATAACCAAAAAGTAAAAAAAAACCAAATTTGAAAATGGATTAAAAAATATATGATAAAAAATAATTTTATAAATAACATTTCTGATTATGATAGAGATTTATTTAAAAATAAAAAAATAATAACAATTTTAAATAATTAAAAAAATTTAAAATAAAACAAAATTTGAAAAAAAAAGTTAAAATTTTATAAATTATAAAAATGATAAAAGTTA
>JAEEGK010022253.1_pt1 | contig 13334 bp, 9 predicted proteins | sample 8958771 | NCBI WGS metagenome assembly JAEEGK01 (sample SAMN16246547, study PRJNA631951) | gut metagenome | biome: gut microbiome; feature: rumen; material: SC-attached | host: Bos | place: Iran: Karaj | collected 2018-10 | reverse complement strand
GTCTGCGCGCTGAGTTGGGGATTTGCCTTTACCGTGATTTTTACGCCTTCAAGGGGAATCTCAAGCTCTTTGTCTACGGCCAAAATTTTTAGGTCGCCGGCAAACGCAAGAGCGGGCGCCAAAGCTAAAACAATCGCTAATAACTTTTTCATTTTAACAACCTCGTTGTTTATAAGACAACCGAGGCCGTTAAAACTGTCACTTTAAATTTTATTTTTTTTACTGGAGACGGAATTTTACGCCAAAGTCAAATTCCGGGTAGAGGGTAGCGGAGCCCGCGTCAATGACCATGTTTCTTTTGTGGGCGATAAAGGCGTCCCTGTTTCCTGGGAATTCAAAGGCCATTGCAAAGCCGGCAAAGACGTTAAGGTGCGGAATCGGCGTAAAGCCCGCTTCGATTCTTGCGGACGGGAACCATTCGCTATGCGGTTTGTCGCTTTTTTCGTTGGCGAAAATGACTTCGTTGCCCATAATCGCAAAGTCAAAGTTGAACTTCCACACTTCCACCCTTGTTCCCAAGCCAAGTACAAGGGCGCCGTATTGTTCCAAGGCCTTTTTTCCAAAGCCTTCGGGATTCAGTAAGACGCCAAAGATTCCGTACAAATGCTTGTTTCCGCTGTTCAAGACAAGACGGATTTTTTTGTCGGTCGTGTAAGAGGCGGCCACTTCAAAGATTCCGTTTTTGGAATAGTTGACCAGTCCCAGCTGGAAGTCGCAGTCGCCTTTGCAAAAGTTAAAGAAGCCGATTTGAACGCCCTTTACATTGCCGCAAGCGACGTTTGAAAGCCAAGCGGCTTGCAAGCCCGTAAAGTCTTTGCGCGCCACGTTGGAAAGCCAGGCGCCCTGCACGCCTTTGAATTCTCCAAGCGTTACGTTAGAAAGCCACGTTCCCTGGACTCCCTTAAAGTCTCCCAAAGTCACGTTGGAAATCCAAGAGCCTTGCGCTCCGACAAAGTCTTTTAGCGTTACATTGGAAATCCACGCGCCTTGGCCGCCGATAAAGTTTCCTTTTGCGACGTTTGAAATCCAAGACGCTTGCGCGTACTTAACGTCGTTGGCGATGTTTACGATGCTTGAGACTTGAGCGCCAATCACGTCTTGCGCGTAGTTAAAAATGCCAGAGACTTGCGCTCCGTGAACGTCCTTGGCGATGTTGTAGATTCCCGCGGCTTGAGCGCCATTTAAAATTTCGGTTTCGTTTCCGATTCCCGCAAGCATCGCTCCGTTCACTTCGTATACGTGGGAGCGGAACAAGGCCAACGAAAAGTTTGTGGAAATCGGCTTTTTTGCCGCAAGGTAGAACTCGTTGCAAAAGAACGAAAAGACAAAGGGCATTCGCAATAGGTCTGTCTCTGCCTCGTCGGTTGGAACGGCTTGGCCGTCTTGTTCCGCCTCGCTTCCGCGGCTTCTTGTGGCCAGGCGCGCGACAGGCGTAAGGTTTGAAGGAGAAAGCGCGTAAGATTTTTTTGGACTAAGAGAAAAACTTCCTTGCAATGTTGAGTTTTCTCCAATCACAGTGACGCCGTACTGGCCTTCTTCCAGCGCAAGGTAAATCGGAAGCTGCGTCGTCTTGTTGATCTCGGCAACCAGCTTTGAATTTTTGTCGCGAACGATTACGCGGCCAGTCAAGTCGCGCGCCAAGGTCAATACGCAGTCCGAGGCGGAAACGTCCGAAAGCACAAGGTCGCCGGAACCAACCAAGGTGATGTTGTAGTTGGGGTGCTGGGGATCGGCAGTGTTCTCTGTCTTTGAAAGAGTTTCGTTAAAGGCGTAGGAGTACAATTCGTTTAAGGTAACTTTTTTGTCCCCCGAAGTGTCAGCCGCTCCGCGCAAGCCTGTGATCATCGCGTTTGTAAAAAACGACGAGCCGATTTCGTCGGACTCTTGCGACGATTCCTGCGACGAGCTTGAAGACAAATACGCGTGGCCCTTTACGACAGAAGAGTCGTCCATCAAAAACGGCTTTTGCTTTTGTCCGCCCTTTGTTCGGATAAAGTTTCCTGAATAGCAAGAGTCAAGAATTACTACATGAACGTCGCTGGGAACGTTGGTGATCGCGGCTTTTAGAGAAGAGTAGTCGTATTTTGTTTTTCCCAAAAGCAGCGCGTTCTCATCCGAGTGGCCGGAATAGTAAAAGACAAATTCGGAGCGCTTGGCGTCCTTTTGCTTTCTTTTCATCATCTCGGAAATCGTTTCAAAGGCGTTGTCAACGTCTTCTCTTGCCGGGTCAAGAAGGAGGATTCCGTTGGACTTTGAGATTCCGCCGATCTCGGTCATTATTTTTTGAAAGGCGATTGCGTCCGTTCCCGCGTACAAAAGACGTTCCTGATTTTTGCCGCCGTCGTTGGAACCGATGTAAAGTCCGTAGCGCTCAACGCCTGCGTTTTCGGCTGCCGCGAAAATATAAGTTGACGCCAACGCCATAAAAGCGGCCATGGCTAATTTTTTTATGCAAGTCATTTTTTTCATACTCTTTCCATTAACTAAGTTACTTCTAATCTATTTTTTGTTCAAGACAAAAATAGAGCCGTCGCAATCCTTGGGCAAGTAAGAGCCCTTCTTTAAGAAGTCAACGCTGATGTCCTTTTTATCAAGCGATTCGATTGTCGAAAAATCAAAGGGATTCTTTGACGCCACAAAAATAAAGCATTCGTATTTGGGAGCGTCGTCTAATTCGTACGAGAACGAAAGCGGAACTTCTTCGCCGGTTTTTTGAAGCTTTTCCGCCTGCCAAGAAGCGTCGGGAAAATGCCTGGTGATGTTTCCGTTTCCGTCAACGCTAAAGATGACGCCGTAATTGTAGCTTCCTGGAATGTAGGTAATCTGAACCAAGTCGTTTTCTTTTGCAGACTCCCCGTTTTTAAGGAGAACGGCGTCCGCTCCGGCCTGTTTGTAAAGGCGGATTTGATGCTGGCTGCTTCCCTTAAGGCGGATTGAGCGGGAGCCGTTGGCCCCCTTGATTGAGTTAAGCATTACAGGAGCGCAAAGGGCCAGGACAAGGACTGCCGCCGCCGCAAAGAAGAAGGGCCGCGCTTTGTTTAGGCGCGCGTAAATGTTAGGCTTGCCCTTTTCCGCCGCGCTTTCATCCATACTGACAATGTTGGGCTTCGCTTCCGCGCTTGCGGCCGGGCTAAAGCGGCTCGCCGGGTAGGCGGCAAGAATTTCCTGGTCGGATTTTCGCAATTCGGCCAAGGCGCTTTCCAATTCCTCTTTGCCGTATTTTTTGTAGTAATCTTTGGCGTCTTTTTCGCCAAGATTGATTTCTTCTAACAATAATTGTGGAATCATGCCAACCCTCCTGTAATTTCCAAGGAATACTTTTGCAGTTCCCTAATTCGCTTTCTAACGCCGGAAACTGACATTCCGATTTGCTCCGCCGTTTCTTCCAAAGTCAGACCGTCAACAAAGTGAAGCGTGGCGATCAAAGAGTCCTTTTGGTCTCGCTTTTCAAAAATCTTTTCGATTGTCAAAGCCGCTTCGATTTTTTGACTCTCTTGTTCGGAAAAATCGTCCGCCATAGTTTGGGCGACTTTTTCAAAGTCTGGACCGGCTCTAAGCTTGTCCGACTTGATTTTGTTAAGACATATATGCGTTGCCGTGACGTAAAAAAGGCTGGCGCAAGCGTTCTTTATTTTGTCCTTGCTTTCAAGGATTCGTAAAAACACGTCTTGCATCGCGTCCAAAGCCTTTTCTTCGTCCTTTAAAATGGCGCGGCATCGTCTTAGAACCATCGGTCCAAATTTTTGATAGAGTTCGGAAAAATCGCTGTTTGTAAATGAAGTCTTCAAATTACAACTCCGTCGAATTATTAGACAATTATTATAAAGAAAAATGTCACTTTTATAAACAAAAAAACCGTTTCCATTGCGGAAACGGTTCCAATTTAGCAGGGGAGGAACTTGGCTTCCAGTCGCGAACGTCGTGTTCGCTCCTTCCAGCCCGCCTTCGCTCCCTGCCGGCCGCCTCCATGCGGCCTTTTCGGCTTTCGCCGCGGTCGCTTCGGATCAAGTCCTAATCGTATGCCCTAAAAGTGTTGGGCAAAAAAAAACTCTTTCCGAAGCGGAAAGAGTTTTCTATAGCAGGGGAGGGACTTGAACCCCCGGCCTTCGGGTTATGAGAAGGCCATAAGCTACAAACCCTTCCAACGCCAATTGACTTTAGTTAACCTCACTGGAGGCTAATTCGTTATCTGACAATATTTTTATATCACTTTTGATTTTTTTGTTCAAGTCTATGAGAGCCAACAAAAGTCAATGAAACTTGCAAATCACGTAAAAAAACTACGTAAAATCATCGACCGTATAGCAAAAAACTCGAAGGCCGGTTTTATTCAATCGTAATGTTTTTCTTGTTGGAAAAACGCTTGTTCTGCGCTATAATTTTTTCATAAAAGGAGGCGAGATATGGCGCAGATTACTGTAAAAATAGAATCAGCTTTTCCTCCGCAAGAGCAATATAACGAATGTGGATTTACCTTGTCCTTTTCAGAATCGGAGGACGAAGCTGTATTGTTTGACCTTAGCCAAGACTTTTGCTCAAAGTTAGTGCCAAAAGAACCTGTTGGCGTTTTTGTTGAAGAAATACGTAAGATAGATTTTCAAAAGCTTCTTTGGGAAGATGAAAAGATTCAGTATGCAGACGGATTTTACATTATCGTAGAAATCTCAAACAATTCACGCGATTTAACGCTTGAATTGAATAATCCAAGCATGAAAAATTACAAGTCTGGTGGCTGTACGGAAAGCTACAAGTTCCTAGAATTAGTTCAAAAAATGTCCGCTTTTGCCAAGAAACAAGGTGTGGATTTTGAATTAAATGTTGAATAGCGGAGAAGTCTAAAACATTAACAAAAGTCAAATTTTGCGCTATAATGTTCTCATAGTTTCAGACTATGTGAACATGGAAATGACCTTTATGGATAGCTATAAGATTAAGCATAATTTGAGAGATGAAGGGCTGCTGCCAGAACAGAAAGCTCGCGTAAAAATTGATGAACTTCTTGAATCTGCCGGCTGGACTGTTGTTTCGCGAGAGGACTTTACTCCAGCCGCTGTAAACGCTCAGGCAGTGGAAGAAAATATCCTGCAAGGCAACAAAGAGGCTGACTATATGCTTTATCTTGACGGCAAGGCTATTGCCGTCCTTGAAGCAAAAAGAGAAGAGAATCAGCTTGGACTAAAAGTCGCTGATCAGGCCCAAAATTATACAGGCATACTCCCAAATTGGGTTCAAGCTTGGAAGACGCCGCTTCCTTTTATCTTTCTCTCAAATGGCAATCTTTTGCTTTTTAAAGATATGCGGGAGAAAGAACCGGCTTATAAAGTTCTAAAAAAAATGTTCACTCCAAAAGAGATTGTAAATCTTGCAGGTAGCGACATTCAATCAGAATATGCAAAACTTCCAGCCTTGCCGCCTGTTGGCCCCAAGGGGTTGCGAGAGTGCCAGTTTGAAGCAATAACAAATCTTGAGATCTCTTTTAAACAAGGTCAAAAAAAGGCTTTGATTGTTCTTGCAACCGGCGCGGGCAAGACTTTTACTGCCTGCACAGCCGCTTACCGTCTCTTGAATTATATGGGAGCAAAGCGCGTTCTCTTCCTTGTAGACCGCAACAATCTAGGAAAACAGGCGGAAGGCGAATTTGGAACCTATAAGCTAACTGAAACTGGAAACGCTTTTTCTGACGAATACATTGTCCACCGCTTGCGTAGCATTGATAAAATTGGAAATGCAAGCGTTGTTATTTCAACAATTCAAAGGTTGTTTGCCGCATTAACTGGACAAGAAATTGTTGACAACGATGATGACGAAGAATCCACAACGGATGATGAGGCTTCCACAGGAAAACAGGTTCAACTTACTGGCAATGTTCTTTTGCCGCCAGATTTCTTTGATGTAATTATTATCGATGAATGTCACCGTTCTATTTATGGAGACTGGCAGCAAGTTCTTAAATATTTTTCAAATGCAAAGATTATCGGACTTACGGCAACACCCACTCCAGAGGCGGAAGCATTCTTTAATAAGAATAGAGTCGTCAATTATACTCTTGAAAAATCTATCGCTGACGGCGTAAATGTTCCGCCTCGCGTTTACAGAATAAAAACTGAAATCTCTGAAGCCGGCGGAACTCTCAACGAAGGAGACAAAATAACAAAGGTTTCCAATTTAACTGGCCAAGGCCAAAATCAGAAGCAAAAATATGATAAGAATTACACAAAGACAGAACTTGACCGAAGCGTTGTTGTTCCGTCACAAATTGAAACTGTAGTAAGAGCATATAAAGACGCAATATTTGAATCGCTCTATCCAGACAGAAAGAAAGACTGGAATATGATTCCTAAGACACTTTTCTTTGCCAAGAAAGAAAGCCATGCAAAGGATATATTAGCAGCGATAGAAAAAGTTTTTGGAGAAGAATTTCCGGATGGAAAATTGCCTGAAAAATACGCTCAAAAAATCACATGCGCCGAAGGAAACTCTAACCAATTAATCAGCGATTTTAGAAACGACAAAGATTTTCGCATTGCAATTACAGTAACGCTTGTAGCGACCGGCACCGATGTGCGTCCGCTTGAAGTTCTTGTTTTCATGCGCGACATTAATTCAGAAGTCCTATACACGCAGATGAAGGGTCGCGGTTGTAGAACCATTGATGACGATAAACTTAGGAACGTAACAACCAACGCGAATTCTAAAGATTTCTATTATCTTATTGATGCTGTTGGCGTTACTGAACACGAGAAATCTATGCCTACTCCAAACAACGGAGGAGGAGGCGTAAAGGTTCTTTCATTAAAAGACCTTCTTGAACATCTTGCCCACGGCGAAGTTTCTGATGAAAACCTGAATCTTTTGGCCGGCTATCTTTCTAAAGTAAACAAAAAGGCAGAGCCGGAAGATTTGATAGAGTTGAATGAACTTATCAAGACAACAACTATTAAGCAGATTTGTCTTGACATCTATGCTGCTATAGACCCCGATAATAAATCATTCCCTGAATATAAAGACATTAATGATCCAAATACAGAAAGAAAGACTTTGGTTTCCGCTTTGCTGAATAATGTAAAAGCAAGAAAAAAGCTTTTGGAAGTTAACGCGGGTTTTATCAAAATTGCAGTTGATGAAACGGACAAATTGATTTCCGCTGGATTCTCAAAAGAACAGGCAAAACAATACATAGACATTTTTGAAAAATACCTTGAAGAAAACAAAGATGAAGTTGAAGCCCTAAGAATTCTTTACAATCAGGAAAAAGTCGCCATTACATATTCCATGCTTAAAGATTTGGAAAAGAAATTGCTTGCATGTAACAATCAATTCAAGGCTGAATTCTTATGGACTTGCTATCAGACCTTGGACGGCGAAGCAGGAAAAGTTAAACCCTTGAATAAAGAAACTGAACTTGGAGTTTTAACAAATCTTATTCAGCTTGTAAGATATGGTTATAAGATTGAAGACGAGCTAGTTTCGCTTAAACGAAGATTTGGAAGTTACTTTAACCTTTACTGTGGACAAGCTTGGCGCAAGTTTACGCCAGAGCAAGTTGAAATTGTTCGTCAAATTGCGGAATACATCGTGCAAAATGGATGTGTAACAAATATTGAGCTAAATAAAGCAAAGCATGACTTGTTTGTAAAAGCAATTCAAATATTTGAAGCTGACAAATTAAACAATGAAATGCAGACAATATCTAAATACTTATTCTATGGAAAGGCAGCATAAAGATGGCAAAAAAAGAAACCACTCAGGCTAAACCAGAACAGACTTTAACTAAAAAAGTTTGGAATATGGCCGACGTGCTTGCGGCGGCAGGCGTTGGATTTACAGATTATATCATTCAGCTGACATACCTTTTGTTCCTCAAGATGGATTCTGAAAAAGAATCTTATGGATTGGGCAGTGCGCTTCCCAAAGGAAGCAAGTGGAAAGACATTGTAGAACTTGATGGGCCAGACCAGCTTGCAAAATATGAAAAGATTCTTGAAACCTTGCAGGCTAAAGACGGGCTTATTGGAGCGATTTTCACAGAAGCACAGAATAAGATTTCAAAACCAGATCTTCTTAAAAAGCTGATTGGAATGATTGATGAAGAAAACTGGTTCAGCATGGAAGGCGACCTTAAAGGCGCAATCTATGAAAGCATTCTTGAAAAGAACGGACAGGATAAAAAATCTGGGGCCGGACAATACTTTACTCCACGCCCCTTGATTAACGCAATGGTTGATGTTATTCAACCGCAGATTACAGAAACTGTTGCAGACCCAGCTTGTGGAACTGGCGGCTTTTTGCTTGCGGCTTACGACTTTATGCGCAACCAGAGCGATGAACAAGACAAAGTTGAATTCTTGCAAACAAAAGCATTGCGCGGAAATGACATTACTCCGCTTGTAGTAACACTTGCCTCTATGAACCTTTATCTTCACGACATTGGAACTGACACAACACCAATTAAATGTGAAGACAGTCTTGAACACGAACCAGAGCATCTTGTAGATGTAATCCTTGCAAATCCGCCTTTTGGCGCTAGGCCTGCTGGAAGCGTTGACATTACCACAATGCGAAATGATTTGATTGTTACAACAAGCAACAACCAGTTGAACTTTTTGCAGCACATGATGTTGATGCTCAAAGATGGCGGCCGTGCCGGAATCGTTCTTCCTGACAACGTTCTATTTGCAGATGGAGCTGGCGAGACCCTTCGTAAAAAGCTTCTTAAAGATTTTAATCTTCACACCATCCTTCGTTTGCCAACTGGCATTTTCTATGCAAACGGCGTTAAAGCGAATGTTTTGTTTTTTGAAAAAGGAAGCCCTACAAAAGAAACTTGGTATTACGATTACCGCACAGGAATTAAACACACACTCGCAACAAAACCGCTTAAAAGAAGCGACCTTGATGATTTTGTAAACTGCTATTGCGCGGGACACATGAAAAACAGAAAAGAGACCTGGAGCGAAGAAAATCCCACAGGCCGCTGGCGAAAGTTCAGTGTTGACGAATTGCTTGAGCGTGATAAAACCAGCCTTGACATTTCATGGATTAAAGATAAAGACGATTTGGAAGATGTAACGCTTAAGGAATTATTCTCTACTATCCAGCAGAAAGGAAAGAATATTAACAATGCAATCAACCAGCTTGCAGGATTGCTTTCGGGGATTAAGGAATAATTAAATGAACACAAAAGCGCTGCGACAAAAAATATTAGACCTCGCAATCCACGGAAAGCTTGTCCCTCAGAATCCAAAAGACGAAAGCGCAACCGTTCTTCTTGAAAAAATTAGAGCGGAAAAAACGGATAAAATCAAAAAAGGCGAACTGAAAGCCGACAAAAAAGATTCTTTTATTTTTGTAGGAAGTGATAAACGGCATTATGAGCAGTTCGCCGATGGAACTGTTAAAGATATTGAAGATGAGATTCCGTTTGAAGTGCCGGAAGGCTGGGCGTGGTGTAGATTAAATGAACTAGCTGATATTGCCAGAGGAGGCTCCCCTCGACCAATTGAGAATTACATAACAGACTCTCCTGATGGAATTAATTGGATTAAAATTGGTGATACGGCTCCTGAAAGTAAATACATAGAATCAGCAAAAGAAAAAATTAAACCGGAAGGTGAAAAACATTCACGATTTGTTCATAAAGGTGATTTTCTTCTTACAAACTCGATGAGTTTCGGTCGCCCCTACATATTGAAAATCAATGGCTGCATTCACGACGGTTGGTTGGTTTTTGCAAATATCAAAGATTGTATAATAAAAGATTATCTGTACTATGCGTTAAGTTCTGATTACATATACAATTCATTTTCTATGGTTGCAGCTGGTTCAACTGTAAAGAACTTGAAATCAGATACTGTAAAACAGGTTTTGTTTCCATTGCCACCAACAAAAACACAGAAAAAAATTATAGAATCAATTGAAAAATCATTCTTACAAATTGATATACTTGATAAGGAAAAAGCAGATCTGGAAACCGCTATCAAACAGGCAAGGAGCAAAATCCTTGACCTCGCCATTCACGGCAGGCTGGTTCCGCAAGACCCGAACGACGAGCCAGCCGAAGAACTTTTGAAGCGAATCGCGACAAGTGATAACAGACCTTATGAGAAGGTGGAAGAAGGTGATATCCCGTTTGAAATCCCGCCATCTTGGAAATGGACAACAATTAAGAACATTGCAAATTATATAGGTGATGGAGATTGGATTGAATCTAAAGATCAATCTGATAAAGGTATCCGTTTAATTCAAACTGGTAATATTGGATTTGGAAGTTTTAAAGATAAGGAAGGTAAATATCATTATATTTCAGAAAATACTTTTAGTAGTTTGGGATGTAATGAAATTTTTGAAGGAGATATTCTTATTTCAAGACTACCAGAACCTGTTGGTAGAGCTTGTATTCTTCCAAAAGTACCAGAAAGAATGATTACAGCTGTAGACTGTACAATTATTAGATTGAATGAAGAGCTTTTCCAAAAAGAACTATTCGTTTATTACACAATCTCCAACAAGTATCTTGAATTAATTAAAGAAAATTGTACAGGAACAACAAGATTAAGAATATCTCGTTCAAATCTTGAAAAAATATTTATTCCTATTCCACCGCTAAATGAGCAAAAACGTATTTTAAATAGGATAAAAGAATTGTTTGAAGCATTAAACGAGATTGTCTTGAATCTGGTCTAATACTTCATACATACTTTCTATAGCTTCTACAATCTTTTTTTGCTCTGATAATGGGGGAAGAGGAAAATCTACCTGTTTTACAGTATCAGATTTTAGATTTTTTACAGTAGAACCAGCTGCTACATTCGAAAAAGTTTCATAAATATATGCAGAAGATAAAGCATAATAAAGGTAATCTTGCAAAAGACATTCTTTTATATTTGCAAAAACAAGCCAGCCATCATGAATGCATCCATCTATTTTCAAAATATAAGGTCTTCCAAAACTCATTGAATTAGTTAATAAGAAGTCTCCTGCATGAACAAAACGAGAATGTTTCTTTCCCTCGGGTTTAATTTTTTCTTTGGCAGAAGTTATATATTTGCTTTCTTCTGATGTATCTCCAATTTTTATCCAATTTATTCCGTCTTTGCTGTCAGTAATATAGTCTTGAATTGGTCTAGGAGAACCGCCACGGGCAATTTCAGCTAAATCATTAAGTTTTACCCATTTCCAAGAATCTGGAATCTCAAATGGTTCATCTTCTACCTTCTCATAAGGTCTGCAATAAGAAGATAAATTCTCCAATAAGGCACTTTTTGTGCAAAAAATATTATTGGAGGCTTTTATGATAAAGCAAAATGAACAATCACCATTCGAGCAGTATCTTCGAAAGCAGAATCTTTCAGAAAATACTGTCACTTCCTACCTGTGGACTATCAAGTATTACACAGAAAACTATGAGGACTTTTCAAAAGAAAATCTTCTTGCTTACAAAGGCTGGCTTTTGGAATACTTTAAGCCAAAGACCGTAAATCTTCGTATTCAGGCAATCAACAAGTATCTTGTTTTTACTGGTAAAGATAAGATGCAGCTCAAGCAGGTAAAAGTTCAGCAAAAAAACTTTCTGGAAAATGTAATAAGCAATGCTGATTATCAATACTTCAAAGCGCAGCTTAAAGCAGATGGAAATATCGAATGGTATTTTGTTGTCTGGTTTCTTGGAGCAACAGGGGCCCGTGTTAGTGAACTTACACAAATAAAAGTTGAACATGTAAATATCGGCTGGTTTGATTTGTACTCTAAAGGTGGGAAGCTCCGACGTTTATATATTCCAAAACTTTTGCGAGAAGAAGCTCAAGCCTGGCTTAAATCTATAAACCGGTCTTTTGGTTATGTTTTTCTTAATCGCTTTGGTGAACGTATTACTACTCGCGGAATTGCAACACAGCTTAAAACTTATGCTGCAAAATATGGTATAAGCACTAAGGTTGTTTATCCTCATTCTTTCCGGCATCGCTATGCAAAGAACTTTCTTGAAAAGTTCAATGATATTTCTTTACTTGCCGATTTGATGGGGCACGAAAGTATTGAAACTACACGTATTTATTTAAGGCGCACAGCAAGTGAACAACAGGAAATTGTTGATCAGATTGTAACCTGGTAAACAGAACTGGCGGAATAAAATCCGCCAGATGCTTTAATCTAAATTAGATACAATTGTTTCTAATGATGAAAATAATTCTTCAATTTTAGAGACGATTCGTAGTTGTTCTGAATATGGCGGTAATGGAAAATATAAACTACTGATCGTATCAGGTTTTAATTCTTTCTGATTTGTAGATCCTTCACCAATCGTTTCCAAATATGATTGTTTGTTCTTTATAAAATAATAACAATATAGTTTATCAATTTCAGGAAGAATTCTAACTGTTGTTACATGGCTATCAGGATATACTGCATTTACATCATTTGGAATAGAACAGTTAAAAATTCCTACTCGTCCTAAAGTTCCAGTACCAGTAGAATTTATGACAATATCATTAAATTGCATTTTTTCTTCTTCTGGATATTTCTTTAAGGTTGTTTCATCAATATATAATGCTTTATCCAGTGATGTCGGGCCGTCTTTCTGATTGCACTTTTGTGCAAAAGCCATAATTGTACTCTTATCTACATATTTAGGAGATTTACCTCGTTTTATTTTGGAACAAATATCGCCTAAAAAGCACCAACTCCAATTTGAAGGAATTTCAAAAGGTTCTTCCTCTTCAAACTTCTTGTAGGGTCTGTTATCACTTGTCGCAATACGTTTCAAAAGCTCTTCTGCAGGTTCGTCGTTTGGGTCTTGAGGAACAAGTTTTCCGTGAATGGCGAGATCAAGGATTTTGGATTTAGTTTGTTTAATTACAGTTTGTAAGTCTGATTTATTCTGGTCTAGTGTATCGATTTGTGAGAAGATACTTTGTATTACGGAGACAATTCGCTCTTGCTCGGCGAGTGGCGGAAGAGGAATAAATGATTTTTCCATTTGTTGTAGATAGAAACCCAGTTGCGCAGTTCCTGTTGCATTATCAAGTATGTAAGCTTGATAATAATCAGAATCAAAATAGTATTTTAGCCAAAAGTTATATTGATTAGTATGAATTATAGTTACGCTTCGTTGAAAACAAAGATTTAAACCTCCCGCATAAACACAACTTCTTCCTAAAGAGCCTACAGAAGTAAAAAGTATGTCGCCTACTTGTAAATTAGTCCTTTTGTTTTCAGTATCAAAAATATCTTTTGTAAGATAACGTACATTTTCTAAATCTTCAACTTGATTATGGTTGATATTTCGTGATGAAATCATTAAGTATTCAGTTTTTTCATTTATGCCCTTGGGAGGATTG
>JAEEGK010022252.1_pt1 | contig 13334 bp, 10 predicted proteins | sample 8958771 | NCBI WGS metagenome assembly JAEEGK01 (sample SAMN16246547, study PRJNA631951) | gut metagenome | biome: gut microbiome; feature: rumen; material: SC-attached | host: Bos | place: Iran: Karaj | collected 2018-10 | reverse complement strand
GTGACCGACGGCGGCAGTGTTCAGGACGTGCTGGTGAACGCGGGGCGCATCTCCGACCAGTGCTCCAACTTGGGCGGGCACACGGTCTCCCTGGCGGACGCGGCGGTGGCCGCCATGGAACACGACTATATCCTCCGCCTGCACCAGGGGGAGGACGAGGACTACAACGCGGAATACGCCGCCGTCCGCGCCCGCTATCTGGAGAGGCTCTCCGGCATCGGGCAGGCGGGCGGCGAACGGGATGCTCCCGGCTGACGGGGGAGGAAGGAGAAAACATGGCGGAGGAAAAGAAGATCATGGCAGAAAACGGCCAGCCCACCTTCGAGGGGCTGAGCCAGTACTGCCCGCCCCATTGCTACGAGCTGGCGGGCCGGGAGCTGACGGTGTGCATGGACAGCGGCTGGGACTACGTCCTGCGCTTCGACCGGGAGACCGTCGCCTGGGGAAAGGCGGGGGAGGAGCCCCGGACGGACGCCTACGTCTGCCTCAAGGCGGAGGAACAGACCTATTTCATCAACGCGGAGATCACCGGGGTCACCCCCCGGCTGGGCCTCACCCTGATCCTGGACGATGAAAACGACCTGGTCACCGTCATCGAGGGGCGGCAGGGGATGAACCCAAAATTCCCCTATCTGGTGGAGATCTGCGCCCACTTCGGCGCAGTGCTCCGGCCGGACGGGACCCTGAACGACCGTCGCCACGGCTACACCACGGACCTGGTGGGCCGGGCGGTGCTCTGGACCTATTCCCCCAGCTTCCGCATCGTCCACGTCTACCGCACCGAGCGCTATTACAACGTGACTATGCCCCGGTCGGAGAAGGCCCCCACCCCGGAGCAGATGGAGGAGGCCCGGTCCATGGCCGAGTCCTTCGCCGGGTACAAGGACCCGACGGAGCCTGCCCTCTACATCCGCATCAAGAAGGGGATCTACGTCTTCGCCTTCGCGGAGCAGAATCTGGAGAAGTTCACCGGGCCGAAGACCCGGGGCAACAGCCTGGCCTTCCTCATGAACCTGGAGCGGATGTACGACGTGGGCCGCTCCTTCGGCACCAACGCGGATCAGCAGCCGGAGAACTACTGCTTCGGCGCTTACGGCCAGGAGATCCCCTTCCCGGAGGAATTCCGTAACTTCCGGAGCGCATACTATGTTTGAACCGATCTGAAGCGACAGAAAAGCCCCCCGGAAATGCGGCCGCATTTCCGGGGGACTTTATTACAGCTCCTCAAAGATCGCGCAGCCCTTTTTCTTCAGCCAGCGCCGGAGCAGCGCGAGGATGAGCGCCAGCAGCAGCGCCTCCGCCGCCATGCCCAGGTGCGCGTTCACGTAGATGCCCAGCAGCGCAGAGAGGCCCATGCAGACCAGGGCCAGGAGCCAGCCGCCGAACATGGAGACGACAACCGGCAGACCCTGCTTCACGGGAACGACCTCGCTCACCCAGGTGAGGTTGGGCCTTTTCAGGTTTGCCGCGAGCCCCAAAGCTCCGGTCACCCCCGTGAAGAGGACGACGATCAGGAGCATCAGCAGGCAGGAGAGGAGACCGGCCCTCAGCACGATGGCCAGCGCCAGGCAGCAGAGGACCGTGGGGGGCAGCACCAGCAGCAGGTGGAGCTTTTCCTTGGCCCGCAGCACGGCTTCGGCGGGTACCGGCAGGCTCTGCAGCACCCACAGGCTCTTTCCCTCCAGAGAGACGGAGGGGGCGGTGATGGGGGCCAGGCCCGCCACCAGGGATATCACCATGGCCCCCGAAGCGGGCAGCAGCAGGGGCACCGCGGGAGGCGCGGAGAAGAGGAGCGTATCCATGACCTCCCGCACCGAGCGCGCCTTCACCAGCGTGGCCGCGGCCAGCAGCACCAGGAGCAGGAGGCCCATGCCGCAGTTCATCATGTAAACGGGGCTTCCCGTGAAGCGCTTCAGCTCCTTGCGCAGGAGGGCGGCGTCCATGCCCGCAGCCTTGCTCCGCCCGGCCCGATAAACCGCCTTCTTCGCGCCGCGGTTGGCGGTGGTGAAGCTGAGGAAGCTGCGGGAGAGGAGGGCGTAAGTCAGGAGGAACAGGGCCAGCACCAGGCAGCACCAGAGGAGCATGGGAACCGCCCTGCCGGTGGCGGCCTGCCCCAGCTCCCAGAGGGGCCAGGCCTTCTCCCGCACCGTGCGTCCCAGGCTGTCCGCCTGGCGGGAGAGCGTATTCATAAAAATGTTCATGCGGCTGGTGGCAAAGAAGTAGACCCCCAGGAAGAGCAGGGCGAGGATCACGGAAAGGATGTTCTTGTTCCGAAGGCGGCTGGAGACGGCCGCCACCACCCAGCCCAGCAGGCAGGAGAGCACCAGCACCAGCAGGGCGTTTACAAAGGTGAGCAGCAGGGAGAAAATCACCGGCGCCGGGGAGGCGTCGAACCTGAAATAGCGGAGCGACGCCGGGATCCAGGCCACGCCGCTGTATACCAGCCCCGCCGCGTAGACGGCGATCATCCGCACCAGCAGGATGCGCCGGGGCGGGATGGGGAGGGAGAGCAGAAAATCGTTGTCCTTGGCGAGATACAGGCCCGCGTAGGTGCTGAACACCCCGCCCAGCACGCCGATGAGCACGGAGAGGGTCCCCATGAGGGCGAAATAGAGCCACCCCAGCCCCATTGGCAGCATGGAAGAGAGCATTTCCGCGGCGGTGTAGAAGGATGCGCCCAGAGAGAGGAGCACGAACACCATGAGGATGGCGACGAGGGCGAGGCCGCCGCCGCTGCGCTTCTTCCCGGACTTCGCCTTGGGAAAATAGAAGGCGACGAGCTCTATGAACTGCTTTTTAAGGAGTGCTTTCCACATGGTCAGTCCTCCAGCTCCAGGAACACGGACTCCAGGCTGGCGTCGCCCTTCACCTCGTCCATGGTGCCCGCCTTCACCAGCCTGCCGCCCTTGATGATGGCCACCCTGTCGCAGAGCTTCTCCGCCACCTCCAGCACGTGGGTGGAGAAGAAGATGGCCCCGCCCCCGTCGCAGTGGGCGCGCATCATGGTCTTCAGCAGGTGGGAGGCCTTGGGGTCCAGCCCCACGAAGGGTTCGTCCATGAGGATCAGCTTCGGCGCGTGGATCCAGGCGGCGATCATGGCCAGCTTCTGCTTCATGCCGTGGGAATAGGCGGAGACGGGCTGGGCCAGGTCCTCCGTCAGCTCGAAGGCCCCGGAGTATTCCGCGATCCGGGCTTCCCGGGTCTCCGTGTCGATCCCGAAGATATCGGCGATGAAGTTCAAAAACTGGATGCCCGTCATGAAATCGTAGAGGTCCGGGTTGTCGGGGATGTAGGCGATGCGCTGCTTGCAGAGGAGCGGCTCCTCCTTCACGCTGTGCCCGTCGATGACGATATCCCCGCCGTCGAAGCGCAGGATGCCCGCAACGCTCTTCAGGGTGGTGGTCTTCCCGGCGCCGTTGTGGCCGATGAAGCCGTAGATCTCCCCGGGGGCGATGGCGAGGGTGAGATCGTCCACAGCCTTCTTCTCCCCGTAGAGCTTGGTGAGGTGTTCGATATGCAGCATGGTGATTACCTCCTTGAACTGATATCATTATGATATCAGATTCGGCGTTTGTCAAGAGGGCGGAAAGGGTTTCGCTCCCCGGCTGTCCGTCCCGGATAAGCAGGAGCGCCCGGCCTCTCGGCCGGGCGCCCGCCGCGCGTCATATATTCAGTCGTGCTTCCATTCCGGGCCGGTGGCCAGGCCCCACTTGTCGAACATCTTGTTGTAAAACTCGGGGCGGGGGAAGTTCATAGACATCTCCATCTTCAGCCCCTGATAGCCGAAGCCGATCCTGTCGAAGGTGCGGACGCATTCGGCGAAGGGCTCCAGCAGGTCGCCCCGGAGGGTGAACATGACCTCGTCCTCGTCTGTGAGGCCCCGCTCGTATTCCCCGGGGTCGGGGAAGGTGATGTTGAAGTCCTTGCCGTTGAGGACGGGGACGGTGCTGTGGACGCAGGAATCCACCGGGTCCAGGGTAAGGGGCAGCATATCCCCGGTGAGGAACTTGGCGGCCATCAGCAGACTGCGGATCTGGGCCGGATTGCAGTATATGGTCACCAGGTCCGGCACGAAGGTGCAGCTGCGCAGGGGGGCGATGGAGAAGCCGATGGGGGCTTTTCCCTCCAGGAAGGGGTATTCCTCCCGCAGGAAGCGGACGCCCCGTTGGGGGTCCCGGACGAAGAACTTGGTGCCCATATAGGTGTAGTCCTCGTCCTCCAGGGGGCAGAGCTTATAGGAGACCAGGGGCCACACGCACCAGTGGTCCTCCTTCAGCATGGTATAGGCTTTGCGGTTGCGGCGCACCAGGGCGAAGGCCTGGCACATGGCGAGGCGGTTGCCCTCCTCCTGCCAGGGACGGACGGTGCCCTCGGGGATGTCCTCCTCCGAATAAAGGAGCTTCAGGGCGATGGGAGAATAGCGCAGGAGGAGCTGCTGCTCCAGCTCCAGCCCCAGGGCGTTGACCTGCGCCGGGGTCTCCGCCTCCTCCTCGGGCAGGGTCACCAGCAGGGTCTGCCCGTCGGAGGCCTCCAGAAGCATCTTCCGCAGGCGGCGGCCCCAGTCTCCCAGGCGCTTCTCCAGCCCGGCGAAATGGGTGACCGTGAGGGACGCGGGCTCCGGCAGAGCGGTCAGACAGTCGTAGAGGGCGTCCAGGTTCTTCCCGCAGTAGGCGGGGAAATGCATGAGGGCGATGAGCCGGGTGCAGAAATCCTCTTTGTTCAGGCAGATGCGGCCGTCCAGTTCGTATACTTTCATGGTTCCTCCCCATAGAGCTGTTCGAAGCTCTCGTAATGATCTTCCGTGTAGTAGATGCAGCCGTCGTCGGAGAAGACGATGCGCTTGGCCCCGCGACTGGAGGCGCCCATGGTGTCGATGTCGCACTCCCGGTAGTTCTTGCCCGCGGGCAGCAGGCCCTCGTAGTTGCCGAAGCGGTCGCCGCCGATGCTCTTGCCCGGGGCGTATTTCTCCAGGCCGCCGCCGCTCCAGCCCAGCTTCTTCGCCTCGTCCTTGGTGATGAAGTTGTCGGGAAGATGGCCGTAGAGGTGCAGGTAGAGGGCCACGTCCTCCTTGCTGGTGTAGCTCCCGTCCTCCGGCAGCGTCGGCGTGGGCTCGGGCGTGGGCTCGGGGGTCGGTTCCGGCGCGGGTTCCGGCGTGGGCGCCGCTTCCTCCGCCTTCGGCGTGGGCGTCGCTTCCTCCGCTGGGGGCTGCGGCGTATCCTCCGGCGCGGGGGTGGGCGTGAGCTCGACGAGCTCGACGGTCTCACCGCCGCCGGAGCCGCCGGCGGGGAGCGCTTCTCCCACGGCGGAGCAGGAGGCCAGCAGCAGGAGAAGGATCAGCAGCAGAGGCAGGATGCGTGCGTTCGTTCGTTTCACGTGACTTCTCCTTTCCTTGTCTCTGTATAATGTACCGCAAATCCGCCCCGCCGTAAAGCCCCAAAGGGAAAAAACCGCCGGAGCGGGGGACGGGAAGCCCCCTCCCGAGGGAGGGGGCTGCGTCCGTTCTTATTGCTGCGCGGGTGCGGGTGCGGGGTCCGCCGGGGGAGGCGTGTCCTTGGGCTTGGGCGTGAGCAGCTTTCTCAGGCCGTTCACGATCAGGGTGAGCAGCACGGACACCAGCATCACGAAGAGGATGTAGAAGATGCGCACCTTCCAGCTGAGGGTCATGCCGCCGAAGCTGCCGAAGCCGCTGGAGCCGGCCAGGCCGGCCAGGAAGGTGGACATGGGGTTCTTCTTCCACAGGGCGTTGACGATGGCGAAGAACACGTTGCAGAGGGTGTAGTGGCAGACGTACATGGTCATGCTGATGCTGCCCAGGGCGCGGGAGAAGCCGTGATTCAGGAGGTTCGTGATCACGTCCCTGTTCAGGAAGGAGAGCAGGATGATGATCAGGATGTAGACGATGCGCCGGAAGTTGTCCATGCCCGCGTTGGCCTTGACGGTCAGGGCGAAATAGCGGTAGATGGCGAAGAGCAGCAGCAGCGTCAGCACGATCTCCCATATGGGCTTGAGCTTCTTTTTGTTCAGATGGTCGTAGAGGCGGAAGATGGCGATGCCCATGCCCATCTCGGCGAAGGCCTTTACGGTGCCGGCGGTCATGAAGCCCATCTTGGCGTAGAAATCCAGCACCAGGGAGGAATTGAGGGTGAAGAAGGAATACAGGAGCACGCCGATCAGGGGGGCGATGAAAAGGGTGAAGTGGTAGTTCCGGTAGAGCATATAGCAGTAGACGTAGCCCGCGATGAAGAGGGCCGTGAGGAACCAGAGGGGAACGATGGGGCAGCTGCCGTTGTTGTAGCCGAAGGGGGTGCCCACCAGGAAAAGCAGGTCCCACTCGGAATTGAGGGCGGCGTCCAGCCAGTTCTTGCGGTAGTAGCCGCCGCCGTTGACGGCGATGTGCAGGATGAGGGTGATCACCAGCACGGGGAAGATGGCCTTGATCTTCTTCCACACGAACTGGGTGGCCCGGGCGGCGGCCTCTTTGGAATTCAGGGGCTCGGGGTTCTTCTCGAACCAGTGCCCGGCGGAAAGGGCGATCAGGAAGCCGGAGAGGACGAAGAAGAACTCCACGGCGCTGGTGCCGGAGGGAAAAATCTTCCCGCTGGTGTAGTAGATCTCCAGGTGATAGAGGCATACGAGGACGGTGAAGAGAAAACGCCAGAATTCGACGGATGCGATACGGCCGTTCTTTTTCTTCGCCAGAGTCTCGCTCATGGTATTATTCCTCCTCCTTGTCCTTCTGCTTGTTCTTCTTCACCACCCGCACCACGGCGATGATCACGATGATGACCACCACGGCGATGATCACGATGCGGATGATGGGACCGTAATCGACCTTGCTGACGGGCTTGATGGCGTTGGAGACCACGGTGTCGGGGGTGTTGTCCTTGAAGGAGGCGCCCTCCTCCACCACGATCTTCGCGGCGGCCGCGCCGTAGGTATCGTCCCCGGGGGCGGCCAGCACGTAGTAGGTGCCCGCCTTGTCGAACTTCAGCTTCAGCTTGCCGTCGCTGCCCACGGTGGCGGCGTTTTTCTCGCCGTTGACGTAGACCGTCAGCCCGGAGCTCACAAAGTCGTTCCAGCGGAAGCTCTGGGCGTCCATGGTGGCGTGGTAGGCCGTGAGGGTCACCTCGTCGTTGACGCCGGCGGTCACGGTGCCGAAGTCAAAGTAGCCCAGGCCCCAGTAGCGGTATTCCATGCTCATGGCGTTTTTCACGCCGTAGATGTTCACGTCGATCAGGTCGCCGTCGCTGACCTTGTCGGCCAGGGAGCTCATGGTGTCTCGGTTGCGCCAGGCGATGACGGCGTAGTCCGAGCCGTCCATGGCCACGGAGGCCTGGCCGAACCAGTTGCCCACGGAGTACATGGTGGTGCCCCACATATCCATCTTGTTGGAGCTGTAGCCCATGGCCCCGGCGCTGGCCTCCATGCCGTTGAAGGTCTGGAGCACGTCGTCCACGGTGCTGCCCCCCGGCACGGTGACGGGCACGGCGATCATGTATTCCCCGGTGGTCTCGCTCTTGGCGTAGTTGCCCTTGTCGGTCACCGTGACGTAGACGGTCACGGGGTCGCCCGTGCCCCGGCCGGGGGCGGAGAGGTTCCCCAGGAGCACGTCGTTCACGTCCACGGTACCGGCGCTGGCGTCGAAGCTGGCGCCCTCGGTGACGGTGAGGCGCATGGCGGCGGCGGGCTGGGTCTTATCGCCCACGGCCAGGATGTCGTAGGTGCCGGGCTTGTCGAAGCTCAGCTTCGCCTCGCCGCTGCCGTCCACCTTGAACTGGCTGGGCTCGCCGTTGACATAGATGTCCATGTTGGACAGGGGGGTGGTGCGGTATTCGCCGCCGTACATCCCGGCCGCGGCCTCGGTGTAGGCGTGGATCGTCACCTCGTCGCCTACGCCGGCCTCCGCCGTGGGATAGTCGAAGTAGCCGATGCCGTAGTATTCGTAGGAGAAGCCGAAATCGCCCCCGGTGCCCAGGCCGTAGACGCTGGCGTAGATGAAGTCGCCGTCCTTCACGGGGGTGGCCAGGGTGCTGGTCATGTCCGTGCCCACCCAGGCGTTGAAGAGGCGGGTGGCCCCGGAGGCACCGTCCGTGTTGCTGCCGAACCAGCTGGTGACGTAGTACATCTCGCTGCCGTACATCTCCATGCCGGCGGAGGAATAGCCCTCCTCCCCGGCGGCGGCGTACTGGCCGTTGAAGGCGCTGAGCACGTCGTCCAGGGTGGCGCCGTCGGGCACGGTGACGGGCGCGGCGATCAGCCGCTCGCCGGTCTTGTCGCTGGGGCCGCAGGTTCCGTAATCCGTGTAGGTGACGTATACGGTGATGGGCGCGCCGCCCGCTTCATCCTCCAGCCCGGAGGCGGCCAGCCGTCCCGGAGGGGCGATCTCGTAGCCCTTGAAGGAGCCGCCCGCCGTCACGTTCACCTTCATCTGAGCCGTGCCGTAGGCGGTGTCGCCGCCCACGCAGACGTAGTAGGTGCCCGGCTCGGAGAAGCTGAGGGTCAGGCTGCCGTCCGTCAGGACGCGGAAGCTGGAGTTTACGCCGTTGACCGTCACCGGCAGGGTGTGGGCCTCAGTGTTGTACTGGAAGGTGGCCATGTCCATGGCGCTGCGCCACACGCCCACGGTGAAGCTCTCGCCCACCCCGGCGTCCACCGCATAGTAATCCATCCAGGCCAGGCCGTAGTAGCTGAAGGTATAGTTCTGGGTGCTGACCGTGGTGTAGACGCAGACGTCCACCACGTCGCCGTCCTTCACGGTGCTGCCCAGGGAGGTGCTCATGTTGTGATTCTTCCAGGCGGTCACGCTCTTGGCCCCGTCGGCGTATTCGATGGGGCGGCCGAACCAGGTCTGGAGGTAATAGGTGGCGGAGCCGTACATCTCCATCTTGCTGGATTTGTAGCCCGCGGTGCCGCCGTTGCACTCGACCTCGTGGAGGGCCCGGAGCACGTCATCCACCGTCGCGCCCTTCGGCACGGTGACCGGCACGGCCACCATGGGCTCGCCGGACTTCTCGCCGATGGCGGGGCCGCCGTTGTCGGAAACGGTGACGTATACGGTGATCTCGCCCGCTGCCAGGGCCGGCGCGGTGAGAGCCAGCAGCAGGAGCAGCGTGAGGATCAGGGTCGCAGCTTTTTTCATGTTCTTTCCATCCCTTCGCTTAGTATCATGGGCTTATGACACCAGCATTATATATGGTATCCGGGAGCCGGAAAAGATAGCATAAGTCACGACTTTGCGGAATTGACCTGACTTTTGACAGGTATTTTCCTGACGAAAGTCATAATCAAACTGCATAAAAGCGGGGGCCGTTTCCGCCTCCTTTTTGGAAGGAAGCATAAGCACGGCCCCCGGACAGGGCAAGGGATTCAGATGTGCAGGCAGACCTGGAAGGCCTCGTTCACCGCCTCGCAGATGGAGGCGGCCTTCTTCCCGTCGCCCACGGAGAAGACCGAGGTCTCCGGCGCGCTTCTTCGCAGGGCCTCCGTCTCCGCCAGCCTGGGGCGCAGGCCCACGGCCAGCAGCACCGTGTCGCAGGGGAAGAAGGTCTCCTCGCCCGTGCGCCCGTTCCGGCAGAGGATCCCGTCCTCCCGGACCTCCGCCAGGGCGGCGCCGTAGTAAACGGGGATGCTCCGCTCCGCGAAGAGGCGCTTCAGCTCCGCCGCGCCGCTCCCGGCGCTGGCGTGGAGCTTGCTCCCGGCGGGGCCCTCCTCCAGCATTTCCACGACGAAGGCCTCCTTCCCCCGCAGGGAGAAGTCCAGGGCGGCCTCCATGCCCACGGCGCTGCCGCCGATCACGGCGATCCGGTCCCCCACGGGGACCTTGCCCGCCTCGGCGTCCGGGGCCCAGACCACGTTCGGCCGGTCGATGCCCGGGAGCTTCGGCACGATGGGCTCCGCCCCCAGGGCCAGCACAAGGGCGTCGTAGCCCTCCAGGGCCAGCTCGTCGGCGCTGGCGGCGTGGTTCAGCAGGATCCGCGCCCCCCGCTCGCTGCACTGCCCGGCGGTGTGGCGCATCCAGCGGAGGTAATCCCGCACGTCGTTCTTGAAGGGGGGCACGGCGGCGTCGATCACCCGGCCGCCCAGCTCGGCCTCCTTTTCATAGAGGGTCACGTCGTGGCCCCGGTCCAGGAGGGTCTGCAGGGCCTGGATCCCCGCCGGGCCGCCGCCCACGACGGCCACCCGCTTTTTCTTCGGCGCAGGGGGCACCACGCCGTCCCGCAGCTCGCTGGTCATGGCGCTCATGGGGTTCACGGCGCAGAAGGTGGGCTTGGGGACCATGAGGTGCTTGGCGCAGGCGTCGCAGCGGAGGCAGGGCCGCCGGTCCTCCGGCCGATCCTCGGCGTATTTCCGGGGCATGTCCGGGTCCGCCATCAGGGGGCGGCACATGCTCACGAAGTCCGCCCAGCCGTTGGCGATGATCTCCTCGGCATAGTCCAGGCTCACGATGCTGCCCACGGTGTTCACCAGCAGGTCCGGGTGGGCCTGCTTGATGTCCCGGGCGTAGTGTACGTTGAAGCAGTGGTCCATCAGGTAATTCTGGCACCAGTTGCGGTAGTAGCGGTGGGGGCCGAAGGGGAGGGAGTGCAGCCCGGCGGAGACGTGGAGGATGTCGATGTAGGGCTTGAGACAGCCCGCCAGCTCGATGGTCTCGGCGATGTGCATGCCCTCCGGGTCCTCCTCGTCGCCGGAGCAGCGGTATTCGATGACGAAGTCCTCCCCGCAGGCGCGGCGGATGGCCTGGCAGACCTCGATGGCAAAGCGGGCGCGGTTAGCCGTGCTGCCGCCGTATTCGTCCGTGCGATGGTTGAATTTGGGGCTGGTGAACTGGCTGATGAGATTGCCGTGGCCGCCGTGGACCATGACGATGTCCATGCCCGCCCGCTTCATCCTCGCCGCGGCCTTGGCGAACAGCTCCACCACCTCTTTGATCTTCTCTTTGCTCATTTCCTGGCAGGGGATAGGCTCCCGGCCCGCCATCCTCGCCCGGATGACCTCATCCTCGGAAATGAAGGAGGAAGAGGAGAAGCCGGGCCGCCCGAAGGTCTCATAGGCCACGCCCTCCCCGGCATGGTTGATCTCAAAGGAGGCGTGGCAGCCGTATTGCTTCGCCATGTCCGCATACCAGGTCATGGGGAGCGTTCCCCGGTCGGTTCCCAGGTCCAGCTGGTAGTTCTGGTCCTGATTCTCCCGCAGGTCGACGGAGCAGTTGCCCAGGTAGAGGACCGCCGCGCCGCCCCGGGCGAACATGCGGAACCAGTCCACGAATTCGTGGGTGATGATGCCGTCCTCCGTGGCAAGGACGGGGGTGGTGGGGGCCAGGGTGACGCGGTTCTTGAAGTCGATGCCCCGGATGCGGATGGGGGCGAACACGTGGGAATACTTGGAACCCATATTAGCTCATCCTTTCGTGATGTTGTTTATATAACTGCTGAGCCCCGGCATCTCCGCGTCCTCCCGCAGGGGCAGCTCGGCAAAGACGGCCTCGCTGGCCAGGTGAAAATCCGCCCAGCTTTTCGCCTTGGTCAGCCGCTTCCAATGCTTTTCGCCGCCTTCGAAATGGAGGATGAGGTAGGACCAGATCTCCTTCATCCGGTGGCAGAGGGCGGTGTCTCCATAGAGGACGGCGCGGTATTCCGCACTGAGGGCCTCGTGGAAATCGCGCAGGGCCTCCCGGCTGCAGGCCTGACCGGTCTCCAGCCGCCCAATAAGGCCCGGCTCCGCCGCCAGGCCCCGGCCCAGCATCACCGCTGGGACTGCGGGAAAGCGCTGCTTCAGCGCGGTCAAGTCGGCGGGGGAGAAGATATCCCCGTTCCACACCACGGGGAAGGGGCTTCCCTCCAGCGCGGAGGCAAAGGCCCGGGGATGGACTTCTCCGCCGTAGTAGTCGGTGCGCAGCCGGGGATGGACGATGAGGCTGGCGAGGGGATATCTGCGATAAATGGCCAGCAGTCCTTCCCATTCCTTTTCGTCGGAGAAGCCGATCCGTGTTTTGACGGAGACGGCCAGCCCCCGCAGCTCCGGCGCGGAGAAGACCTCCTCCAGAAAAGCGTCCAGCGCATCCGGCAGCAGCAGGAAGCCGGAGCCCTTCCGTTTGGCGGTCACGGTGCCGGAGGGGCAGCCCAGGTTCAGGTTCACTTCCTCATAGCCCCGGTCCATGAGAGAGGCGGCGGCCCAGATAAAGTCCTCCGCCCGGTTGGTGAGCAGCTGCGGCACCAGCTTGACCCCCGGATTCTCCTCCGGCAGCAGGTCCCGCAGGCCCCGCAGGGGGAAGTGATGATCGCCGGAGGGGGAGAAGAAGGGCGCGTAATACCGACGGATGCCGGGGAAAAAGCGGGCGTGGACCCGCCGGTAGATATATCCGGTGACCCCCTCCATGGGGGCAAAGAGAAATTCCATGGACAGACCTCCCACCGGTGGAAATCCCGGAGGATGTGTGGTATACTGCACACATGATAACATAAAACCGGAAGAAAAAGAAGGAGGAATCCCCATGATCCGCAATGAAGTGACGGATGCCATCGCTGCGCGGCGCAGCATCCGAAAGTATACGAACAAGCCGGTCACCGACGAGCAGCTGGAGACCATCCTGGAATGCGGGACAATGGCCCCCAGCGGCATGAACCTGCAGCAGTGGTTCGTCGCCGCCGTCCGGGACCCGGCGCTGCTGCGGGAGATCTCCGCGATGCAGAAGGAAGCGGTCCTGGCAATGCCCGATCTGCCTCCCGTCATGCTGGAGCGGGCGAAGGACCCCGGCTTTGACGCCGCCTTCGGCGCGCCGGCGGTGCTGATCATCACCGCGGAAGCTTCCCGCGGCACGACGGACGCCTGCCTCCTGGGGGAAAACATGGTGCTGGCGGCCCAGAGCCTGGGCCTGGGTACCTGCATCAGCGGCAGCATCACCATGGCCTTCCAGGGAGAGAAGGGGGCGGCCCTCCTGAAGAAGCTGGGCGTGCCGGAGGGTTATGCGCCGGTATTCGGCATTACCCTGGGCGAGCCGGCGGAAGCGCCGGAGGCCAAGCCCAGAGAGAAGAAATACACCATCATTTGATCAGCGGAGGAAGAAAATGAGGATCGCGGTAACTTATGAAAACGGGGAGATCTTTCAGCATTTCGGCCATACGGAGCTTTTCCGCATCTACGACGTGGAGGACGGCAGGGTGGTGCACCGCATGACCATCCGCCCCAAAAATGCGGGACATGAAGCCATGGCGGTGGTGCTGAAAAAGGCGGGAGCGGATATGCTCATCTGCGGCGGCATCGGCTCCGGAGCCCAGCAGGCCCTGGAGGAAATGGGCATCCGGCTCTGCGCCGGGGTCAGCGGCTCCAGCGACGCG
>JAEEGK010022251.1_pt1 | contig 13336 bp, 15 predicted proteins | sample 8958771 | NCBI WGS metagenome assembly JAEEGK01 (sample SAMN16246547, study PRJNA631951) | gut metagenome | biome: gut microbiome; feature: rumen; material: SC-attached | host: Bos | place: Iran: Karaj | collected 2018-10 | reverse complement strand
GATGCTCGACAAGGTGGTGAAGGAGCAAATCCGTCGCGCCGACAATATCGTTATCGAGACAAACTATGACGTGGAGATGCTGGAAAAAGGTAGCTATCCATATATCCTGAAGCAACGCATCGCCGGCCCCTTTGGGCATCTGAGCAATGAGGAATCGGCACGGTTTGTGGCCGACGTCTATCATCCGGGCATGAAAAACATCATGCTGTGCCACCTCAGCGAGAACAACAACACTCCGGAACGAGCCATGCAATGTCTGTATCAGCAGTTCCGCAAGAAGCATGTTCACCCCGATGTGAACACCTCCATCTTCCCTTTGCCACGCCACAAGAGCACGGGTTTTGTGTATCTGTAGATTCCCCACTTTTCCACGATTATTGCGGGTGTTTGTGGCTTTCCACACATTTCCACATCAACGCGTATCAAAAGAAATGAACATAAAGTGTTGATAACCTTTGGTTTCAGACATTGGTGTCATCGTGGCATACAATGTGCTATATAAATAAGGTGGATTAAAGTGTATGGTTATTATGCAACACAAAATGACATTGGTTTCATTGCTTTTCGTGGTCTTTTTGGCCGCGTCTTGCGATGTGGAACGTTCTGAAAAGTACCAAGCTTTGTTGGCGGAGCGCGACTCCTTGTATACGGAAGCCGTGGCGTCGAAAGGTGGTTTCGACCAGGCCTTGAACACCATCAACGAGATTGAGGCTGCCCTTGAGGCGGTGCGCGCCCAGGAAAACATCATCATGATGGATAACCAAGAGGGCAATACCAATAAGGCTGTTACCGAGATTAACGCCATCCAGCAGACCTTGCAGGAGAACCGCCAAAAGATTGAGAATCTTGAAAAGCAACTGGCCGAACAGGGTGCAAGTTCAAAAGCTTTGAACCAGACCGTGAGCCGATTGAAGAAACAATTGGAAGAAAAAGATACGTATATCAGTAGCCTTAAGGATGAACTGCAACAAAGTCGCGAGCAAATTGCCGAACTGAATGAGCAAGTGACCGACTTGAACAACAACATTAATGAGTTGAGCACCAACTTGGATGAGATGACGGTGCAGAATGCAGCGCAACAGGCTACCATCGAAAACCAAGATGCCATGCTGAACACAGTGTGGATTTGCATCGCCCCTCAGCAGACGTTGGTTGAGAAGGGTATCCTCAGCAAGGGCGGTTTGTTCCAGTCGAGCGCCATCTCCAAGCAAGGCTTCGACAAGACACAGTTTGTGGAAGGCAACAAGCGCGAACTGGAGCTCATCCCGCTGAATACCAAGAAGGCCAAAATCATGACCACCCACCCGGAAAGCAGCTATCAGATCAATGAAGGAGAGGAAGGGGCTCAGACCTTGCAAATCCTCGACAAGGAAGCTTTCTGGAGTATGTCGAATTATTTGGTAGTATCCATCAAATAAAAATCCGTTAATACGGAACTGCTCGTTTTCAATTTTTTTAAAAATGCCTCACATTTCCCCAATGTGGGGCTTTTTTTGTGTGTAATTTTGTGGAATCTACGGAAAAATGTTATCTTTGCGGCATGAAATGTAGAATTCTAGTTGTGGAAGACGATGCCTCCTTCGGCCTGATGATTCAGACCTGGCTGAAGAAGAACGGTTATGAGGCCGTGCTTGCGTCGCGATACGAACAGGCCAAGATTGAAATTTCCAATGGTGACTTTGGCTTGATTCTCACCGATTTGCGTTTGCCCGATGGTGACGGTATCATCCTGATGACTTGGGTGCGTGAGAAGCTGAAGAGCAAGGTGCCTATCATCGTGATGACGGGCTATGCCGAGGTGCAGACCGCCGTTTCGGCCATGAAACTCGGTGCTTTCGACTACCTCAAGAAACCTATCAATCCAAGTGTGTTGGAGGAGAAAATCGCTGCTGCGCTGACTTCGGGTGTTGACGAGGTTGAGGAAACCTTTGTCCCGGGCACCAAGCAGTGGGTGAGGGGTAACAGTCCCGCCATGGTGCGGCTCTACAAACATGTGGAATTGGTGGCACCCACCAAGTTCTCCGTGCTGATTCTCGGCGAGAGTGGCACGGGCAAGGAATACATCGCGCGCATGATCCACGAAAAGAGTCAGTTCAAGGACGGTCCCTTCATCCCCGTTGACTGTGGAAGTCTGTCGAAAGAGTTGGCACCTAGCGAGCTGTTCGGCCATCTGAAAGGCTCGTTTACCTCTGCCATTGCCGACAAGAAAGGCGTGTTCGAACAAGCCAAGGGTGGCACAGTGTTCCTTGATGAGGTGGGCAACCTGCCTTACGAGGTGCAGATGCAACTCTTGCGTGCCTTGCAGGAACAGAAGGTGAGGCCTGTGGGGTCGGCCACCGACATCCAAGTGGATGTGCGCATCATTGCCGCCACCAACGAGGACTTGGAGCATGCCATTGAGGAAGGGCGCTTCCGTCAGGATTTGTTCCACCGCATCAACGAGTTCGCCATCGAAGTGCCGCCGTTGCGCGACCGCTTGGAGGACTTCGACGAGTTGACCGCATTCTTCATCCGTCAAGCCAATGAGGAACTGGGGAAGAATGTGAAGGGCATTTCCGATGATGCCTTGCAGCGGATGAAAGAGCAGCGTTGGAACGGCAACCTGCGTGAGTTGCGCAATGTGGTGCGTCGTTGTGTGCTTTTTGCAGAAAGTGAGAACATCGAGCTGGACGACTTGCCGGTGTTCAGTCCGCCCAACAAGAAGAACCTCATCACACCTGCTGCCGAGGACGACTGGGCTTTGCGTCCCGAGCACGAGAAGGAACAGATCGAGGCTGCCTTGCAGAAGGCGAGGGGCAACAAGACCGTAGCGGCCAAGCTGCTCCAAATCGACCGCAAGACCTTATATAATAAGATGCATCTATACGGAATTGAACTATAATCCTGATCAGCTATTGCCATGAAAAAAACAGTATTCTTAATATGTGGCGTGATGGCCCTGTTATTTGGCCTGGAAGCCAATGCCCAAAAACCTTACAATATGGATGAGCTATATGAAATAGGAAAGCTCTCGAAGGGCTCTATCTCCGATTTTGTCTCATGGATGCTGGCAGAGCCGGAGGATGAATTGAATGGACCTATGAGCGAGGCGTGGCAACTCTATCGGAAGAACAAGCCGTTGGGCAAGGGTACGACGATTGTTTTGGATGAGAAGAACGGCTATTTCAGATATGAGATGGACTATGACAAGGCATACGAGGATGAAGAAGGTGAGCCGGTGGAGAGTATTACTGTTGTGGAAATGTGTGTTTGGAATTGCGCCGACGGAAAGCATAAGTTGTTTGCTGAGAATGTAGGAGGCACCTATCAGGGGAAACCCCATAATGATGGACAATATGATGGCACCATGTTTTTCCTGTATGACAAGGCGACCCATAAGTTGTATGGTTTCAACGAAGCCATCGATGGTGAGGAATTGTCCAGCTTGGCACCGCTACAGTGGAGATACGATGGAGAACGGTATTTTGCCACCGACCACGTGACGGGTGAGTGGAAACAGATGACCCAAGAGGAATACGACAAATGGATGGAAGACCGCCCCGTGGTGACGCTGTCTCTGCCCCGCAGTGGAAAAGACATCAAGGCCCGTATCTATACCCCGACTGGGAACAAGGAAAGGACCTTCGCTTGGGACGGCTATCGTTTCCATCTTTCAAAGTAGTTTGCTTTTTGGCGAGGCAATGTTGGGGGTATTTCATCGTTAATAACGTTGTTCATCCAAATGCGATTGGGTATAAAAGAGTTTCCAACGATTCAAAAGGGCATGGAATCAGCCTTTTTGTCGTTTATAACGATTGTTGACATGATTCGATAGGGTAGGGAGTCGTTATAAACGACCATAAAGGGCAAAGAATCGGACAATTTGTCATTGATAACCTTGTGATTCCCTATTTGATACGGTTTTTGATGGTTATTCGTCAATAAATGTTCTTTATGACTCCATCCAAATTCAACCAGGGCCTGGATTCCTTGTCGTTCCATACTGGAATTGATGAGATATGTCTTTGTCTTAATGACGTGCAGGCTGACGATTACATGTTGGGTCTTGTCCAAGAAGTGAAAGATGCCAACCAAAGGCTTTTCGATGCCCTAAATGTTGGCAAGGCAAAGCATAATGTGCAACAGGAAGTCAAACAGCTCAACGACAGCATTGTGGCGGCACATCGTTTCATCGACTCGTGCTGCTATTTGCCCGATGCCGATGTAAAGGCCAGTGCCAAGGTGCTCAAAAAGCTCTTCGGCTCCTATGGCAAACCTATTACACGGATGGACTTGTACACCCAGATGACCGTGGTGAGTGTCTTGCTTCGCGATTTGGCGCAACCCGAGATGCAAGTTCATATAGAAAAGCTCCCCATGTTGCCGGAGCGTATCAACGGCATTCAGGAGGCTTTGGATACATTATTGCATAAACACATGGATGTAATTTTGGACAAGAGCATGATGAAGAAGCACAAGCCTCTTCCCGTCTTGAAGCGGGAAGTTAATGAGAAGCTCGAAGTCTTGGTAACCTATCTACAGGCGATGGCTTCGAAAGATCCTGAGGCCTACGGCAAGCCCAATGCGGTGGTGACTGAAATCATAGGGCGGCTGAATGCTACCTATACGGGCGGAGCACCCAAAGCCTCGAAAAAACGGGATGATGCTGAAGGGACCTCGGAGGCTCAGCGGGTTTCTATTGGGGCGTGAAAAGGAGAGGGGACAAAAATTTATATTATTGGATTCAGAAAGATATTTCTTTTGAGATGAAACGGAATTTACATATTTTTGCACCTACTATCAAAAACATGAACAATTATGAATAATAATGAAATCGTCGAAAAAACCTCATGTATTCTGGCCAATAATAAAGAGGAATGGGAACGCATTTATGAAAGATATGCAAATTCAGTAGTTAAGAACAAAACAAAGTATGGAGAACACTCTAGGTGTTTTAAGATTAATTCACCATTACACAAATATAGTAGTTTGGGGAAAGTTATGAGTGACAGTAAAACCAGCACTTTTGATTTAAGGTTTGCGGGCCAAAGTATTGGAACCGTTTATGTAAACACGGATAATACACCTAAAGTCAAACTAACAGTTACAGACAAACAATCACAATATGCAAAAGAACATTTCGGTTTTGAAAATAGTGTTGAATTGGATAAAGCATCTTGGGATAGTGAAAAGGCACAACGTTTTAGATCATTCTTTCAGAATCAAGAATCTACAAAAAACATTGCTATCAAAAGTGAAGAACATAGAATAGAAAACTTTCTGCTACAAGAATTTAGCAAGAAAACGCGAAAGCAAGCAAAAAAACTATGCAATATACGACCAGTTAGACTTGGAGGCCAATTTTTTCAGCTAACCACACCTTTAACAGCAAGCAAGCATAACCCGGAGTATTCAGTTAATCCAAGGGGAGGTGCGACAGGAGGTGGCATTGATATTTTGGCAAGAGTGAAGCAAAAATCCACAAGATTTCGTCTTGCAATAATTGAACTTAAGGACGAAAACAAAAAAAATGAATCGCAAGAATTAGTATTGCAACAAGCACTGATCTATGCAACTTTTATTGCTCACTTGCTTCGTAGCAAAAGTGGAAATAATTGGTGGAAAATATTTAGAGAGAATTTTGACGAATGTAGCGTGCCAAACCATCTTGACCTTAATGTGGTCTCTTTAATGCCTCAAGGGGATTCGCACGAAGGTGATATGTCAGACATTCACTTGAAAGGATTAAATGTCACGTTGCATTTATATACATTGTATTATACCAAAGATAAAAATGGAAATCCTAAAGAATTCTTTGGCTCTCTAAAGGATGCATTGCTTCTTGAAGGAAATTGAACTAAGGCGAACACATCATCAAAATCCGTCTTTTTCATTTTGCACTTGCAGTAGAGGAATTGTTATCTGCCAAATGCCTCTTCCTTGCTCACTTCTTTGAATTTTATAATGGGATACATACTACCTTTTTCTCTTTCAGGTTTGAATTTGCTTATAGGGACGGCAACTCTTTCGTGTGCGCCAAATAGTTCTTGGAGGATGTAGTATTTATCACCTGGTATATAAAAGTTTCTGGCATCGCATAGAAACTGATAATATCTACCAGATAGGTCGCGATAATACCGTGTTGTTGGCTCAGGTGTGGACACTATGCCATTTATGCAGCGTTCGACAATATCTTCTGGGCGGGCGATGTCGTTGGCCAAGGTATCGCTGATGGCTTGTTTCATCATGTCCTTGACAAGAATATACTGGCTTTCAATACAAGTAAGCTCAAGATCCATCACAACTGTGCTGATGCGCTTGATGAGGAAATTGATGTCATCGGCTTTTTGCCTGTTGTGGTTGTGTGCATCGGCTTTCACCAATTTACTCTTCTCGTCCCAATCTTCTTTCTTGATGGAAACGCCTAATGTTGATTGGAGACGCTCTCCCATAAAGCTCCATGAAAGCCTGATAGGACACTCATCATGTGAATTGGTACGTTTGTCCAAGGTAAAACTAACAGACATGTCTATTGAATTTTGCGTGCAAAGATAGAGAATTATTTTATTACGCACATGATTTACGCACTTATATCTTCGCTTATTAGTTTGCTGTTTTTTAGTAATTTGCAATCAAATTGATTTTGTTGTAAAGAGGCTATTCGTATTAATACCCAGTTTCAAAAACTTTGTTCTTTAAAAAATTGAAAAAATGAGATTGGGAATCGTTGGCTCCAGGGAGTTCTTGGATTACTCTCTGCTGGCCGAAACAGTCGACAACTTTGTCGAAAAAACCAAGATTAAAGTCGAAAAGATTGTTTCAGGTGGTGCCAAAGGCGCAGATACGCTGGCCGCCCGATACGCTTCGGAACACAGCTACCCGCTGGAAGAATTCAAGCCTGATTATGGCCTCTACGGTCGCGGCGCTCCTCTGAAACGAAACACGACAATTGTCGAAAACTCTGACATCATTCTCGCCTTTGTCACGGCATCGAGCAAAGGCACTTGGGACACCATCCGAAAAGCCCAAGCATTGAAAAAAATTGTCAGGATTTACAAGGTCTGAGTCCCTTCGGGGACTTGGACACCCCTTTAATCAAATACAAGTTATGACAGAAACAGAGAAACTATTCGAGAAGTACGCCGAAGAAGGCGAAAAAATGGAAGCTTTCAAAGCACTGAAGATGCTTACCAAGGCTTATATTCGAGCAATCGAATGTGGAATGAGCATCGAAATGAAAACTGCTGTTTATAGCGCAGCTGAAGTTTGGTTGTTCGACCGACTCCCAAAAGAAGCCGAAAACCCTTTTACGGAGGAAGAAATCAATGGCACCTTGGCCGCTTTAATGCCGCGAATTTGCAACCGGTACAAAGATAAGTTTTACGGGTATTGTGATATTTGCGGTGGTTTATCCCCTGAAAAAATCAAGATGCAATGTTGGCTGGCAATCGACGAAAAGAGGTTTGGATCGGAAACGTTGACGGCCTTTTGTTGGGCCACAAAACAGATACCTGATTTGTATCTGGAATGGGAAACGAAGGAAATCCATCACGTTGCTTTCATGCGCCCGTTCATTCACGGTTGTTTGAATCCTCGAATCGCATTTTAGCAAAATTTGTTCAAAACTACTGATTATCAACACTTTTTAGAATAATGAAAATGGAAATCAAACAAAACAATGTAAACTTTATCATGCATCGTGGTTCCCACCAAATCGGTGGGAACTGCGTGGAACTTGTCAGTCCCAACGCAAGAATCCTTATCGACTGCGGCTTACCTCTGGATTATGATGAGCAAGACCCTGAGACTCAAAAAGAGATTCGTGAAAATGCACGAAAATGGCTCAGTAACTGCGACGCTATTTTCCTCAGCCACTATCACGGCGACCATTACGGGCTACTCTGCGAAGCTCCCATTGGCACAAAGGTCTTTACTTCGGATGAGACTGCTATGTTGATGGAATTGTCAGGAATCTTCGGCGAAGACCTTACACAACGTTTGGATATACACACTTTTGAAAACGGCGTTATCACTTTCAAAGATTTCCGTGTCACGCAGTATGTTGTGGACCATTCGGCATACGGAGCTTGTGCTTTTCTATTCGAGGTGGGCGGTCAAACCCTGCTCTACAGCGGCGACATCAGGCTTCACGGAAAGAAAGGCATCCTGTACAAACACCTTCCACAGCATGTGGATTATCTCTTTTTGGAAGGCACGAATTTGGGCAGAGGCGTAAAGCAAAAGACGGAAAGAGCCGTTGAGAATGAATTTGTCAAGCGTTTTTCATCCTATCAGGACAACGCACACTTGGTTTGGTGCTCCTCGCAAAACATTGACAGACTGGTGGCTTTGTACAGGGCGTGCCTCAGAACAGGCCGCACGTTATGCATCGACCCATATACGGCTTACGTGTTGGAATTTGCCTATAGCGTTCATCCGACCATACCCACCGCAAAGACCCATCCCAACCTGATGATTTACTACCCCCATAGGCTGACCACAATGATGATGGAGCGAGACAAAACCATCATCTATGGACCGTACTCAAAGGAGAAAAAGATGGATCTGGCTGATTTGGCTACGAATCCTTCGAAATATGTGCTATTGTTTAGGCCGAAACTGCTTGGTGACCTGAAAAAGTATCTTGCCGACACGAAAGTATGTCTCACCAACTCAATCTGGGCGCAATACTGGGAGCAGAATAAAACTGAAATCAACAGTCTTAAGGAATGGTTGGCGGAAAAGCCTGAGCTTAGGCAGAAACTGCCCGACATCCATACCAGTGGACACGCTGATGTGGCATCGCTTCAGAAGATTGTCGAGTATGTTCAGCCGAAATGTATCGTTCCCGTACACACGGAAATGCCTGAAACGTACAAAACGCTTTTCCCAAGTTATACTGTCCTCAATGCCACTGACGAAACGCCAATAGAGTTATTCAACACAAAGGAATAAACATGAAAATCCTACATATCTCTGATACTCACGGCAAGCATCATCAATTGAAAGACTTGCCTGAAGCCGATGTAATCGTGCATACAGGCGACATCACTGAAGAAGGCACTGAAGAGGAAGTAAAGGACTTCATCGAATGGTTTTGCAGCTTGCCTTACAAACACAAGATCTTCATTGCAGGCAATCACGATAATTGCTTGTATGATGCCAACATTGAAGGCTTGCCAGACAATGTGCATTATCTCTGCAATGCCGGTATCACCATTGATGGCATTAAGTTCTATGGAGTTCCCATGTTTTTACACGATGACCTTGACGGGAACTTGCCAGAGTTGTTTGGCCGCATTCCTGACGACACCGATGTGTTGCTTACTCATCAGCCTCCATTGGGCATTCTCGATGAACAGGACGGCATCAATTATGGCGACTATACTCTTTTCAAGCGCGTGATGGATGTAAGGCCGAAATGCCATCTTTTCGGGCATCTTCACCACACTGTAAAAACCCAAGAAGTGTTTCGGAGGGTGCGGTTTTCAAATGCGGCCGGAGGTAAGTATGGCCGTTATGAAATGCTGAAGATTTGAGTCATAGGAGGAAGACTAATAGAAATGATATGCACAGGCAAAATCATGTCGATGGGCATTGTGGTTGCGCTTGGCTCTAAAGTTCGCAAAGCCTACCGCAATACAACCTTCATGATTCATCAGGTACAAGGAATTTCCATTGGCTCATTGAGAGAAATGGAAGACACGGTGGCCGAAGCCTCTCGTATCAATGACATGCTTTTTAGAATCATCAAGGAAAAAACCAAGATTACAGATGCTCAGCTTAACGATGTAATTCAGAATCATAAGGATTGGTTTCTTACGGCTGAGGAAGCCTTGAAGTTGGGGGTTGTGACGGAGATAATTTGATAGACGTTTTCTGGTCGGAGAAGGATGTAACCAACAAAATGAAAAATTTTTCACAGAAAAATGTAATGAGTTGTTTTTAGTAAAAATAACCTATTTTTGCATTTGATATGTCATTTTTCAGTCCAAATAACACATCGCCGACAGTTTGCGGCATGACCGATTTCAGTGGATTGCTCCACATGGTGGTTCCCGCTAAGGGTTGTACGCTTTTGTTGTGTACGGAGGGTTGCGCCCTCGGTAGCTCGCATTTTCGGCCCGTGGCCATCCGTCGAGGGACTTTGGTGCCGCTTTTCGCTTTTTCGCGATTCACCATCGAACGCACTTCGTCGCGTTTTTCTTGTCGTTTCGTCGAAATGAGCGACCCAGCCATTGCCGATTTCACCGTCAACTTCAACTCGCCTGTGTTTTGGGATTTCCTTTATCGGCATCCAGCTTTCACCATCGAGAAACCGGCGCAACGGCTTGCAGAAGAATGGTTTGGACGGATGGAATGGATTGTTCGAACTTTCGACGGTGAAATCTGCCAACAGATGGTTTACAGCGAACTGCACAACCTCTTCATCGCCATTGAGCAACGGATTGCCCAGCTTTTTCCGCCCGAGGTTCACGATGAGAAATCGGCCGTTTGGAGCATCCCCGACCGCCTCAACGCGCTTTTGGACCAGCATATCCACCATGAACGCAGCGTGAAGTTCTATGCTTCCGAACTATGCCTCAGTCCCGACTATCTGAACAAGGTTTGCCACCGCCTGATGAAGACCTCCACCAAAGCCCTCATCAACGACACGGTCATCTATGAACTCAAGCGCTACCTTGCTGAAACCGACCTCACCGTAGAGGAAATCGCTGCCCAGATGAACTACGACAACGTTTCCTACCTCTGCCGTTTCTTCCGCAACGCCACGGGACAATCGATGATGGAGTTTCGAAGGAAACAGCGGTGACACTAAATATGATTTTCGCTCAGGATTATCAAAATTCTCTTATGTCACACAGATTTCACAGATTACACAGATGTTAATTTATTTAATACCGGCAAGATTTGTTCCTCCCCTATTATCGGCTCGAAAACAGGTATGGTCAGCTTTCTTATTCGTGCGTAATCACCAAACGTTGCGTCAAGCCATTGCTTGTCCTGATGAAATAGATGCCTTCTTGATACTTGGCAGTCGGGATGACCACTTGCGATCCGTCGGTGAAGAAGGTTTCGACCTTTTGACCCAAGACGTTATACATACTTACAACACCAAGATGGTTGCCTTGAAGAGTAACACTTTCATTGGCGGGATTGGGGAATAATGTCAACGTTGAACTATTTTCATCAATCCCAACGGTCATCTCATAAATAATATTGACCTCGAAGTTGCCTGCTGAGGTGCTGACATACACTTTTCCCTCAAATGTCTCTTTCACAGGTACGTCAACATAAACATCAACGGTGACAGTTTGTCCAGCCGCGACCGTCATGCCTGCGGTGACATCCTGTCCCTCATACAAGCATTGTAAGGCAAAGATAGGGTCAGCAGTGATCGCGTTGACAGTCACATCCTCTTCTGTCATGTTGGAAATGGTCAGCTTGCCAGGCTCGTATGTCTCACCATCGTTGTAGATATGCAAGGTTTGCGGATTGACGGTCAGCGTGCCTGTGCAGTCATGGGGCTGAAGGCCATTTTGCCGCATGGCATTGACCACATCTTGCGCCGAGAAGGGATAGAGATCAAGCAGTCCTTGGATGGGAATGCTGCGGTCAGGCATGATGAGGACGAGCGTGGGACATCCCATGATGCCATAAAGGTCGAATACCTCGTTGCCGCCACCATCTTTTCCAACCGTTGGAAACTCGACACCGTATTGATTAGCCCACTGCTGACAGACCGCATCACTATCGGTGTATGAAATCTCGATATAAAACACATCATGCATATTGCAACCCATCTGGGTATAAGAGCCTGTGATGTAGGGAGAGATCACCTGACATTGACCACATGTAAAGAAAAAGAAATCGATAAAAACAGCTTGACCACGGTCAAGGATTTCAAAAAGGTTGTAGGTTTGCCCATGGCAGTCAGTGACGGTAAAATCCACGGCTTCAGTGAGGCTGGTCTGTTGTGCATAAAGACCTGTGCCAAAAATCAAGAACGTTAAGAAAATAAAGAGTTTTTTCATGATGAAATTTTTTTATACTATTATTTATTAATGATAATGTCTTCACTGATATGAGTGATGATGGTGTTACATTCGGCTTGGTCGTCATAGAAGAACAGCCATAAGGCACGGTTTTCGTTGTCAGCAGCAGTGATGTAGCCGATGTGTCCATGCGTTTGGGCATCTTCCATGATGCTGTCGTTCCAGTTTATTTGCTGTTGAATGCCGGAATCCGAGGACGTTTTTTTATGGAGTTTTTCATTAATCATCCCTATAACCACTGAGCGTGAGACGGTCATGATGTAGTCATCGTAGGTATGGTCATTGGCTTCATGTTCTATCTCCCCCTCTCCGATGACGATGGCCATATCAGGCAACAAGGAATCAGGAGCTTGGAAACTGTTCATGATTTCTCGGATCTTATCGGCAACGATGAGGGTGAATCTGTCAATGTCTTCATCGGGTATGTGACTGATGTCAGTCAAAGTGTCGAGAATAGCCTCATCCAAAAATTCAGCTTCGATGCCGACACCCATCATGACAGGTTTATCCTCAGAGAAGCCATTTAAGACAGCCGTGTCGCAAGACAAAAAGCCAAAATCTCGTTTCAGTGTTTCCCACTCCGTTTCATTATCGGCTTGCAGCATCAAGGCATCGATGCATTTTCCGTTGACAGATAAGTCGCCGAGAAAGGCCACGGTAAGATTGGCGTTATCGGCGTACTTACAGTACAATTCCATCGCGGCCTTTTCGCAGGGTGTCGCCTCGGGGGATGTGATCCTCCCTTTGCAGGCTGGCAGCCATAAGGCAAGGATTAAGGCGAGATATGGGACGAGGTTTTTCATTGTATTTGTGTTTTGCTATTTAATGACTTTATTGGCCAAGAGCATGATGTCCTGCGCAGAGCAGCCGTTGTTGCAGATAAAGTGGATAGTTTGGCTTTCCACGGTTACTTCTTGAGCCGTAGGAAGTGGGTTGTCGGTTCGGCCATGACGGGACAGTCCGATGAGGCTCATTGCGATGATGATGCTGGCGGCGACAGTGTAGGGCATCCAGCGTCTGTGATGGTGTAAGGCAATTGTGTCGGGTCTCCACTCTAAACCAGCGGGGCTTTGTTGCGCCTTTTCCGCCCAAGATAAGAAAGTCTGGTCATCAGGTACTGACTTTGCGTTCTGTTCCTCCCATTGTTGGCATCTTTGCCATTGGGTTTTGAAGTCGTCACGTTGAGTCCTTGAGTTCATTGCTTTTATGTCGTTTTTCATACTCATAAATGATTCTCTTTTTCGTACATTTTTTTTAGTCTCAACTTGAGTCGAGCGATGCGCATAGCCACAGCACCCACA
>JAEEGK010022248.1_pt1 | contig 13338 bp, 10 predicted proteins | sample 8958771 | NCBI WGS metagenome assembly JAEEGK01 (sample SAMN16246547, study PRJNA631951) | gut metagenome | biome: gut microbiome; feature: rumen; material: SC-attached | host: Bos | place: Iran: Karaj | collected 2018-10 | reverse complement strand
CTGAATTAATATTATTTAATATTACTATTTGAACATTATTATTTCTATTAGATTGGCAGTTAAATAACCGTACATGATTTTCTCCATTTGCTTATTTTACTGAATGATGATTTCTAGTAACTACATTACTGACTATATTTTTCTGTGTATTGATGATGTGAAAATATACTCAAATTCCATTTACATGTGATGATATTGAATCTTTTCCAGAGAAAGTAGTAGAAACTACCGTTAATCCATTCAAAAAAACTCGAAATAAAATAGCTTGATGGTTTAAATCTGATTCAGAACCAGCCATAGAAAGACCAAATTTATATGTAAATTCAGCCTCACTAGGTAAATCTAAAGCATTAGCAGAATCTGATAATGTGTATGATTTTTTTACGAAGATTCAAAATATGATAAATGGAGAATGAGAAACTTTTGATATAAAAAATCAAGTATCCAAGACAGCTTGTAATCAATATATTTGAGTCCTCCAAAAAACACAAAAAAGCTGATGAATTCAGATAGCTTGAATAATTATTGGATATTTATTATTAGTTTGAATATTTAAGATATTACTCCGAATAGTAAGTGTAATCTGATTTATATTATTTGTAATTTTACGTTTATTTGGAGTTTATAAATATGAAAAAAGGATAATAGAAAAAGAAGTTATTGTTTAAATTAATTATTTCAAAATATCTAATAAATATTTTAATGTTCAAATCTGAATATATTTAATTCAGTCTATTTCTTTATTTTCAATTACATTTTTATGTTTTCTATCTATTAATATAGGTTTCATTCATACCTTTCAAGGTCACTCAATATCATATTTTATATTATCTCCAACAAAAACCATTTCATTAAAATTAGATCATTCTATTTGTTGTTTTAAATATTCAAATATTTTTGGATCGGGTTTTAGAGCTCAAGCTTCATAAGAAAGTGCTTTATAATCAAATATTCATTCTGGAATAGTACCATTTCTTAATGGTTCTCAATATTTTTTTCATAAATTAGAAACGACAGCAATTATATATCACCTATTTTTTAACTCTTCCGCAACTTCCAAAAAATCCTTATATACTAAAACTCAAGCTACATCACCACTAATTTTTTTAATAATTTTTTGTGATAAGGAAATTTTCACTCAATTACTTAGTTCTATTGGTTTCTCTAGGTCAGTTTCTTGAGTTTGTAATAATGTTAATAATTCTTTAGTGGTTTCTTTAATTTGTTTATCAGAGATTTTTCATAAACTCCTGGCAACTTCTTTTCTAAGTTCTCTATAGGTAGAAAGTTTTTCTCAACCAAAAAATCATTCAGGACGATGTATACAGGTACCGTATAAATCAAATGCTATTATTTTTTTACCCTGATATTCACTATAATCAACATTATTTAATCAGTTTTTTTTACTCATTTAGATATTAGACATAATCTACTCTAAAACACAGATATCTTCTATGTGATGAGTGTGCGGAAACATATCTACAGGCTGAACCTCTTTAGCAGAAAATCATTGATCTTTTATAAACATCTCAATATCTCTAGCCATAGTTACGGGATTACAAGAGATATATAGTAATTTAAATTTAAATTCTTTTTTAAGATTTCCAATCCACTCAATTACGTTTGGATGTAATCATTCACGAGGAGGATCAACTATTACCACACCTATATTTTTTATTTTTTCTTCCAATTCTGGAAATTTTGTTAGAACTTTTTCACATGGAGAAGCTACAAAAAAACTCTGATTTTCTAATCAATTTATACTAGCATTCACCTTAGCATCATTTATAGCATCTTCCACAATTTCAATTCAAATTAATTCATTACTTTTATTTTTATTATAATTTTGTTTCAATAATGATAATCAGATGCTTCATGCACCACAATATAAATCTAATATATTTCCTTCAAAATTTCAAAGCATTTTGAATGCAGTTCAGAATAATTTTTCAGCTCATAATGTATTAGTCTGAAAGAAAGAAAAAGGTGAAATTCTAAACGTTAATTTAGTATCATTATTTACTTCATTTTCAGAAATTTTTTCTTCATTATCTTCTTTATTTAATCATACAAACATTAAATTTTCATGAATATATCATTCTCACCAAAATACTTTAGCTTCAGATTTATCATTTTTTACAGTATCAGACAATCATTCATTATAAGTTATAACAAAAGTGGTAATATTCTTCTTTAAGAATTCATTCTTTTTAAATTCTTCCATTAAATTTTCCCATAATTTAGTCTGATCTTCATTTAAATTTCCCAACGAAATTGAAAGATTTACCATCAATTGCTCTGTATGAATTCATTCACGGATCACTAAATGACGAAAAAATCATTGATGAGTTTTTTGATCAAAAACTGGTAATCAAGAATTAAAACATAAGTCTTTAATCGTTTTAAATACCTGATTCATTTTGTCAGAAATTAGTCAACAGCTGTCTACATCTACAATCTTTGCAAACTCTCATTGTTTATGAAATCCACAGCATTGATTACAATCAATATCATATTTATTAATTCAGCTTTTTAATATTTCTTCTTCAGTTTTTCATTGCTTTATTCATTGGCGAAATTCTACATTTTGTTGTTTATAAACTCAGAAACTAAATTCAATTTTATTCCTATATCATACTTGAAGTGGAGAAGGAATTATAGGTAATATCTGAATTTCTTTTCACTCTTCAGATAAGTTTTTATTTAACTTTTTAAAAGCATCCGATACTAATTGTTGCTTTACATCTAGTTGTCTATTATAACTCATCATCTGCCATTTACATCATCCACAACCTATTTTTTCAGTTCAAGCATTAGCTTCACTAATTCATTTTGGAATAAAAAAATGAGGACAGAATATTTCTCAATCAGCTATTTGATTATCATATTTTTTGGTTTCTAATATATGTGCTTCTATATAATCTTTTCTTCTTTTTACTACGGTTACATCTACAGTGCTTCCAGGTAAAGCTCATCATTTCACCAAAACTTTCTTTCAATCAGAAAGAGACGCAATTCCAATTCATCAGTGTCAAAGTTTATATATTTTAAGGTTCTTAAGAATCGATTTCATATGTTATCCAACAATAAATTAATAATAAGTAAATTCTATAGTTTTACTCATAAAAAACAAGATTATTCCATTTGCAATTTTTCTATACTTTACTATATATAAACTACAATTTTAATTAGTATTTAGAAATCTGATGTTAACAGAAAAAGAGCTTTTAGATAAATATGGAGATATTATCAAAGAGGAGATAAACGTAAAAGATGTGGATATTTATCAATCAGATAAACCAATAACGAAAATATATAAACCTTTATGAGGTCAACTTTCTGCTAAATTCTGAAAAGATACATGACAAATTATTGCAAATTGAAAACAGTGAAATGTTCGTGAGATAGATGGTTGAATAGAGGTTTTTGATAATAATGGTAATACTTGGAAATTAGATGAATCTGATTATGAAGTAGTATACGAATGATTAGATTGAACAGATACTACAGTTGAATGAAATACAATAGTAAAATTAGACCTAGAAATCACAGATGAATTAAAAAGAGAATGAATAGCTCGTGAGATTTCCAGATTTCTCAATCAAATGAGAAAAGATGCTGATTTTAGTGTAGATGCTAGAGTAAATATGCATTATCAATCTGATGGTGAAGATATGACAAATATAGTTAAAGAATTTTCTGATTTTCTAAAAGAAGAAGCTTTGATTATAAATATTTCAGAAGGTAATACAGATTCAGATATATATTCTGATACATATGAAAGTGAAAATTGAAAAATAACATTTTGACTAACTGTTGTATAAAAGTTTTTTTTAAAATACAAAAACCGCAGAGTGTGTGACACTTTGCGGTTTTTTGCCAAATGCATTTTTCAGCCGGTTACACTGCCACCGGCGCCTTGATAGCAGGCCATGGATTGTAGTCTTCCAGAGTGAAGTCTTCGTACTTGAAGTCGAAGATGGACTTAACGTCCGGATTTAGCCGCATCCGGGGGAGCTGACGCGGCTCGCGGGAGAGCTGCGTGGCCACCTGCTCGAAATGGTTCCGGTAGATGTGCGTGTCACCCGTGGTGTGCACGAACTCGCCGGGCTGCAGGCCGCACACCTGCGCGATCATCATTGTGAGGAGCGCATAGGAGGCGATATTGAACGGGACGCCCAGGAAGACGTCGGCGCTGCGCTGGTACAGCTGGCAGGATAGCTTGCCGTCCGCCACGTAGAACTGGAACAGGCAGTGGCAGGGGGGCAGCTTCATCTTGTCCACATCAGCAGGGTTCCAAGCGGTTACCAGCATCCTTCTGGAGTCGGGATTCCGCCTGATCGTATCGATGACCATCGAAAGTTGGTCGATTGCTCGACCATCCGGGGCTGGCCAGGAGCGCCACTGGTAACCGTACACCGGACCGAGATTGCCATCGGCATCGGCCCACTCGTCCCAGATTGTGACACCGTGGTCCTGGAGATACTTCACGTTCGTATCCCCATTGATGAACCACAGGAGCTCGTAGATAATTGACTTGAGATGTACCTTCTTCGTAGTCAGCAAGGGGAAGCCCTCACTCAAGTCAAACCGCATTTGGTAGCCGAACACGCTTTGCGTACCGGTACCAGTACGGTCTTCTTTCATCACACCGTGTGCACGTATGTGACGAAGCAGGTCTAAATACTGTTTCATTTCAAATTTTGTTTAAGGGTTGTTCTTTTTCATGATAAGGAGATTAAATCCTTGAGATAGGTCAAACCGCGTTTGGTAGCCGAACACGCTTTGCGTGCTGACCCCGGTACGGTCTTCTTTCATCACACCGTTTTCGCATATGTGACGAAGTAGTTCAATATACCTTTGCATAATTTTTTTAAATTTGTTATTTTAGTACATTAAATAAATTATATAAAAAGTCAACGTTAATCAAAATTAAAAGGTGAAAATATATAAAAATATAAGTAAAAAGTCTGATTTTTTTTGACTTTTTTTGTGTTTTGGAATATAATTAACTATGGAATTTATATGATTTTAAACTAATATTTATGGAAGTTACAAGAGATGCGTGTACACAATTACTTCATGATCAATTCATATACGATTTTTCACAAGCTGAAAATATTTCCAAACTTACAGCAGATGCGTGGTGAAATGCTAAATCTGATTGTTATGCAAAATTCAATAACAGACCAACTGAAATACAAACCATAATAGAAAATTGGAAATCAACGGAAGTTGAACAAAAAAGGCCATCACAACAACCAGAACAAACAACCACAAAACAATCCACTTGATTTTTAGCATCAGCAATAAATATAGATTTTAATGATATTTTTTGAAAGGAAGTTATAAATTGAGTAGAACTAGTATGAAAAGGTATTTTGATTTTTTTTGCTGTTACAATATTATGAGGTATTCTTGCTAGAATTTTAAATAAAATTTTAAGATATATTTATGCGTTTTTGAATGCGCACAGAATTGTATTTTTAAAAGTTCTTTTACCTAGATGAGATGCTAAATCTGATCGTGAACAAGAAAAAGAAATCGCAAAAGATATGAAAGAAAAAATCTGAAGAATGTCTCAGGTTTTGCTAAACCTTCACAAAATGAACGAGGTAAGTGTATATGAAAAATTAATGCAGTTCTTTTTCTGAAAACATAAGCTTGTTTTTGTTTATCAATATGAACAATGACAACTTTCTTGTTTAGTATGAACATATCCAGAATATCAGAATATGGTTGAGAGTGCAATAGCATCTCAATATGCATCAGCATCAATTGAAAGAGTAGCTAGACCAAACTTTTTTAAGAAAAAATTCTCAGATATTCAGGTACTTGAAACAACAAAAGATCCGTTATATACAATCAAACTTTACAAAAATATTCCAGATGATCCAATTAACAATATTATTGATTCGATGTGAAAGGTTGGAGTAGAAGATACTGTTAGTATAATTTTGGTTGCAAAGCCAGAAAAGGCAACATTTAATGTACGTAGACAGATTGCTGCAGATAGATTGTATAAAAATCTTGATCTTTATGAGATGAAACGATGGCATTGGAAAAATCTGATTAATCCATTTAAATGGATTGAATATGCTATTTCGTGACCAACAAACAGATTAATGTCTATAAAAAAGGAGGAAAAAGATGTTACAATGGTGCGTATGGTAAAAGCCAAAGAAGATAGTAGAAATGCAATGTGAGAAGAGGCAGCAAACCCAACATTTCGTTCAACAATATCACTTGTTGCATCAAGTAATGTTAGATGAAGACCAAGAGAAATTTTGAATAATTTGGAAAGTGCTTACAATGTATATAGTGATGAATATAGTAACTCCTTAGAATGTTCAAACTTTAAGCATGATATATTATGATTCCTGTTTGTTCCATTACGAAGAGCTTCAATATTTATGTATTTACAATGATTTTTCTCAAAATATTCATATTTTTCAACTAATGAGATAGCATCTTTATACCATTTTCCAGATGGACTTTATAACCGTTCACCAGCAATTGAATGGATGCAGTATAAAGTTGTTGCAGCACCAAATAATTTACCAACATTTAGTGATGATGAGTGGAATGGTCGCGTAATTTCATGAGTATTAGCAGAAAACTATAAAAAATGAAATCTGTCTGAAATTCTCAAGGACTACCCTCACCATTGGGCAGTATGAACAAGGACAGACACAACTGAAGAATTAAAGCCAATAGAAGAATGTTCAGAGTCTGACAAGAAAAAACATGAAATCGTTGAAGAAGATGGTAAACAGTTTGTAAAATTTACAAAAGAAAGCACCGTTAGATGATATAAAACTTACAAATGATGAGTATTGCTTGGAGTAAATATTTACAGAAATATATTCTCTCCAGTGTATATTAAACGTGATGATAGAACTAGACATCATTATTGTATATGAAAATCAGGTACCTGAAAATCAGTATTTTTACAAACATTAGCTAGACAGGATATTTGGAATGGTGACGGAATCTGTCTGATAGATCCACATGGAGATCTTGCAGAAGATATGCTAGCTTATATTCCAAAAGAAAGAGCAAAAGATGTAGTATATTTTGAGGCTTGAGATGAAGAAAGACCAATGTGACTTAATCTTTATGAGATTGATAATCTTGATCAAGCAGATAGAACAGTAAATGACGCTACAGAAATTTTCCTAAAAATGTTTGGACCAGAAATATTCTGACCAAGAATCCAGGAATATTTTAAATATGGAAGTTTAACATTACTTGAGGATTTTGAAGATAGACCAACATTACTTGATGTTACAAGATTATTTACAGATGATGGATATCGTGAATTCAAACTCAAAAAAGTTACAAATGCAGTAGTAAGAAACTGGTGGGAAAAGACATATAATGCGATGTGAGACAGAGAAAAGCAGGAGATTATTCCATACTTCTCTTCTAAATTCGTATCATTTAATACAAACAGACTTATTAGAAATATTATCTGACAAACAAAGTCAGCATTCAAGTTTGACGATATTATGAATAATCAGAAAATTTTACTTATCAATCTTTCAAAGGGTAAAATCTGAGAAATGAATGCTCAGCTTCTAGGTATGATTATTGTATCTAAAGTTTATAACGCAGCAATGGCTAGAGCCACAATTCCAGAGAAAGACAGAAAAGATTTCTATCTATATGTCGATGAATTCCAAAACTTTGTATCATGAACATTTGCCGATATCTTATCAGAGGCCAGAAAATATAGACTTGGTTTGATTATGGCACACCAGTATATCGCACAGCTTGATCCTGCTAAATGACTTGGTGATACATGAGGATGAAAATCTGATGTAAAAGCTGCCGTATTTGGTAACGTTGGTACAATGATGTCATTTAAGGTCGGTGCGCCAGATGCCGAATTCCTAGAAAAAGAATATTCTCCAGTTCTTTCTGGACAGGATATTGTATGAATTGCGAACTATAAATCATACATTAAATTGAATATTGATAATGCCACAACTCGTGTGTTTAGTATGAACTCAATTTATACTAAAGATTATCAGAACAAGAAAATAGTTCCAATTCTTAAAGAATATTCAGCTAAAAAATATTGAAGAAGAAGAGAGTTTGTGGACGCCGAAACTAGAGCAAGATTATGATTGTGAATAGATGAAACTGATTTGCCTGATAATTCAACTACACCAGCAGATAGTTCTTCTACACAAACAGATATAGCCACTGAAACACCAGAGCAACAGTGAGAACAATCATAATTTTATTAAATATTTTTTGATAAAATGGATGAAATTATAGAAAACATCCCACAAGAGCATAATAAAATAAAAAGAATATTAAAAATTTGATTAATTGTTTTATGGATATCATTTATATCATTAGGTTTTATATTAAACAAAGGATGATGGATGTTATTCATATCAAACAAAGGATGGAATAATTGAATAAACGTTATAATTTATTTTATAATATGAATATTGGAAGCGGTATTGTATGTTTTATTAATTACAAATACATTTACGGCAAATAAGCGATTTAAGTGGTTAGGAATATTTTTATTAAGCATATTTTCAGTAATCTTAGTTCATTTTATATTCTGAGCAATAAATTGAGTTTTTGCGGGAGAGTTTACATGATTTGATGTGTTTTGTAATCTTTCATTGGCAATTTTGAATTGTATATTAATATTAATAAAAATAAAGAAAAATAAGGATAACAATAAGAAAAATTTAAAAATTGTACTAATACTATATTTTGGTCTTTTTATTGTAGCCACACGATTACAATCAACAACATTATGATTCATTCCAGACTGGTTGTGAATAAAGTCAGTATATAATCCAGGCGAAGTTGTTTGTGAGAGAGGCAGATACGGTAGTCACTACGAATGTTGTAATTGATACGGGAATTGTTATGGGTATCGAGATTACCCAAAGAATGATTATGAATACAACCTAATTAGATTTGAAACTAAAGAAGAATAAGATGAGAATATGCCATTAAATATAACACCAACACCAGACACAGTAAAAAGAGTAATGATGGATTGGAAAGCAATTGATGAACCAATTAATATTCCAGAACAAGAATTAACTACACCAGAGAGAACATGATTTACAGTAGTAGAATGGTGAGGAATCCCTAGAAATTAATTGTCCTTGATTTTGCTAATCTATTCAATAATATGCATTTACCCACAACAATGGCACCTTGACAGAGTGGTCTATTGTACGGGTCTGCAAAACCTTGGTTCATCGGTTCGAATCCGATAGGTGCCTTAGAAAGTGTTTCTGTCTCATGAACCAAGAGTACATCCTTTAATTAGGATAATCAATTCCGTACGAGAAAGCCTGAACCAAAATTCAGGTTTTTTTCTTTTGATTTTTTGATGTATTTAATTACAAGTGAAAAAGTGAAAATTTTATCCATATTTTTTGTACAAATGAAAAAAAAATTAATCGTATTTCTTTCCTTTGCACTTATTTTATTAGCGTGATGTAATAATTCCAAGGTTACAGAAATAGATGCAAATACACGAACTTCCAAAGAATGACTTTCAGTAGAAAAAGCTTTTGATAATCAGATTGAAGAAGCTCAATATATTCAGGATTTACAAGATTTTATATCATATGATGTTTCACTAACAACTGAAAATAAACCATTTGTCTCAGATACATCATTAGTTGCTGATTTTGATGGACAGTCTTCAGTTCAATGATGAGTATCATACTCTCAGCAAAAATATTCAAAATCACACGATTTAGAGAATAGGGAAATCATTTTCAATGTTAAAGCAGAAGAATCTCAGGATGATTCAGAACCTTTTTATGCATCATGAAGCTTATCATTACTCTATCAAAATAATGAAATGTATGCAAATATTCATAATTTTTGAGTATATATGTGAGAAGGAAATATGTTAGCTAAAATGTACACATTACTTTGAGATTCTCTCATTGGTCAATGGGTAGATTTGGAGGCACATAGCTGATGAGTCATCGTACTTAATGAAAAAGAAGACGTAAAATTACAATACATTCTATGAACATTAAAAAATGTACTAAAATCTGAATGGATTAATGAAGATTCTCCAAACTTTTTGAACGGTATAGCAGAATTGATAGACACAGTAAACTCTCGTATAGATTTGTGAATTTCTACAAATGGTTTATCTCTAGAATCAATAGAGAGTATCAAATATTTTGAACTTAAAGATTGAACCATACAAAAAGAATTTGTTTGAAAATTCCAGTGAGAAGAGTCAGCTTTTGATTTATCTTTCATAGCATCTAAACAATGATTACAAGTGCATTTGTATAATGTTAAGAGTTACGATGAAGATATAGCAGATTACAAAGATACGGATTATGAAGTTTCTTTTTCTATACAAGAAAATAGCAAATCGGATTATTCCATAAAGTTTCAATCATTACAATCTAAACAAACTGTAGTCGATTTGAATTGAGTTTTGAAATATGATAATTGAGCAAAGTTTACAGGTAAGTTTACACTCGAACCACTAGAATTGGCTCAATGACAAAAGATTTCATGAAATATTGAATGAAAAATTATCAAAAGCGCTCCAAATGGTAATGAAATAATTCCTGAGCTTTCATGAGAAACTATTTCATTAAGTAGCATTCTATCATCATTATAATTCTGAATTTTATTCATTTTTGATTTTTAAAGTTATGTCTAAGAATAGAGAATTTAGAGCTTCAAATCTTTCTTCACCTAAAAAATCTATACCACAAAGAAGAGAAAAAAGATCTACTGGTAAAACAATTCTGAAAGTACTTCTTGTCTTGATTTGAATCGTTGTAGTGTTTTTCCTTTCCGTATGAATCATATCATGATTCAAATGACTTTTTGAAAATGTAAAACAATCTGTTCTTTCATCTGTTTCAAAAACAGTTTGAACTCCTATGAAAAGAGATCAATATAACAGTGTAAATGTTTTACTTTTATGATATGGTTGAGCTGCTCATCAGTGATGATTCCTTACAGATTCAATAATGGTTGCATCACGAAATCCTGATGAAAATAATGTTACGTTATTCTCTGTCCCTCGTGATCTTTATGTAAAAAGTCCAGTAAATTGAACGTATTGAAGAATAAATGCGATTTTTCAGCAATACTATAGTAGAACTAAATCTATTGAAGAATCTGCATTCTGACTAGCATGAAAGTTAGAAGAAATTCTCTGATTACAGATTCCATATTACGCAACTATCGATTTTCAAACATTCCAAGAAGTAGTAGATATGCTTGGATGAGTGGATGTTTATGTTACAGAAACAATAAACGATCCAAAATATCCAGCAGAAGATATGATAAATTACGATCCATTCTATATCGAATCTGGTCGACAGCATTTAGATGGAAAAACAGCTCTAAAATATGCAAGATCTCGTCATACCACATCAGATTTTGCTCGTTCTTTACGTCAGCAAGAATTAATTATAGCAATAAAAGATAAGATGCTAGCTTCATGACTGAATATATCTACAGCATGAGATTTGTACAATCAGTACAAAAAATATATTCAGACAAATATTTCAGCTCAGGAAATGCTTCGAACAGTTCAATTTTTGCCTAAAATTAAGTGATTCTCATCCTTTGGTTATACTTCTACATGTGGAGATAGAGATGTAACTAGAATGGTTCCATGATGTTTCTTGTATAATCCAGCTATGGAATTATTCGGCTGAATGGCGGTATTACTTCCAGATGGAGCAAATGCTAATAACGTAAGTTATTACGGAGATATGCAAACATTTGTAACATTTTTGCTTACGCATCGTAAGTTTCTCACAGAATGAGCCAGTGTTGAGGTGGTAAATAGTATTAGTAAACCAGTTCTAAATTCTTATGGATTAGCCAGATCTTCAATAGCTACAAGATTTTGAGTTAAGATGGTAAAATACTGATTGAATGTAACCAATGTGACTAATGGAGATCCAGTAGAACACAGTTATATAACAGTAAACATGGTATGAGATTTTAGCGGAACAATTGATGCTATTCAGGCTTTTCTTCCTATTCAAGATATTAGAATAGATACATGAAGTGTACAAGCGGAATATGATTCTGAATGAAATTTCCTTGAATATTGGACAAATAGAGCATACATAACTGTTACATTATGAGATGATTTTGTGCTATGAAATGAGTATTTCTCATGATTAGCAGAAAAAAAGTTTTCTTATAAATTGGATATAGACCCAATTCCTCCGCTAGTTATCAAAGAGGAAAACGAGGAAGTTGTAAGTAAATAATTAAAGATATTTTAGATATAAATTTTTATAAAGTCATAAATTATATCATTTTTTATCAAATAAACATTAATATAAACTCTTGACATTTTATAATGAATATGTATTTTAATAAAAAGCTTAAAAATAAAGAATAACCAATAAACTAACAAATAAAAAAAGGAGCAAGTTATGACAACAATTGCACAAAACAGCATTGAATTATGGGCAATAGAGGCGGGAAAAGAGTTTAAGCGATCAAAAGAGCCTATGACTCTAGAACAATCCATGAAGAACACCGAGCTTTCCCAAAACGAAAGATACCTGGAAGATTTTTACGAGCTCAGAGAAGCGCTTGAGAACGGAACGTACAACACGGAATATGTTTGTGCATTCTATAACCGAGTAAGGTCTCACCATACTTATACGGTTACAATTGCTCTTGCGCTATTTGTTGGCAGTTTGGCATGTTGTCCCAGCGACGTCGTCATATACGCCAACTACTTACAATTCCAGGCGTTCAAATTCAAGCAGAGGTTGCTTGATATGAGATTCTTCAATACATGGTGTTTTTCTGACGGAATTCCGACCAGTGAAGCCATGAAGAAAGTTTGGGAAGCACAGAAGATAGGCACCGACAATTTACTCGAATGTACGAGAGGCGGAGAATCTATAGCTTTCCCCAAATTATAGGCTCACCATTTCTCGGGGTTCTACTGATTAACAATTAAAGGGATGCGTACTGAATTTCAGTGCGCATTTCTCGTTTTGTCAAAATTTTAGTTGTTCTCTATATTCTATATAGTTCATTTAAATATTAATAAAATATAAGTAACTATAAAAATCCGCCAAAAACAAGTTATATCAGAGTAGATACAATAAGTGCACAAGTAGAATACAATTCTAAATGAATTTTTCTTGAATATTGGAAAATAGAGCACTTAAATTCTATATTTTTCAGATATTTTTTAATGGAACATAAACTGAACTAAATTGTCCAATCAAGTATTTTGTGTCCAATTTACAATTCATTGTGTAGGGACTGTGTCTCAACTAGCATTTCTTGTAACTGCACCAGGATAATTGTTTCAATCAT
>JAEEGK010022242.1_pt1 | contig 13340 bp, 9 predicted proteins | sample 8958771 | NCBI WGS metagenome assembly JAEEGK01 (sample SAMN16246547, study PRJNA631951) | gut metagenome | biome: gut microbiome; feature: rumen; material: SC-attached | host: Bos | place: Iran: Karaj | collected 2018-10 | reverse complement strand
TAAAAAATGAAAAAGATACTTTACAAGAAATTTTAAAAATGAAAACTCATGAAGTTAAAAATACTTTATTACAAGAATTAAATAAAGTTGAAGATGAAATGAAAAGACATTTTTCTCATCAAACTTCTGAAAATAGTAGATTACAACAACAAATTACTTCTTTAAAAGCAGAAAAAACAGCACTTCAAAATCAATTGATTGCTTTACAAAGAAGAATATCAGATTTAGAAATGCAAGTAGGAACTGATGATGTAAAATTCTAAATAAATTTTTTATAATTTTCCTAAACTATAATAAATAATATTCTATTTCTTTTAATTTAAAAATATTCATATTATTGAATTTATAATATAAATAATCTTTTAAATTAAATATCTTATTATTTATATATTAAAAAAATTCTGTAAAAAAAAGAAAAGAAATAATTTCTTTAAATAATTATAGTTTTTAGAATATTTTAATAGTTTTAACTATTTAATCTCAAATGAGAAGCAATTGCCATATCAGCACGAATTCCACTATTTGAAACAGGAACAATTCTTGGATACAAATAAGAATCTCTATAAGTAGTATTCCATTGTTTTCTATTAATCATACTTGAATTTCCAAGTTCTAAATAAGATCTATTTGCAGAAGCTCCACTAACAATACCATTAAGTGGTAATTTACTTCTTTGAGAATCAGGATGATATGGAACTAAAGGTTTCTTTCCCATTCCACAATGTAAATTTGCAACTGGAATAAAATCTGTCATATATATTGTCTTATTTGATGATATTTTTTCAGGTACTGTTTTAAAGTGATTTAAATGTCTTCCTCTTCTATTAGTAACTCCAAAAGGAATAGCTAAACAACGACCATTTTTAACAAGTACATGACTACATGACCCTACTTTTGTTGATTTGAAATATGGGTCTCCAAAATCTTTATGAGTGTTGAAAAATGTTTTTTTTGGTACTTTTTCTTCTTCTAATGGAATTTGGCCTTCTTCATTTAAGTTATTTTCGAAATTTTGATATTGCATTTTGTCTTCTGGTTGTTGCATTTTTATTTTATAAATTTTTTTAAGAATAATGATAAATAAAAATAAATTAAATTCAATTTTTTAGTTTAAATAAATGAAAGAAAATTCAAATAAAGATAGTGACCAATCTATCAATGTTAGTGATAATCCAATAGGTTTATCTAATAATGTTAAAATTATAACTCAAAAACAAAAAAAAAATTATAAAAATCAAAAAAATATGAATAGTGTTTTTGATATTAATAATCAAGAAGATCAATTTGATATACCACCTAAAAAAAGAAATATGATATTCATAATATTCCTTTTATCAAATTTATTTTTAAATTATGATACTGGAGTTATTCCTGCTAGTTTATTAGAAATAATAAAAGAAATTACATTAGATTATAAAGAACAAGCATTATTAGGTTCATTAGTATATTTAGGCTTATCAACTGCATCACTTTTTACTTCTTTAATTTTTTCTAAATTTAGTCCTTCAAAAGTTTGTGCTTTTGTTTTGATTTTAAATTGTATTTCATGTTTTGTATTTTCCTTCTCTAGTAATAAATATATAATGTTTCCAATGAGATTTATGATGGGAGTGACTGAGGCTTTTATAGTTATTTATGGACCTGTGTGGGTTAATAATTATTCTCCTTCTAATCATTCTGCTAAATGGATGGGAATTTTACACTCTTGTACTGCTTTAGGTGTAGTTTTAGGTTATTTAGTTGCTGGTCTAATTATTAATTTTTTAAATGGTTTTTTATCTTGGAGGTTTGCCATTCAAATTCAAGGTATAGTTGAAATTTTTTTCTCCATTTTTTTCTACTTTGAAAAAGATGAATATATAAATGTTAATATAGATATTGTAATAGTGAATGAATCAGTAAATGATAATAATGATGTTTCTGAAATTGATAAGCCATTGAATATTCTTTCGCGTAGAAGTCGTATTGATGCACCTGAATTAAATAATTTAAATTTATATTTTTATCAATCTAAACAAGTTTTAACTAATCCTTTGTATTTAACAGTAACTTTTGGTTTATGTTCAATATATTTTATAGTAACAGGAATTCAATTTTGGATGACAGAATATATGATAGGTATACTTGGAATTCAACCAGTAATAGTTGTTATAGTATTTTCACTAACAAGTGTAACAGCTCCATTATCTGGTGTTATTGTTGGGGGAGTTTTTGCTGATAAATATGGAGGTTATAAAGGAAAAAATACAGTAAAAGCAATTAAATTATGTGTTGCTTTTGGATTTGTTTCCTTTGTTTTTGCTTTTCCAATGGGATTTTTATTTGATTTAGTTTATTTAACTGTGTTACTCTGGACTTTCTTATTTTTTGGAGCTGCAATTATTCCAGTTGGTACTGGAATTATGATAAGTTCTGTTAGAAAAGATTGTCAAGCAACTTCATCTAGCTTAAGTCAATTAATCTTTAATTTATTTGGATATTTTTTTTCACCAATGTTAACTGGTTTTGTAATGGATAATTTTGAAGATAGAAGAATAGGGTTTATTTGGGGAATGAGAGTTGTTTTTTGGTGGGTTATTTTTGCTTTAATTTTTCTAATTATTTCATGGATTGTTGCTTATAGAAAATATAAATCTGGAATAGATAGTGAAGAAAAAGATTTAGTTGAAGATGAAGAAATGGGTGAAAATATGGGAGAAATTATGCACCTAGAAATTAGAAGAAGATTGGCTCAACAATCTAATATTTAATGTATTTAATCTCTTTTTAATTTATTATTAGTTATAAATAAAAGTTATAAATTTAATAAAGGATAAAAATAGAAATCTTATTATGTTTTTTTTATATTTAAATCGAAATAAAATTCTTCAATATAATAAATTACAGAAACAAAACATTTATTGACCTAATAAAGAGTTGAGTGCTCTTTCAACATCCATATTATTATTTTCCAAAGCAACTTTTGCTTTATCTTCAGTAAATCCCATTTCAACCAATTCTTTGATTTTCTTCTGTAAAGTTTTTTCAGGATTAGCATATTCTTCAACCCATTGTTTGGCAGTTGCATTAAATAATTTAATATCACTTAAATATTGTGAAGCAACAACAGCATCTTGTGGATCATCAGGAACAGGAGCACACATAAGTGCTTGAAGAGAAATTAAAGCAGTTCTAATAGTTAAAGCAGGAGTCCATTCATTTTTTAAAATATCTAAACAAATTGCTCCTGTAACTGAACTTATATTAGGATGCCAAATTTTTGTGTCAAATTTCATTTTTGGAGGTTTGAATGGGTATTCATTTGGAATTATTATATCAATTACAAATATTCCTCCTTGATAACATGTATCTATTGGTCCTTTTATTTTTCCTTTCCAATGATGAATATTATTGTCTACCATCCATACTGTTACTGTGTTTTCTTCTTTATGTTTTTGAAGATCTTCGTATTCTTTCAATATACGATTTTTGATTGAATCCATTTTTTTTGTATATTTTTTTTTGCCGAAATGGTTTTTATTTTTTTTGTTGTTTTTAAATAATATTTACATTTAAATTTGCTTTATTTAATATTATTTTTTATTTGATTTATAAATTAAATACACTAAATCATTAATGATTGAATTTATTCTTTTAATATCTTTATCATTATAATTTTTAAATTCAAAATGTTTGGACCCTAACTTTTCTTCTAATTTTTTTTTATTCTCTTTTACTGATTTTTTTATATTAATTCCAACAATAAATATTGGAACCTTTTTTAAATCTTTTTTATATTTGATTATATTATCATACCATAATTTTACAGAAATAAAAGATTCTTTATCTTCATAACTAAAAAATATAAGAAATCCATCTCCTTGTTCATAAATTATTTTGTGAATTAATTTACATCTTTCTTGACTGGAAACATTAATTAAATTAAGTAAAATTTCTTCATTATTTTCTGTTATTGTTTTTTCTGTTTTTTCAATTCCAATAAAAGAAATATTCTCAATTGAATTGATTTTTTTATCTTCTTTATAACATCTTATTATATTTCCTTTATTAACACATTCATCAGCTAAAAACACTATGGTATATTCAATTTTTTCATTTATTATCTTTTTATTTTCATTAACTTCAGTAATCTCTATAAAACCACCATCAGTTTCTTTTTCTTGATAACTTATATGTTCAAAATTCATTTGTTATTTTTAATAATAATTTTATTGTCTTTAAAATATAATTAAATTCAAAATTTACTTAAAAAAAAAGAATAAATCTTTTCACTCTTTTAAATAACTAATATATATATTACTCATTGAAATTTACAATAATCTATTCCCAAATTTTAACAAATTTATCTTTTGAGGAAGAAGCAAATCTTCCTTCATCAATTTTTATTATCGAACTAATTCCATTTTCATGGCCTTTTAAAATATATTTTGAATCTGGATCATTTAAATTCCATTGAATCATATCTTTTTCATCACTTCCTGAAATTAAAACATTATCATTTAATATTAATAAACAATTAATTGTTCTTTTATGTCCCTTTAAAATTATTTCACAATTGAAATTATCTATATTATAAATTAATATATCTCCATTACCCATTCCAGCACCAAATTTTTTATCATTTACTAATTTTAAACACCAAGCACTAAATTCACAATTAATTTCTTTCACAATTTCTTTTTTATTTAAATTCCAAACTCTTAATTTATTATCACCTGTTCCACTCACAATTTTTCCATCTTTTAATGTTAATAAAGAAGATATTTCACCTTTACATTCATATAACACAAAATCCATTTTTTTCATTTTTAAATCCCACACAATAATTTTTTTATCATCTGCACCTGATATTAATCTTTCATCTAAACTTTCTGTTAATGTCCATATCATTGAAGTATGTCCTTCAAATGTCATTTTACTTTTTTTTTCATTTATATCCCAAATTTTAATTATTTTATCTTGTCCTGCTGATGCGTATAATCCACTTTTTAGTTTTAAAATAAAATTAACAATTCCTTTATGTTCATTGAATATTGTTTTAGGTTCGTTTGATGAAATATTTAAAAGTTTTACCTCATTTTCAGTTCCTAAAAGAATCTTACTTTTATCTACTAATTCCATACATGAAATTTCACAATTACAATTAATAGAAAAAGAACACTTTGGAAATTTAAATTTTCCACTCTTTTTTTTTTCTACTGTTCTTCCATGTCCACATCCCATTTTAACGAAATTTATTGAAAAAAAATTATAAGGATTTTAATTAATATTTTCAAATGAAATAAATTTAAATGGAAAATAAAAAATTTATAGAAAGAGAATGGAATGAATCAATTGAAGGAAGTTTGGATGAAGATGGATTTTTTGTAACGCCTAATGGTTCTTTTTGGGATTCAGATAAAGTTTATTTCAATCGAGAAGGATATGATAAACATGGAGGTTATTATGATGATGATTTGAATTATATTCCTGGTGAAGGATGGGATGACATTAAAGGTTGTTATAAAGATGAAATTCCTAAGGAAAATTTTTATAAAGATGATATCTCTAATAAATTATATGAAAAAAATAAAGGAATTGAAGTTCTTGATGGAGGAGAAGAATCAAATAATGAATCAAGTGATAAAGTTAATAAAATTGAACTTAATGAGTTATTTGGTGATGATAGTATTGAAAATAAAGAAAAATGATTATGAAAAATATACTATAAATTTTGATATAAGAAAAATAAATTATTCTTGATTGAATATTTATATTTTTTATAAATAATAATTAAAAATAAAAACCCTCCTTAGTAAATAATATGTTTAAATAAAAATTTAAATATAAAAATAATAAATAAAAATGTCATTTCGAGAATTACAGACTTTTTGTGAAATGATGCGTAGTTTAGGATATCCAAGAACAATATCAATGGAGAACTTTCGTGTAGCAAACTTTAAATTAGTAGCAGAAATAATATATTGGTTAGCAACAAGATTTGATAAAAAAGCAGATATTTCAGATAATATAGAAGATGAAAAAGCAAGAGTAGAATTTATAAGAGCGGCATGTTCATTCTTTTATAATAACTTAAAAATAAAATTAAATTCAAAGAAATTATATGCAGCTGATGGACATGCGGTTCAAGAATTACTTAAAATTATTCAAGTATTATATAATGCTAAAAAATCAGTTTCTTTTCAAAATGATTATGAAGTTGGACAAGAATTAGATATTACAAGTAAGAAAAATGACTTGAACACTATTAAAGAATTATCACAAGAAATAGTAGATCTTGGTTTAAATGTAATTATTAAATAATTAATTAATTTAAATTTAGTTGTTGGATTTATTAGATAAAGAAAAAGGATTAAAACAAGCAAGAGATCAAGCGATAAAATATTTAGATGGTATTACTTCAAATTATGATAATTCAAAAGATTCAGAAATAGAGAAGAAAATAATGTCAATTTTATCAGGACAAGAAAAAGCTTTAGAACAATTAGATACACATGTTAATGAATTAAAACAAGTTCAAAATGAAATAGGACAAGAATTACAAATTAAAAAAGAAGAATTAGTAAGAGCAGAAAAGAGATTAGAATCAATTCAACATGCAACTCCTTCTCATCAAATTGAATTAAATCAATATGAAAATGAATTAGCAAATATATATAAAATCTATGTTGAAAAAATAAGGAACCATGATTATTTACAAAGCAAATTAGAAAAATATCAAAAATTAGAAGAATTTTCAAAGAAAAATTTAAAAGGTTTAATAGAACAAAATAAAGATCGTGAAAAGCAAATTATTCATGATGAAAATGATATAATGGAAGAACAATATGAAGATAATAAAGGAGAAGAAGGTGATGATTTAGATGGTGATCAATTTGATGAAGATGATGAACATTTTTAAATTTTTAATTTTATTTTAAACTAAATTTATCAAGTTATTTGTTTCAAATTAATAAAAAAATAATTATGGAATTTGAGGTTCATTTGTATTTTCATTTTCAGGTTTTGGTTGTTCAGCATCTTTTTGTTCTGGAACATTATAAATTGGAGGTAATTTTACATCAGGACCATGAATTGTATTAAAGTTTGTATAATTTAATTCTGAAGCTACTTTGGTTAAATGCTCATTAGCTAATCTATAATTTTGTATTTTCTTTTGTAAGGCTTCTATATTATTTTTCCTTTGATTATTCCTTTCATTTAAATTATTCCTCATTTCTTCATTCATCTCAAATTTTGCTTTCTTAGTTTTTTCCCATTGAGCATTTTCATTTTCATATCTTATTTTCTGTTCTTTTAAATATGCATATACAAATTCATTTAATTTTGATATTTTCTCTTTTTCATCTTCTTTATCTTTTATTTCTTTTCGCATTTTATTTTCTTCTTCTTTGAAATTTGATTTATGTAATGCACTCAAAGCTGCAATTTGATTTTTTTGATATTCAATAAATAAGTTTTCTTCTAATTTAGTTTTAGCTAATAATTTCTTCATTCTTAATAAATTTTGATTCATTTCAACTTGATCTTTATTATAATCTGCTTCTTCTTTTGCTAAATTTTCATTCAATTGTTTTAATTCTCTGAAATATTTCATTTCTTCTTTTCTTAAATTATCAATATTTATTTTCTTATTATTATAATTCTCTATTACTGAATTAAAATTATTTAATTTTCCAAGAACAAAATCATCAAAAAATCTACTTAAATCAGTAGTCATAATTTTTTGATCTCTTTTCGCTTTAATTAAATTCTTTGGAATATCAGGATTTTCATTTAGAGTTTTACAAATACTATTAGTTGATGACTTTAATTCTTCTGCATATTTATTTATTTCTGCATTTAATTTATTTATATCATCTTCTTCAACTAAAGCAACTTTTGAAGTCTTTTCAATAATCAAATCATCAAAAATTTTTTCTAATTCTTGTTGATTTTTTAGTTTAATGTCAATTTGACTTCCTATCATTTTTGACATCTTACTCTTTGAATTTGATGTTGTATAAGTTCCTATATAATCCGCTTTCTTTAATAAATCTTGAAGAATTATATATGCCTGGTAACAAAATACTAAATCTACTGGTAAATCTTCTAAATCTTTATCATCTTTATTTTTATGTTTTCCACCTTTTTGTCCTTTCTTTTTATCTTGTTTTGAATCTTTTGGATTCTTCATTTACAAAATTATTTCTTTTATTAAAAATTTATATTTAAAGATAATTTCTTTTTTTATTTTTTAAATTTCTTATTTTTATGGAAATATTAGATTTTAAATAAAAGGGAAAATATTTAATATATTACATCTATAAATATCCAAATTTAATATTATTTTATTTAATTCCCAAAGAATCTTTGAATGGCTATATAATGATATATTCAAGAACAAATATTTATATAAAAAAAATAATTTGTTTTTTATAACTAAAAAATTAAAATTTTTCCCAATTAAATTCAAAATTAAAAATTATTTAATAGATTTTAATTAAATAAAATAAAACTCAATATTTTTTTTATAAATAATATAATTTAATAAATATTTAATATTATGAAATCAAACAAGGAATCTCATAATGACTCGAAAAAATTATCATCATTTGAATCAGCATTAAAAAGAAATACAAGTTATATAGTATATAAATAATTTTTATTTAGAAAACTCCATCTTTAAGAGCTCATCATAGTTTAAGAAATCTTTCAAGAAAACATTCCAAACCAAAACAATTTCAATATACAACACAACCAACAAGAAGAATATCTGAAAATTTTGAAGAAAGTAAAGATTCTGATAAAATGAAAAGAAATATAACTGATAAATCTTTCAGAGAAAATAAACCAAAATCTTATTATAGTATATCATCTATTGTAATTTTATTTTTAATTATTTTTAGTTTAATGATATTCAAAAATATAATTTTTCTGATGATTTATTAAATAAAAGTCAATTAAAATTAGCAACTTATATTGAAAAACATAAAAATATTACTTTAGCAGGAACAAAAAGATTTAGTGATAAAAGTGGTGAATATTATTTAAAAAATTTATTATTATCAAGAAATACAAATAATAAAATTATTCCATTAACACAACCTCAAAGAGTATTAAATTATTTTGAAAAATGTAATAAGAGAAATAATGTGAAAAAAAAAAAATTATCTAAAAAATATAAGACAAAATTACCAGAAAATTCATTAACACCAATTCCATTAAATTTAAAAAAAAGTATACTTAAAAATAATTATGAAAACAAAGCATTATCTAATGCTCAAAAAACTGCAGTTTTTATAAGAAGATTTGAATATTCTTCTAATTTCAGAAATTATCAATCATTTAATAAAACTCCTGAAATGTTAAAACATATTACTTTGATTCAACATTGGTGGAAAACAATGTTTTATATTATAAAAATACAAAAATATTTTAGAGGTTTTTTACTAAGAAAATATTTCATTAAAAAATTAGAAAATGATTATTTATTAATTAATATGTTAGTTGCTCTTGATTTATTATATAAAAAATTGTGGCTTAGAAAAATATTTAAAAAAATACACAATTATATGAAATGGATTAAAATATTTAAACTCATTCAAAAAAAATATCATAAAAATTTCAGGAATTATTTAGAAAAATGGAAAAATAATATAAAAAATAAAAAAAATGAAAAAAATGAAAATAAATTTCATCAAAGTTCAACTAAATCAAAAGAAGAAAGTATAAGTTCAAATTTTTTAAATAATAAAAATTTGAACAAATATATTAAAATGTGGGCAGGAATAATTAAAAAGAAGAATATAATTTTTCAATTGATAAATACATTTAATTACATAAATGATATTAATAATTTATCAATAAAAACAATTTCAAAAGGTGGAACAGTATATACAATTGAAAAGCCAAAAGATATTATAAATACATCAAATTTTTCATTTCCAAATTCTTATTCACAAAAAGAATTAAAAAAATTAAATTATGAATTAGATAAAAGTCAATTAAGTGCTGACTTTTCTGTAAGTAATATTTCTTTTGATAATAATAATATTTCATTAACTCCAAATAATATGACTCCCTTTAAATATAGTGAAAGAATGACAATTCAAAATAATTCATATAAAAATATTACTCCTAAGAAATTAAATAATAAAGAAATTATAGAAAATTATTTTAAATTATGGTTTGATGTTAATAAAAAGGTAGATAAAAGAAAAGAGAATTTAAAATTGATTTTCAAATCTCTTAAAATTCAAAAATATTTTAATAAATGGAAATTATTTGTACAACAATATAAAAGGGAATTAAAACAAATCCTTTCAAAAACAAAGGAAAAAAAAAATCGAAATAAATTAAATAAATATTTTGAAATATGGAATCAAATAACTAATAAAAATAAAAGAATATATAATAGACTAATTTTTACTCATAAAAAAACTAAAAGTAAAAAAATTATTATTAAACCTCATATAATAAATAAAAAAAGAAATAAAAGTCAAAACAATAAAGATAATTTAAAATTTATAGATGATTTATTAAAAAATGCTTTTTTAAAATGGAAAAATAAAAATCAATCAGAGAAATTGATATTAAATTCATATAAAAAATCAATTATAAAAACTTTAATACAAGTAAAAATAAATAAAGATAAATCTAATAATTTAAACTTAAATGCAATAAATACTAACTTAAACAACGAAAAAAAAATATCAAAAATAATTTCTGGTTTATTGAATTTATATAAAATTTCAAAGAAAAGAATATTTTTAAAAAAGTGGTTGAATATTTATGCTCAATCACCAAAAGAAAATGTTATTGAAAATAAAAGTAAAGGAGAAATTAAAAATAAAGAAGAAGAAGACAGAGATATTAATAATAAAAATAAAGATTTCAAAAATTTACATAAAAACACAGAAAATATAGAAATTAAAAATAAAGATATAGAAACCAAATATAAAAATAAAGAATTTAAAGATATACAAAAAATAGAGATAATCCAAAAAGAAAAAAAAATAGAAATTAAAAACAAAAATAAAGATTTATTAAATATAGAAAATGAAAATGAAATTAAAGATGATACTAAAACTCAAAATAAAGAATTAGATAAAATAAAAAATGAAAAAGAAAAAAATTTTGAAGAAATAAGTAAAATAAAAGGAGAAACAAAAAAAAAAGTTTTTGTTTTTAATTTGAAAACCAATAATAAAATAAGCACAAATGAATTAGAATATGAGACTCCAGAAAATATTAACACAGAAGAAATAAATTTTATGAATGAAAAATATAAAATAATGAAAAATGTATTAGAAAAAGATAATTCATATAGAAATTTAAATTTAACTTCTCCACAAATAAAAAATAGAAAAATGAAAAAAAGAACAGATTTAATTTTAAACAATGTAGATAATTCTTTATTAAATGATAAAAATGTTTTAACTATAATTAAAACAGGATGTTATAAAAAAATAAATCTACAAAAAATAAAAAAGAAAAAGATTGAGGATAAATTTTCTAAAACTGAAATGATTCGTAAAAGCAAGAATAAAATTAGAAAATTTTTTATTGATGATTATAGTTTTGATGAAAGTCTCAATTTATCTTTCACAAAAATAAACAATTCTAAAAAAATTTTGTTAAATACTGATTTAAAAGATAATGTTGAAAAAGAAAATACACAAATTAATAATAATGTGTATAATAAACAAACTAGCCTAAATAATATTAATGCTCATGATAATTTCGATTTTTACAATAAAAATAAAAAAGATATAAAAGACAATATAAATGATTCTGATAATAATAATAATGTAAATTTTGATACTAATAATAGTAATTATAATAATTATTATAATATAGAAAATAATAGCATTAACAACAATAATAACAAAGTAAAAAATAAAACTAATATTATTAGTGTAATAAATATAAATGAAAAAAACACTAAAGAAGATATTAATAATAAGATATCTCAAATCAATATTAATGAAAATAATGAGAATAATAATAATACACTAAATATAAATGAAAAAAAAAAAAGTAATTCAGAAAAAGAAAACAATGTTGAAGAAAACTATAATAATAATATTATGAATAAAGTATTTTTGAATGGAACTGAAAATAATACATCTGAATCAAATCATAATGAAAATAAAGAAAATAAAAATGTTGTCGTGAATAAATTAATTATTGAAGATAAAAGTTTAAAAGAGAATAATAATATAATCAATAAAAATAATTTAAATGAAAGTGATATAAATAATGATAATAGTAATGAAAATAATATAAAAAATGATAAAAGAATTGATATGATTAATAAGAAAGATTATAAAAAAGAGAAAAATGATAAAATAATTAAAGATAATATAAAATCAAAAACAATAGAAAAAACAGAGGAAACATATAATAATTTAAAAATAAATTATGGTGTTTCTCTGAAAATAATAATCTCAATTTACAAAAAATTTCTTTTAAAAAAAATATTAGATACATGGCAAAATAAAATATTATCAGCTCATAGTTCAGATAGAAGTAAGCCAAGTACAACTTTATCATATAATAAAATAGATAGTTCAAGTAAATTAAATATAATCGGAGATAATCTTGAAATGAATAAAATAAACAATGAAAACAATAAAAACAAAATATCAATATTAAAAAATGTAAAAAATATGAATTTGAAACCAAATAGAAATGTATCATTATCACCAGAAAAATTAAAAATTCTTCTTAAAAATAATAATGAATCAAAAAATAATATAAACTCACCATCATTTTCTTCAAATCAATTTGAAAATTCCTTATCAATTCCTAAAACTGATAATTCAGATAGAACTTCATTAAATTTATCAAGAAAAAGTAATATTAGACAAGGTGTTATTAGTCTTCATAAGGTTAATCAAAATATTTTTGATAAAAGTAATTCTTTAAATATATATTCAAATGATAGTAATAGTAATTATAGAGATGAAAAAGATTCTTTAAATGAAAACCTTTCTAATTATCAAGCTCCTAAAAAAATTAAAGAAATTGTTATTGAAAATTTAAATTTAAATAAACAATTTTGGAAAGAAAAAGAAAGAGAACAAAACATTGAAAATAATAAAAGAATTACTAATATAAATACAGTTCAAGATTATTCTATGAATAATAATTATTTATATGAAGAAAAAGAAAAAAACTCTTATTACAATAATAAAATTGAAGAAAATTCTAATAAAAAAATAAATGAGAATAAAAATAATACAATAAATAAATTTGGAGTTCAAAAAATACAATATTCTTCGAATAATAAATATCAATATAAACCACCTCATTTACCTGTTAATACTTTTACTATAAAAAATAACTTAAATGGG
>JAEEGK010022241.1_pt1 | contig 13340 bp, 15 predicted proteins | sample 8958771 | NCBI WGS metagenome assembly JAEEGK01 (sample SAMN16246547, study PRJNA631951) | gut metagenome | biome: gut microbiome; feature: rumen; material: SC-attached | host: Bos | place: Iran: Karaj | collected 2018-10 | reverse complement strand
AATCTTCGCATCTGAAACCCTCAAAGATTGGTGACAAAGTATCAGCTACAGCCGAAGTGACTAAAGTTGATGGCAAGAAAATAGAGTTTAAGATATCTGCCTATTCTGGTGATGTGCTACTTGGTGAGGGTACACACCTGAGATTCATTGTTGACAGAGAACGGTTTCTGTCTAAGCTTGGTTAACATGGTACAGCAAATTGATTACAGTGTCAATATAAGATGAGAACAATATTTACTTTGATAGTTGCTACGTTATTTCAAAACATTATAGCACAAGAAAAGGAACTCTTAATTATTGGGACAATGCACACAACAATGATGAAGCATGTTTAGTCAAGCGATTGAAACGAAAAAAGAGAGAAAGGCTGTGTTTCGCCCTTCTCTCCTTGGTTGTCTTTGACAAATGTCAGTGCTCACTATAAGCTATTCAATTGTTTAATTTAGCAATATTAATTGCACTCGTTCAGTATCACCACAATCTCGTCAGCGGTGAGCTGCTTGCAGCAGCCGGGGGTGATGACGGTGCTTTCGGCAATGGCACGGATGATGTCATCATCAAGGGTTATACCCATTTCGGTAAAGGTGGTGGGCAGACCTACCTCACGGATGAAGTCGGCAAGGAAGTCAATGCCCTCGTCGGCATCCTGTACCAGCCATACTTCCTGCGCCCAACGACGGAACTTTTCTTCTGCGCTCTTGTAGATATGTCGATAGAGGACTGGGTGTAGTACAGCCAATCCCTGACCATGATTACAGTCGGTATAGGCTCCAAGCTGATGCTCTATCATGTGGCACTGGAAATCAGTCACCTTGCCAAGTTTCAGAATGCCATTTTCACCCATCGCCGATGCCCACATCAGTTCAGAGCGGGCAAAGTCATCATCAGGATTGGCGATGATGGCCTTCAGGTTCTTGATGACGCTACGTTGTACGGCCTCGTTGATGCGATCGCTGAGATTGCATGTGTGCGGGTGGCCGAAATAGGTCTCCATACAATGGCTCAGCGTATCGAAGGCTCCACTGATGACCTGCTTCATCGGCACCGTCTTCGTCAGGTCAGGGTCGAGGATGGCGAAGTCGGCGAAGCAGCCCCAGAGCGGACTCTTTAGTTTCTTTTCCTCATTCGTAATCACAGCACCATTGTTCTGTTCCGAACCCGTGCCGCTGGCAGTCACGATGACACCGAGCGGGATAAAATCGGTTGGAATCTTGCGCTCCGCATATTCATAGTCCCAGATGTCGCTGTCGAGCCGAGCCTGTGCCGAGACTATCTTGCAGCAGTCGCTCACCGAGCCACCACCCACAGCAAGGATGAAATCGACATCCTGCTCACGAGCCAACCTTGCGCCCTCCAGCACCTTTGCATAAGTGGGATTAGGCATGATGCCACCAAAGTCCGTCACTGTCTTCCCAGCCTCATTGAGCATCGTCACAATACGGTCATACAGTCCCGTGCGCTTCAGCGAACCGCCACCGTATGCCAGCATCACACGCTTTCCATATTTCTGTAACTCCTTCTTCAGCGAGTCCTCAAAACATCCCTGTCCGAAATGGATTCGAACAGGAAATTCATAGTCAAATCTTTTCATCTTCTTTCCGTTACAATTTATGTTCTTTCAGCCATTCACCCATGAGGTCGGCAATCTCAGCATTGTTCTTCTCCTGGAACATGAAGTGGCTGTTGCCGAAGATCTGTTTCTCGGGCAGATAGATGACCGTGGCATCGCCTCCGTCGGCATTATACTGCTTGGCGAAGTCGCGGCACTGCTGGAGCACCATCTTCCAGAAACCTGTCGATTGGATGTCTTCGGGACCATTCTCAATGTAGTCACCAAAGAGGAACAGCATCGAAACCTTCGCAGCCACGAACTTCTTATAGGTCTCGCTGCCCACTTCTGGAGCGAAGCCCGGCTCCACGGCGATGATGGCAGCCATGTTGTCCGTGTCCGTCGCCCAACCCACGCGACCGCCCTGCGAGTGAGTCACATAGATGCTCTTCCTGCCCGTCATCGTCTGCACATCCTTCAGCACCGCGGTGAGTGCCTTGCCGAACAAAGGTTCGTCATAGTTGCCCGTGTTCGGAGTCATCTGGCAGAAGAACTCCTCTAAAGCCTCGTCGCCCTCGGGGAACTGAGAGCCTTCGTAACGCTCAGGAGCCACACGACCTATGCGGAAGTGGGTGTACCAAGCCTGTTCGCCCACCTTGAATTTACCATTAGCTACATCGCCCGGGTCGTTGACAATCTGCTCCGTAGCCCCCGCAGCACCACGTCGCGGCTGGTCAACGAGGAACACCGAGTAGCCTTTCTTCAGGAACAGGTCGCTCCATCCCTCGCGCCCGTCGGGAGTAGATTGCCAGCCTGTCCGCGTCTGTCCGTAGCCATGAAGGAATACCATTGGCGTGCCACTGCCACCTGCCGGAATCTGATACATTGTGTTGGCATGATCCACGTGTGTCGTCGTGCCCTTGCGCTCCTGGTCGAGCCAGTTCTGTGTCGGGTCATACTCGCCCGGAATGGCCTCCGTCACCCGTCCACCAGACGAGAACACGCCCTGCTTCTCAATCACCAAGCCCTGCGGCTCCTGCTTTTGCTCCGTGCAGCTGATTGCTGCGATGGCGACGGCTGCTACAGCCAATGCGCCGAAAAGATAACTCTTTCTCATATTGCGTATATGTTTTGAATCTGTGTGCAAAGGTACGAAGAATCCCCGCAACTATTTTGACAATAATTACGGGGATTCTTTCACTTTTTACCGAATCATTATCTTGAACTTCGTTCGAGCTCGCTCACGTTCGGCCATCTGCAAGCAAGCTTGCATGGCACTCACTTAATCACGACCTTCCTGCCGTCCACGATGTTCACTCCACGTTTCAAACTATTGTGCCGGCGACCATCGAGCGAATAAATACCTTGCGGCTTGCGGACTGTGATGCGGACGTTATCTATACTTGTGGTTCCTTCACGAAACAGTGCGCCCACCTTGCGCAGAATCTTTGGCGTGCATGCGCTCCAAAACGTCCAGTCGTGACCGCCACTGCGCTCAATGTGTTCGTGATTGATGCCGAGCCGGGTGAGCAGAGCGGAGAACTCACGATTGTCGTAGGTGAAGTAGTCACGGTCACCACACTCCAGCGTGATACCGGGCAGTTCAGACGGACTGTAACTGGTAATGATGTCGCCCATGTCCGTAGCCCCGTAACCACCGATTACCGAACTCATGGCATAGACATAGCAGAACAGGTCGTGGCGCAACACACCGTAGCGCAAGGCTCCGTAGCCTCCCATCGAGAAACCGCCGATGGCCCGCGACCCACGCTCGCGCCGTATGCTGTAGCGTGACTCGACATCTGTCATCAGTTCCTGGAAGAAATACTGCTCGTAGTTGATGCCGTTGCCGTAACAGTTGTCGATATACATCCACGTACCGCCGTCGGGTGTGACGATAATCATTTCTGGTATCTCGCCCGACGAAATCATAGCATCAGCATCGTTGGCCATATCGTCGAACACCCACCAGTCGTTCTGGTCGCCACCGTAGCCGTGCAGCAGGTAAAGCACGGGGTACTGCTTCGACGACGTGTAGCCTGCGGGCAGATACACCGAGTAGAGCATCTCGCGCCCCAGTACCGTGCTCTGTATGCTCACATCGCGGACAACAGTCCCTCCGCCTGCTGTCTGAGCACTCACTTCACTTGCGTCCATGCAGGCCGTCATCAGCAGAGTTGCTATGAATCCCATCAGTTTTCTCATTGCCGTCTATAGTTTTTGTGTAAAAAAATTCTGAATTTTGGCTGCTATCTTCTCCACATATTCCTTGACGAAATATGTGCGGATGTGCGTGGCACCAGGTACGATAAACAGTTCCTTGTCTGCTGTTCCGTTGGCCTTTGCAAAGGCTTCCTCCGACATATAGCGGCTGTCTGCTATTTCACCAGCGATGATCAGCAGAGGCTGGTCAATCAGGTCGGCATGGTCGGTAGCGTCCCATGCCATCATGTCCATCAACGAACTCTTCAGGTAAGTGCCCGGTGCATTGGGACTGCGGTGAGTCACGCTATAGTAGAAATAGCCGTCGCGATAGAGGTCCACCTTGATCTGTCGTGCCTCTTCGGGTGTCCAATTCATAAATCCTGCCATTTCAGGCTCCTCGCCAGCCGCTTCACGTTGACGGGCCAGACTTACCTCGCGCTGTCGTTCGCGGGTGGTGCTCATTTGTGTGCGCATATAGCCGTTGCGTCTGACATCACCCGTGTTGAACAGACTCAGCGTACCCACGGCCTTAATGCGCTTATCTACCTGAGCCGTGGCAAACGTATAACCGCCACCGCCGCAGATGCCGAAGGCACCGATACGCTCTCTATCTACACCGGGGAACTGCTGGATATAATCGATTGCTCCCATGATGTCACCCATGCGCAGGAATGGTTTGTCTGTGCGTCGAGGTTCGCCGCTACTTTCACCCTGATAACGGGCATCGAAGGCGATGGTTATCATTCCCGCCTCTGCAAGCCGCTGGGCATAGAGTCCCGCCACCTGATCCTTGCTGCCACCGTTCGGATGTGCCACCACCACGGCGGCATAGCTCTTCTTCGGGTTGTAGTCTGCCGGGGTATATACATTGGCCACCACATCGATGCCATCCACCGTGTAGTTCACCCGCTGGATGTTTACCCTTCCTGCCACGTTCTCGCTGATGGCATCCTCATACACCAACCCGAAACGGTTTGGCGTAAGTACTGGACCATTATCATCTGCGGTCTGCGCCATAACTGAAACGGCAGCCACAACCGAGCATAATACAGAAATCAATCTTTTTTTATAGCACATAGCTTTTACTTTCTGGGTAACAGCGACATGAACCACTTGGTAATCTCAGGGCTGTGGTGGCTCGGCATGATGAGCGGCTGTGCCGTGTCGAGCTGCAGGATGGCCGTCATGTCTTCCTCTGACAGTGTGAAGTCGAACAGGTCGAGATTCTGCGCCATGCGCTCCTTTTTACTCGATTTCGGAATGATAATCACGCCACGCTGCAACAGATAGCGCAAAGCCACCTGAGGTCCCGTCTTGCCATACTTCTCGCCAATGGCAATCAGAGTCTCGTTCTGAAAGAACCCGTTCTTACCCTCAGCCAGCGGTCCCCACGACATGTGGGCGATGCCCAGTTCGTCCATATACTTGCGGCTCGCCACCTGCTGACAGAACACGTGCGTCTCTACCTGGTTCACCTGAGGAACCACGTCGAAATGGGCGCACAGGTCGATATAGTGGTCTGGATAGAAGTTCGACACACCGATAGCCCGTAGTTTACCTTCCCTATAGGCATCCTCCAGAGCACGATAGGCCCCGTAGCGGTCGCCGTAAGGCTGGTGCAGCAGCATGAGGTCAAGATACTCGGTCTGCATCTTGTGCAGGCTCTCGTCAATCGAAGCCTTGGCCTGTTCGTAACCGTAGTTCGTAAACCATATCTTCGATACGAGGAACAAGTCTTCGCGCCGTATGCCGCTCTTCTTCCAGGCATTGCCCACGCCCTCCTCATTCTGGTAAGCCTGCGCCGTGTCTATCATCCGATAGCCCACCTCCAAGGCATCGCTTACGCAACGTTCACACTCTTCAGGCGACACCTGAAACACTCCGTAACCCATCTGTGGCATTTCCACGCCGTTGTTCAATTTGATTGTCTGCATATTCATTATTGTTTGATTAAATTCTGGGTGCAAAGGTACGAAGAAACCCGCAACTTGTCGTAACACAAATTGCGGGTATAATTTCACTTTTTTCCGAAACGTAAGTTTTGGGGCTTTTTTATTCTCGGAAATTACTCCGGCGTATAAACCACCAGCTGATACGTCTTATTCACGTCCACTGCGTCGGTCGGCTTCACAATCATGCCGTTGAGGGCGACGGCGAGCGTGCCGAACTGCGTGGCCTTCTTATCGACGGACACGATGCGCTGGGGCACGACCACCGGCTCCTCGCCCGGTGCGCTCGGCTCTGGGTCGAGGGCAAATGCCTTCGCGTTCTCCTGAGCCAGCTTCGCCCACGTCCAGCCGGTAGAGACGGCGTAGGTGTGGTTGCCGATTTCCTCGCTCTTCACCTGCACGCGCTTGTTCGTGCGCTGGCGGTCCTTCACCAGTCCGAGGTAGTACTCCTGCTGGGCGATGAGGTTCGAGGTGACGGCGGTGAAGCGGTCGGGGTCCTGGTCGACCACCTTGTACGAGTTCAGGCACAGTATCATCCACTTGTACGCCTTGTCGGTGGCCGTGCGGGCGTCCTTCAGCGAGACGGTGGTATTCTGCTGCTGGCCCTGCGTGTTCTCGCGCAGCACGATGAGGCGGTGAACCTCGTTGTTAGCGGCCACCATGTCGGCAATGATTTGCTCGATGCCCAGCGTGCGTGCGGCCTGCTGCTGGTCGGCGTCGGCTTGGTAGTCCTCGTACCACTGCTGAATGGCCGTCGTCTCAGCCTCGTAGGCCGACTTTGGGTTGGGCTTATAGACGTTCCAGCCGCGCAGCCACACCTAAGCCGCCTGCTGCATCGCTGGCAGCGAGGCCACCTTGGCCATGGCGTTGGCCACCGACGTCGCCTCGTCAATCTTCGTGTCGCGGATTGCGTCCTGCTCGGCAATCTGCTCCGTGTACTCCGACGAGCGCGACACGATGTAGGCCGAGTTCTCCGTGGCGACGGCGGCCTTGTGGTCGGCGATGGCCTGTGCCAGTTTGCCCGGCGCGGGGTTGTCCACGTCGAACTCCGCATCCATCTGCTCGTCCTGCGTCTGGTTGAACTGCAGGTGCAGGTCGTTGGGCCACTGCGAAAGGTCCTGATAGGGAACCAATAAAATATCTTCTTGCATAGTCTTTACTTTTTTATTTTAACATATAATTGCCATGTAATTGACCATGAATTGTTCATATAATTTTTATTAGTGACAAATTCTTCGCTCATTGCTTTCTTTCATAGGTGCTCAGGCGAGCAAGCTCGGAGCGTGGGTCATTTGTGGCCATTCGTGTTCAGAAATCGTAGTTCAAGCCTTTGAACTCCCTACCGCAGAGTTGCGGGGCTTAGTTCAAGCCTTTGAACTCCTTGTCGCGGGTTTGCGAGGCGTAGTTCAAGCCTTTGAACTCCTTGTCGCGGCTTTGCGGGGCGTAGTTCAAGACTTTGAACTCCTTGCCGCGGAGTTGCGGGGTGTAGTTCAAGCCTTTGAACTCCTTGCCGCGGCTCTGGAAGCGTAGTTCAAGCGTTTGAACTACAATTTTCCGTCAGGCGGAGGGCGAGAATCTTTTGTATTGTTCGACATGCTCATAATCACTATATCAATTGTTGTTCATAAAGTTCATTTCCGTTGAATCATCTTTTGAAAGAAAGAGGCGTTTCGCACTCTTTGATAAACAACAGAAGTCAATAGGCTAACCACAGCCCCGTGAACATGTCGTAAACCGCCAAATGCTCACGCCTCTGTGGGAGTGAGCTGGCAGCCTTCGTTTGTTCCCGATTCTTTTGTGGTTATTTATTGACTTCTCGGAAAAACTGTTGGCTCTCTTTAGTCCAAAAAATGATTTCTAACTGCAAATGTATGAAATAATCTTGAAATCTCGTATAAGTACTTACATATTTCATCTAAAAGTGGTTAAGATTTATGCTTTCTTAGCCAAAAAGCACCCAAGACTCAATAAAAATGAGTAAATTTGCAAACAAAAATAGATTCCTTTAGTCATAAAATAAACCAAATAATATGATGGAAAAGAAAAGTTCCCACAAATATGTTGAACTTTGGCAACAAGTTCTTCCTGAAATACTTGAATTTCTGGAGGATGAAGAAAATGAAGAACTTGAACTACCCCTAAAAGAAGAAATATTTGTTGCTGTAGGCAATAGAGTTAATTCGGGCTACACATTTCGCCTTGACATTTTTAATGGAGTGGTACCAACGAAGGATGGCAGCGCAGTAGCAAGAGATTTGAAAGCTGTTCTTGATGATAACACAAAGTTCAAAGAATATGCAGCAGGCAAATATATTGTGATTCGTTTAGATAAGAAGTTTGTGATGCATATTCTTATTCATTACAATTAGGAAAACTAAAACATAATAGAGTTATGGACATAAAATATAAAATTAAACTGATAGACATTCTACATCTTAATCCGTCTGATATAGAATCATTGAGTTTCATCAACCTTTCAAAAGAGAGCTTAGATGAAATGATGTCTGGCAATAATGATAAGTTATTGAAGGAGTTGGAAGCTACTACCAACAATTCAAAAGTTGAAGAGCAGCAGCGTCTTTTGGCGGCTTGCTATTTCAGCAAACTAAAATGGTATATGCCATCAGAGGATTTGGATGCTGCATGCGAGGAAATTGCAGACAATATGTCTTTTGGCTTGATTGGACCAGATGACGATGAAGCCTATTGGAAAGAAAGAGAAGAAGAGGCCAAAGAGAATCGGGCAATGTGGAAAGAAAGGGAGAAAACCGCAAAAGAGTCTCAAAAGAAATTGGCCAAGATGACGGCGGAAGAGATATGCGACGAAATATTTGATTACACTATAAAGAAATATCCTGAATTGGCTGATGGTTTTAATCCTACTCTTTATCGAAGTGGAAGAGAGGATTATTATGAAATGCTAAGTGTAAGGCACTGCCCTAATTTGATTAAACATCAAGAGTGGACGAAATTGAATATTGCCGCAAGTAATGTGGAAGCAAGATTAAGAGCTAATGCAGATGCTGTCATATTGGATAATATAGAGCATTGGAAAAACGAATATGAGGCATGGTCTGATAGTCACGGAAACAAGAAAGTCACCAAAAGCTCTATAAAGAACTTCTTTATTGAAAAAGGGAAAAAGGCTTCTTCTACTGTTATCGACAAATTGAAGATGGAATTAGAATGAAAGCAATTAGCACGTACCAATTGTTTGACCCCTCCGATATGACGAAGGGACTTCCAGCCAAAGCACCGGGAAATTACATCTTTCTGCTTAGGCCGGATGTGATGCTTCCCACTGAAATGATGGCAGAGCAACCAGAGTTTACAACGCTGGAATTTCAGGGTGTGGAATATCGTGTTCTTTATACGGGAGTGACGGGTAAAACTCTTTATAATCGCGTCTATGAAACCCATCTAACAGGCAATAATGCAGGAAGGTCAACTTTACGCAAGTCTTTAGGATGCCTTTGGGGATACAAATTAGTACCCCGTGGCAAAAAGCCTGACTCTACAAAAACAAAGTATTGTGAACGTGACGAGAACGCCATCACAAAATGGATGATGCAAAACCTTTTGGTGCTTTTTGTGCCCAATTCAAATTATAAGAACGAAGAATCGGAATTGATTAACTCATTCAATCCGCCTTTGAATCTGGACAAAAACCATAATGCAATCAATCTTCATTATCGAACAATGATTAAGGCACTGAGGAATCGTCCTGTCAGAGTTTAACACGATTATGGCTCAAAAGAAATTCAAGACCGTTGATATTGTCATCATTGTCCTGTTCTTTGTGGCTTATATGATTGGCTATGCTTGGCTGATAGAGCCAAAGAAAAGCAATTCAAGAGGCACAGAGAAGAGAACAATGCCTGAACGTCATGCCGTCGTTTCTGAACAGAAGCCACAGCGGACGGTAAAGTCATTGGAAAATGAATGGCCGACTGACTTGGGGAAATATTTCTATTGGATAGACATTGAGCCGGGCTATGAAATGGAGGAAGAAACTTTTGAAGTCGTCGGAAAGTCGGGCGACAATCTTCTGGTAAGGCGACACAATGACTGGCCGGACATCAGCGGGCATTTCGAGTGGTATTGCAATGAAAAGCTGACCACGACGCAGCAGATGTTTGATTATGTGGTCGCCCATCGACAAGCAATTCTGAGGCAAATGCAGGAGGTTCGTCGGCGAGGCATCGGCCAGATTGATGATGAAGCATCCTATTTTCAAGACCACTACGACGAATATCTGGATGACCCAGAGGATGAAATCAGATTCCCGCCAGAGATATTTGATGCGAATGATGAATAACAAAACTTCGGGAGGCCGCCGCTGAATCGCCAGCGTCGGCCTCCCGAATCTCTTTTCCGTCTGTACCTTTATATTATATACGAGAGGACATAGCGGGGCGACTGGAAGAAGAGGCCTGTATTGGGGTCGGAAAGCTTCTCGAAGATGGGCGAGGTATAGACGCGGTCGAGGGCATCTTCGAGCGAATAGCCATGCTCTTCGACGAGAATCTGAATCAAACTGGCAGTCAGCTGCTCCTTCAGACGGTTGAACTCCTGTGGGGTAACGTTAGGCTCGGTCATATCTTGGAGAGTTTAGCGAGGGCGCGCTCCGTACCGAAGAAGTACTGGAAGGTAACGCCCTTCATGTATTTCAGATTCTCGAGGAACTGGTCGAGGGTGATGTCGCCAGCCTCGTATTTTCCTATCTGCACTCCCACGCGGTCGTTGGCTATGGGGCCATAGACGATGTCGTAGTCGTGGGCGGGCTTGACGCTGCGGTTGTTGCGGTTGAGGAAGATGAACTCTGCCCACTCACGGGTGTAACCCTCGAAGGTCAGCACGCGCAACTCGCCAGAGGTGAGTACGGCCTCATCGAAGAGGTAGGTATTCATCACGGGCGCACCGCCCTCGGTAAGGGCCTTGAACTCGCCCATGCGCCATGCCTGCTGTCGGTCGGCAGAGAGATAGAAGCCGCGTCCGAAATCCTTGTTGGGACGAGACTTCTGGAGGTCAATGTGATCGATATTGACCGTGGAACCATGGTAGAGCCGTATCATAGGTGGCCTCCTTTCCTGTGGCAGTACGATGCCATGCTCTGCACCATGTCGCCCATCGGTTGTGTGTGCATCACGTCGTAGAAGTCGTGAGCCACCTTGATGGCTCCGTAACGGCTAAGATAGCGGTAGGCTTCGGCGTCGGTCATCTGGTATTGACTGGCGAAGGCAGCGATGAGCAGCACGATGTACTCGGATATGTCTTTAATGCTAAACATAAAATAATGTCTTTTGCGTGCAAAGATACACATTATTTTGCAATTATCGCCAAAACGCTTTCACCTTTTAATATATATTAGGCCGTCAAACTCGTTTTGCACGGTATGGCATGCAAAAAGCGGACATCGCTGCCCGCTTCGCCATGAATCGTCATGCAGTTTTTATCTCATCAGAATCTTGTGACCATTTACGATGTTGATGCCCCGCTGAAGGGTGTCGCGGCGAGTGCCATCGAGGGCATAGATTCCCTTGGACCGGTTGGTGTTTGAAGATATGGAGCGGACGCCACTGGTGCCAGAGATTTGATGCTGCCAAAAACGGATGGCATCGTTGATCCAGCCTTCGGCTACGGTTCCTGTGCCGAGGCCGAAGCCGTGGGGCAGACCGTTGTACGAATGGAACTCAGTGGGGATGCCGAGGGCTGAGAGGCTTTCAAGACGGCTCTGCATGGTGCGCCACGAGGCAATGCCGTCGCTGTTGCCGCAGCAGGCGTAGGTGGGGCCGTCGTATGGTGAAACGGTGGTGTAGCCCGTGTATTGCATGATGACCGCCGAGGCTTGGGGAATGTCGGTGCGACCTGTCAATGAGCGCAGGTTGGCACTGTTGCCCAGTGTTGCAGCCATCCGTGCGCCAGCAGAGCCACCCCAGAGCGAGTAGCCTATTCGACAGACGCCCAACTCGTCGGCATGGTCATAGATATAGGTGATAGCACGGGCCAAGTCTTCGTAAGCATCGCCCGGACGATAAATGAGCGCAAAGGCGTTGTAGCCCAACTTCGAGAGTTCGAGGGCATGGGGAAATGAATCGTGCATGGCTCCCACATAGGAAAATCCGCCGCCTGCATTGCAGATGGCAAAAGGCGCATTGCTGTTGCCCCGGAAGAAGAACAAGCCCGTGTTGCGCAATTCCGGATTAGACTGCTTTTCCGCCTCAGTATAGATGTCGATGAAACAATTGTCGGCATAAGCGCGGAGATAGTTGCACACCTCCACCGTCTTGTCAGGGTCGATGTAGTTGTACCACGTCAGCTGCAACTGTTCCAGCGTCGTGCCGCTCCAATATCCTGTGTTCACAGGGAATATCAGTCGTCCGTAATCGCCAAATACAGCATCGTTCATCACATCATTTATGCGTGTCTGGCGTGTATAGTAATTTGCCATTGTCTCTGGTTCTTTCTGAGGCTCCTCCGCATGGCCAGAACAGGCCAGCAAAGTCATCCAAAGCATACTAACCAATGCTTTTTTCATGACCATCTATCTTCTCTGATTGTATTAATATCCACTGTCAATATTCTTCTGGCTATCTGCGTTATATCGATGGCCTGAGAGGGTGATTTCTGAGAGACGGCGGTTAATTTCGCGCATCTCCTCGTCGGTGTAGGTGATGTCAGCAGCAGCAAAGTTCTCCGACAGATGTCCCCATAACGTGCTGCCAGGAATGGCTACTATCCACGGCTTTTGCGCCATAACCCACGAGAGGGCGACCTGTGCAGGCGTACACTGCTTGCGCAGGGCAATCTCGGTCACGAAGTCCACCAGCACCATGTTCTTGGCGATGTTTTCCTGTTCAAAGCGGGGCACCTTCGAGCGGAAGTCATCAGCACCGAATGTCTGACCACGCTTCACGGCTCCAGTAAGGAAACCCTTGCCAAGTGGGGAGAACGGCACAAGTCCGATGCCAAGTTCCTCAAGGGTTGGGATGATTTCACGCTCCGGCAGTTGCCAGAACATCGAGTATTCGCTCTGCACAGCTGTCAGCGGACAAACCTTGTGCGCCCGGCGGATGGTCTCGGCACCAGCCTCCGACATACCCCAGTGCAACACCTTACCCTCCTTCATCAACTGCGTGATGGTCTCGGCCACCTCCTCAGGTGCCGCTTCCTTATCCACACGATGCTGATAGTAGAGGTCGATGTGGTCGGTGCGCAACCGTTTCAGTGAACCTTCCACCGACTGCCGGATGGTCTCTGGCCGTGAGTCGAGTGCTTGCTTGAAGTCCCTCAGCGCGATGCCGAACTTCGTGGCGATTTTTACCTCGTTTCGTATAGGTTCCAGTGCCTCGCCCACAAGTTCTTCGTTGGTGTAGGGCCCGTAGCATTCTGCCGTGTCGAAGAACGTCACACCCAGTTCGTCGTGCGTACGTCGAATCAACTTGATCATCTCCTGTTTGTCTCGCGCCGGCCCGTAGCCGTGGCTCATACCCATGCAGCCCAGCCCTAAGGCTGATACCCGCAAATCCTGTCCTAATGTTCTCTGTTCCATATTCTGATTACGTTTTTGATTTCATGGTGCAAAATTACGCAGAAAACCCGAAACTATTTTGATAATAATTTCGGGTTTTCGTTCA
>JAEEGK010022235.1_pt1 | contig 13343 bp, 14 predicted proteins | sample 8958771 | NCBI WGS metagenome assembly JAEEGK01 (sample SAMN16246547, study PRJNA631951) | gut metagenome | biome: gut microbiome; feature: rumen; material: SC-attached | host: Bos | place: Iran: Karaj | collected 2018-10 | reverse complement strand
TGCTGGTGCAGCAGGAGGATGACAGCCTGGACGCTCTCTACCGGCTGGCGCCCGGAGACTATTGGTGCGCCCTGGGCGTCTACCGGCGGGGGAGATATATCCCTGAGGCGGAACGGTATGAGGGGGCCGGTTATGACGGCGTATTCCGCCTTTGGGTGCCGGAAGCCGGGGACGAAGGGGAGTAGAGCATGGGCAATTATCTGATCACCGGCGCCGCCGGAGGCATGGGCAGCGCCCTGTGCCGCGCCCTGACCGGGGCGGGCCACCGGGTCTGGGGCCTGGACCGGGCTTCGGACCCCTCCCCGGAGGGCTGGACCCTGATCCCGGCGGACCTGACGAAGCCGGAGGAGGTGGAGGCCGCCTTCCGCATCGTGCAAGAGGAGGCGGGGACTCTGGACGGCATCGTCCACGCGGCGGGGCTCTATGACCTGGGCTCTCTTGTGGAGATGCCGGAGGCGGATTTCCTCCGGGATTTCGACGTCAATCTCTTCGCCGCCTTCCGCGTAAACCGGGCTTTTCTTCCCCTGCTTGCGCCCGGCGGGAAAATCGTCATCGTCACCAGCGAGCTTGCGCCCCTGCCGGTCCTGCCCTTCACCGGGATCTACGCGGTGACGAAAGCGGCCCTGGACAAATATGCCGAGGCCCTGCGCATGGAGCTGCAACTCCTGGGCCATCCGGTGATCGTACTCCGTCCCGGCGCGGTGCGCACGGGGATGCTCCCCGCCTCCACGGAAAAGCTGGCGAAGTTCTGCGAAGAGACGAAGCTCTATTCCATGAACGCGGCCCGCTTCCGCCGGATCGTGGAGAAGGTGGAGGCCCGCAGCGTCCCGCCGGAAAGAGTGGCCGCCCTTCTTTCCGGCGTGCTGGCCGCCCCCCGGCCCAGGCCGGTGTATCACCTCAACCGAAATCCTCTGCTGCTTCTGTTTAGATTTCTGCCCCAGCGGACGCGGCTGTGGGCCATCCGGATGATCCTGTCCCGGGGAAGGTGAGGATTTCGCCGTCAGCGCTTTTCATTAGGAACTGCCAGAACAGCCGGCACAGCGCCGGCTGTTTTTGCGTGCAAAAATCCCCGAAAAAATCTCTAAAAGGGACTTGACAAACCGAATACCTCACGTTATGATGTATCACGTAACGGGAAGCATCGCAAAGCGAAGTATAATGCGAAAGGAGGTATAACGTGGACGCGCAACTGAAACGGGGCATCCTGGATATCTGCGTTCTGGCCGCCATCCGGGATAAGGACTCCTACGGGTATCAGATCATCAAGGATGTGAAGCCCTGCGTGGAGCTGTCGGAGTCCACCCTCTATACCATCCTCAAGCGGCTGGAGGCCGGGGGAGCGCTCACCGTCTACTCGGCGGAGCATGGGGGCAGGCTGCGAAAATACTACCACATCACACCCCTTGGTCTAAAGCGCATCGAGGAATTCAAAGAGGAGTGGAAGGGGATCATGACGATCTACCGCTTCATCACCGGGGAGGGAGAGGAACCATGACGAAACAGGAATTCTTGGCGTCGCTCCGGGAGGGGCTGCGGGGGCTGCCTCCGGCGGACATCGAGGAGCGCATCGCCTTTTACGACGAGATGATCGACGACCGGATGGAAGAAGGTCTGACGGAGGAGGAAGCCCTGGCGGAGCTGGGAAGCGTGGAATCGGTGATCGCCCAGATCGCCGCGGAGACCCCCCTGGTGAAGCTGGTGAAGGAAAAGGTCCGCAGGGAGCGGAAGCGCAGCGGGAAGGGCCTGACGACGGTGCTGTTGGTGCTGGGGGCCCCCATCTGGGTGAGCCTGCTGATCGCGGCCTTCGCCGTGGCGCTGAGCCTGGCGGCCGCCGCCTGGTCGGTGGTGATCTCCCTCTATGCCGCGGCCCTGAGCCTGGCGGTGGGCGGCGTCGCCTTCGTCGCCTTCTCTGTCGTCTATATACTCCGGGGCAATATCCCCGGCGCGGCCTTCGCCGTCGGCGCGGGGCTGGCTGCCGTCGGCCTGGGGCTCCTCCTGTTTCCGGTCTGCAACGCCCTGGCGAATGGCCTGGTCAAGGGAATGAAAAAGCTGATGCTGGGCTTCAAGAGCCTGCTGATGGGAAAGAAGGGTGCGGAATGAATAGGAGACTGAGAAAACTGATCCCGGCGGCGCTGATCCTGCTGGTGGTGGGCGCGCTGATCATGGTGGCCGCCATGTTCTCCATGAAGTTCGATTTTCGGCGGCTGGGCACCAGAAGGACCGTGACGAATACCTATACCCCGGCGGGGGATTTCGAGGATATCCTGATCGGCATCGACACGGCGGAACTTACCTTCCTTCCCTCGGAGGACGGAAAGCTCAAGGTGATCTGCGTGGAGGAGGAAGGCATGCAGCATGTGGTCGCCGTCTCTGACGGCACCCTCAGCATCCAGGCGGTGGACACCCAGCGGTGGCATGAGAAGATCGGCGTAGGCGGCGAAAAGACCTCCGTCACCGTTTATCTGCCGAAGAAGGAATACGACGACCTTACCCTCAAAACCAGCACCGGCGACGTGACGGTGCCCGCCGCCTTCCGCTTCCACAGCGTGCTGATGACCGGCAGCACGACGGATATCGACTTCCGGGCTTTTACGGAGGGGGGCGTCAGCATCCGGACCAGCACCGGGGATATCAGCCTCGACGGGCTTAAGGCGGATTCCCTGGACCTGACAGCCAGCACCGGCCATATCCGGGTGAGCGCCTGCGTGATCGCGGGCAGCGTGAAGGTGCAGACCAGCACGGGCGAGGTCGGCTTCACCGACCTGAACTGCGCCGACGCCCGGGTGAAGACCACCACGGGAGAGGTGGACCTCACCCGCGTGCTGGCGTCGGAGTCCCTCCGGATCGAGACGGACACCGGTGACGTGAGCTTTGACCGCTCCGACGCGCCGGAGATCCGCGTGGAAACGGACACCGGGGACGTGACCGGCACCCTGCTGACCCCCAAAAACTTTGAGGCCGACACGGACACGGGAAGGGTCAAGCTGCCCCGCAGCGAGCCCGGCGGCCGCTGCGAGCTGAAATCCGACACCGGCGACTTTGAGATCAGTATTGCTGGATAAGGAACACCGGAGGCAAAAGGCATAACGCCTTTTGCCTCAAGCTGTCGACAAAGTGTCGACAGCTTGAGCAGCGAAATCAGAATTGTATTCTGATTTCGCAAGGATATAACGTGAAGGGGGATTCCCGTCCCCCTTCACAAATCCCCCATGCTTATCGAAACTCTGCCAAAAGGGTTTGTCTACAGCCTGAGGCAAAAGGCATAACGCCTTTTGCCTCTCTTGCATTAAGCGGCCTACGATGCTATAATGACCGCAGGAAACCCGATGAAGCGGGCTTCCCGCAAGGAGAATCATAATTAGGAGGAAGGAAAAATGAAAGCAAGCAGATTGATCGCCCTGCTCCTGGCGCTTGCCATGGTCTTCTCCCTGGCGGCCTGCGGCGGCAAGCCCGCAGAGCCTGCTCCCGCCACCGCCAAGCCCGACAGCGGCAGCACTGCGGCTCCCGCGCCCGCTGCCACCAGCTACACCATCGGCATCAACACCTGGGGTTCCGGCGTGCCCGTGCTGGACATGTTCGGCGACGCGAAGGAATACACCCTCACCACCCTGGGCCATAAGGTCAACCGCATGAGCGACGATTTCACCGCGGACAAGGAGCTGCAGAACGTGCAGAACATGTGCGCCGCGGGCGTCAACGGCATCGTCTTCCAGGCGGCCGCCGTGTCCACCGTGCCCCAGATCGGCGTGGAATGTGCCAATGCCAAGATCCCCTTTGCCTTCGACGTGTTCGTGGGCGAAAACCCCGACCTGGAGGCCCTGGCTGCTTCCAACGAGTATTATTGCGGCGCCATCGACCTGGACATGGTATCCGACGGCGAGGCTGTGGCCCAGATGGCCTTTGACAACGGCTGCCGCAAGGCCTGCATGATCGGCGGCAACATCGGCGACAACAACATGGACCAGCGCAGCGAAGGCTTCACCAAGCGCTTCACCGCCCTGGGCGGCGAGGTCCTTTTCGAGGCCCGCTGCACCGACAACTCCGAGTGCCCCGCCAAGGCCACCGATATGCTCTCCGGCAACAAGGACGCCGACTGCGTCTACTGCTTCGTGGGCGACTACATCGAGGGCACCCTGACCGCCATCGACAACCTGGGCCTTGAGGGCGTGCAGGTCTATGTCTCCTGCGTGGACGAAGCCACCGCCAAGTACATCAAGGAAGGCACCGTCATGGGCGGCAACGACGGCATCTCCCTGGCCTGCTTCATCTCCTGCACCCTGGTGCTGAACTACCTGGCCGGCCACAAGATCGTGGACGCCGACGGCAAGGCCCCCCGCCTGAGCACCCATCCCTTCCAGGTCAACAAGGACAACGTGGACAACTATATGAAGGTGTTCTTCTCCGACTCCGCCCATCCCTTCACCAAGGAAATGCTGGAGAAGCTGCTTTACACCTCCAACCCCAACGTGAGCTATCAGGACTATGTGGACCTGGTGGCCAACATCAACCTGGACTACATGCTGGAATCCAACGGCTTGAAATAAGGCCGGGAAGAAACGTCTGAAAAACAGCCTGCATCCGCAGGCTGTTTTTCAGAACCACAGATTTTCAGAAACGAGGAGAGGCGCATGCCGACATTGGAAAAGAGCGCGGGCGCGAGAGAGCGGCGGGGTCTGAGCAACGGCTTGTTCGTTGTGATCTTCGTCGCGGTGATCGCGGCGGTGCTTTTCATCTTCAACCTGATCTCGGGCGGCAGCTTCCTGGAGTGGACCAACCTCAAGGGCATCCTGGCCCGGGCGGTCTATCCCTCCTTCATCGCCTGGGGCTTCTGCTTCCTCTTCGCCTGCGGCTTCACGGATATGTCCATCGGCGGCGTTGTGGTGCTGGGCTCCTTCGCCGCCTGCATCGCGGGCAACTCCTTCGGCCTGCCCGGCGTGTTCCTGGGCGGATTGCTGGTGGGACTGCTGCTGATCTTCTTCAATTTCCTGATCTACACCTTTTCCGGCATCCCCTCCTGGATCGCCGGCATCAGCCTTGCCATGATCTACGAGGCCATTGCCTTTCTGCTGAAGATATCCAAGTCCACCAAGGCCCTGATCTCCACCTCCCTGGCCAAGGAATACAGGGTGCTGGGGCAGCTGCCCTGGAGCCTGCTGTTCCTCTTCGTGGGCATGGCGGTGGTCTATTTCCTCTATAACCGCACCACCGTGGGCCTGAATATCCGCTCCCTGGGCGGCAACCGGGACGTGGCCCAGAAGCTGGGCATCAATGTGCGCAGGACCCTTCTCAGCGTGGGCCTCATCACCGGCATCCTCATCGGCGTCGCCTGCTTCCTGCAGCAGAGCTACGCCGGGCAGACCACGGTCAAGACGGGTCTCACCAGCATCAACATCATTTTCCAGCCCCTGGCCATCTACCTGCTGGCGCAGATCATCCAGAAGCGGATCAACATCGTCATCTGCGTGCCCATCTGCGCCTTCATCCTCTACTCCATCTTCAATCTGCTCACCATCCTGGGGGTGCCCTCCGGCACGCTGCAGGAGGCCTGCCTGGGCGGCTTCATCGTCGTCTTCGGCGTGATCGGCTCCCGGGGCGTAAAGGGGGTCGTGAAATGAGCGGCGCACCCATCCTGGAGATCCGGGGCCTCAACAAGCACTTCGGCCCCACCTATGCCAACCGCAACATCGACTTCACCCTCCGCCGCGGGGAGGTCCACGGCCTGATCGGGGAGAACGGATCCGGCAAGAGCACCCTTCTGAGCCAGATCGCCGGCATGTACCCCAGCGACAGCGGGGAGATGCTGGTGGACGGGAAGAGCTATAAGCCCCATTCCCCCATGGACGCCAATGACTTCCGCATCTCCATGGTCATGCAGGAGCTGGGGGTGGTGGGCAACCTGCCCGCCGGGGTCAATGTGTTCCTGGGGCGCACGGGGCAGTTTGCCAAGGGCGGCATCGTCAACCTGCGGGCACTCAACAAGGCGGCTGCGGAGCAGTTCACCAAATGGGAGCTGCCCATGCCGGCCCTGAACCAGCTCACCGACGGCATGATGATCGAGGAACGGAAGATGATCGAGCTGGCCCGCGCTCTCTCCATCGACCCGGAGATCCTGCTGCTGGACGAGGTGACCCAGTCCCTTTCCCTCAATAACCGGAATAAACTCTATGAACTCATCCGGAAATTCAAGGCCATGGACCGCAGCGTCATCGTCATCACCCACGACATCGAGGAGATGATCGAGATCACCGACTGCATCACCGTCCTGCGGGACGGGGAAGTGGTGGGGGAGGTGTCCTCCGCCGAGACCACCCCGGACGAGATCCGCATGATGATGGTGGGCCGGAAGATCAGCGGCGATTACTATCGGGACGACCTCAAGCCCGATTATTCCGACGAAGTGGTGCTCCAGGTCCGGGGCCTCACCGTGCCCCATGAGATCGAGGATGTGAGCTTCGACGTTCACGCGGGGGAGATCCTGGCCTTCTGCGGCCTCAGCGACGCGGGCATCCATTCCGTGGGCAAGGCGGTCTACGGGCTCAGCAAGCCCAGCGCGGGCACCGTCCATATGGTGCCGACGAATACGGACATCGTTTCCGCCCCCCAGGCCCTGGCCAACTACATGGGTTATGTGCCCAAGGACCGGGACAACGAGGCCCTGATGATCCACGCCAGCATCCGGGACAATTCCGTGCTGCCCAGCGTGGAGGAGCTGCGGGGCAAGGCCGGCTTCCTGGCCCCCGGAAAGCTGAACAACATGGCTTCCGGCATCCGCAGCCGCTTCTCCGTGAAGACCACGGGCATCGGCCAGAGCATGGACGCACTCTCCGGCGGCAACAAGCAGAAGGTGAACCTGGGCCGCTGGCTGGCCAAGGACCTGAAGCTGCTGATCCTGGACTGCCCCACCCGGGGCGTGGACGTGGGCGTGAAGGCCAATATCTATGCCCTCATGAAGGAGGCAAAGAAGGCCAATATCGCCATCATCCTCATCTCCGACGAACTGACGGAGGTGCTGGGCATGGCGGACCGGCTGCTGGTCATGAAGGACGGGCGTGTGACCAGGGAGATACGCCGGGATGAAGACTTTACGGAGCAGTCCGTGATCGGGGAGATGATCTGATGAAAAAAGAAACGAAACGAATCAGGATCTCGGACCTCGTGCCCTTTATCGCCTTCGTGGTGCTGCTGGTGTTCTTCTCCGTGGCGACCAAAGGGAAGATGCTTTCCGAATACTCTCTGAAAAAGCTCATCGAGCAGTCCATCCTCACCATCATCGCCGCCAGCGGCGTCCTGTTCGTGGTGGCCCAGGGCTCCATCGACCTGACCGTAGGGGTCAACGTGGCCCTTTCCGGCGTGATCGGCATGCATGTCGCCCACGCTACCGGCATCGGCTGGCTGATGATCCCTGTGGCGCTGGTGATCGGCCTTGCCATGGGCCTGCTGAACGGCGTGATCGTCAGCAAGTGCCATGTGCCCTCCTTCACGCTCTCCATCGCCATGCTGATCGGCGTGCGGGGCGTGGTGAACTTCATCCAGACGAAGGTGGGCGTGGAATATGTGCCCGCTTCCATGACCTTCATCACCGGCTCCGGCGTGCGCATCCTGGCCTTCTTCGTCATCCTGATCCTCATGTGCTATCTCTTTGAGTTCACCCGCATCGGGCGATACAGCAAGGCCATCGGAGAGAACGAGACCACCGCCCGCTTCGTGGGCGTTCCCGTGGGGAAGATGAAGATCCTGGCCTTCGCCATCTCCGGCCTTCTGGCGGGCATCGGCGCGGTATTCTCCATGGCCACCGTGGGCGGCACCACCCAGACCATGGGCACCTTCCTGGAAATGAAGGTCGCCATGGCCGTCTTCTTCGGGGGCGTGCTGGTCACAGGAGGGACCTCCGCCCGCTTTTACAAGGTCATCCTGGGCAGTCTGTCCATCTCCATCATCGTCTACGGCCTGTCCCTCATGGGCATGTCCGACAGCCATATCTCCCAGTCGGTGGAGGGCGTCCTTCTGCTGCTCATCCTCTTCCTCACCATCATCACCAGCCGGAATCGCGGCGGCAGGGAGGAGAAAAACGCGGAGGCGGCCCTGCCCGATGCCTAGTGTGCCTTGACAGACGGAAAAAAGGGCGTATACTGGAGATAGTCTTGAAAACCGAGTATTCATGACAGATTTTGGGAATACTGCCGCCGTAGAGTATGGCGGCGCCATATAGAAAGGGAGGAAATGAAATGAAGTACGAGTATGCAAAGATCAGCCAGGCCGAGCTGGAAGAGCTGAACAAGCTGCAGGCCAAGCTGTCCGGCGAGGACAAGCAGGTCGTGCTGCTGGCGGTGGAAAAGAAGTTCGAGATCGCCCAGCTGAGCGACGCGGAGCTGGCGAAGATCAACGCGCTGGAGAAGGAGCTTTCCGGCAATGGCCGGGAGGTCGTCCTGGTGGCTCTCTCCAGATAACGTCCTTATTTGCCGGAATGAACGAAGGTGCTGTCCAAGCGGACAGCACCTTCGGTTTTTATCCCGATATGCAGTAGGGAGTTGTATTCATTTTTCCGGCAGGCGGGCCATGAGCGCCCCGCCGTTCGTCCGCAGCCAGAGCCGCTGCGCCTTCCAGTCCGGGACCAGCCGTTCCACCTCCGCCCAGAAGCGGGGGGAATGGTTCATCTCCCGGCGGTGGCACAGCTCATGGACCACCACATAATCCAGCACCTCCGGCGGCGTCAGCAGCAGGAGGGCGTTGAAGCTCAGATTGCCCTGGGCCGAGCAGCTCCCCCAGCGGCTGCGCTGGGTGCGGATGGTGATCTTCCCCCGGCTCATGCCCAGCAGGGAGGCGAAATGATCCACCCTGGCTTCAAAGACGGGCCTGGCCCGCTCCCGCAGCGAATTCCGCTCCGCCTCGGTGAAGCGCTCCTGGGCGTCGGCCGCTGCCATGCGCTCCCGCACCAGGGCCAGGTGGGTCTCGATCCACCCCTGTTTCCCCTCCACGAAGCTGCGGATCACGGCCTCGGAGGTGCGGAGCGGCGCGCGCACCAGCACTTCGCCCCGGGGGGTGATCTCCAGGGACAGGGTCCTGCGGCGGCTGCGAATGACCCGGCAGGGAGTCCGCTCGCTCAATTCTTCTCCGCCAGCAGGCGCTGCGCCTTCATTTCCCGGCTCAGCAGCACCGGCGGCAGGTCGAAGCGATCCCGGATCTGCTGGCAGTAGTTGATGAGCTGCTGCTCCTCTCCGAAGAGCAGGTCCATGCACAGCTCAAAGCTCCGCTCCTCCTTGCCGCCGGCCATGAGGACGCTGGCGTCGAAGGACATGCAGATCCTGGTCCGGTCCGGCAGGTAGAGGGTGGTGGATTGGCTGCTGTGGGCGATCTTGAAATGGCAGACCAGCTCGGCGCCCCGGGCGATGGAGAGAAAATCCAGCGGCGCGCCCCGGTGGGCCAGGGCGTCCACCATGGTGTCCACGCTTTCAAAGGGGGCGGTCCAGGTGTCGCCGTGCATGAGACCGGGCAGGTCGTCCGGGGAGATGCGCGCCTGGGCCAGGTGGACGGTGGGGATGGACAGGTCCCGGTCCACGTCCATGGAGAATCTTGCCCGGGTGAGCCGCCAGTCCGGCGTATCGTAAAACTCGGTGAGGTGCTTGGAATATTCGTAATTGTCCTTCACATAGCGGAGGATCAGGTCGTCGGTCAGCAGCCGGTCCATATAGGCCTCGCTGGGCAGCCCGTATTGAATTCGGGTGGCGGACGGCATATCGGTCGCTCCTTTCCCATTCCGTTTTCCTATATTCTATGACAAATGTCCCGGCAGTTCAATATTCTTTTTTTCCTTGTCCGCTCCCGGCGACAGGAGCCGACAGGATATGGACGCCTTCCTCTATTATGATGTTGGAAGGAGGCGATAAAGCATGAAACATATCCCGGTAACGGAGCATTTGGGATCGGCTGCCCGAAGGGCGGCGAAAAAGATTGGAAATCTGGACGAGCCTGGGAAAAAGGCCCTGCGGGGCGTCCTCTGCCTGGCGCTGGGCTTCCTGCTGGGGCGGCTGGAGCTGCCGGGGGGCATCTCGCCCCTGGGCGGAGCCTTTACCGCCGCCTGCGGCGCGCTGCCCTGGGGGGCCGCCGCTGCCGCCGGGGTCATGCTGGGGGCGGTGTCCGGCCTGGGGCTGACGGCGGGACTGCGCCCTGCCGCTTCCGTCCTGCTCATCTATTCCGCCCTCTTTCTCCTGCGGGACTGGAAGCTGAGCCAAAGGCGCTTCTTCGCTCCGCTGGCGGCGGCTCTCATGACCGGGCTCATCGGCGCGGTCTATCTCCGCTGGTCCGGCCGCAGCGCGGCGGATTGGGCCGCCTGGCTCTGCGAAATGGTGCTGGCGGGCTTCGGCTGCGTCCTCTATCGGGCGGGCCTGGGGCGGAAGGAGAAGGGGAGCGCCCTGGGCCGGGCGGTGCTGGCCGCGACCCTCTGCATGGCCATGGCCCCGCTGAAGCTGGCCGGGGTCATTTCCCTGGGGCGCTGCGTGGGGGCATTCCTGGTGCTCACCGCCGCCCACCTGGGCGGGGCGGCTTCCGGCGCTCTCACGGGGCTGGTGCTGGGCCTGGGGCTGGATGCCGCCGGGGGCACGCCGGGCGTCTGCGCCATGGCCCTGGGCTGCGCCGGCGCTTTGGGCGGTTTCGGCGCGGCGAAGGGGCGGTTCCTCACCGCGCTGGGCTGTGTGCTGGGGAATGCCGCCGCGGTGTTCTGGGCCGCGGCGGGCGTCCTGCGCAGCGGGCTCCTGTATGAATTCTTCATCGCCTCCGTCCTCTTTATGCTGCCCACCCAGCGCTTCTTTGAAAACCTGCGCCGGGAGGAGGCCCCCGCTTCCGGCGGCGGGCTGCTCTCCTATTTCCGGGGGCGGGCCGCCCTGACGGCTGCCGCTTTCGAGGAATTGGGGGCGCTGGTGCGCAGGGAGCCGGAGGAGAAGCGCAGCGACGAGGACGGGATGATCGTTTTCGACGTGGCGGCGGAGGCAGTCTGCCGCCGGTGCCGGGAGCGGGAGCGCTGCTGGGGCAGGGAATACGAGAGCACCCGCGGGGCCATGCAGGAGGCCTGGGGAAAGATGCGGGACAGAGGCAGCGCGGAGGCGGAGGACTTCCCCCTCTGGTTCCGGGACCGGTGCCTGGATCTGCGGGGCTTCACCGCCGGTGTGGGCGGCGAACTGAAGGACCTGCGCCGCCGCCGCCAGACCCGGAAGCGGCTGGAGGCGGACCGGGATCTGCTGGACCGGCAGTACGGGGATTTCGCGGCGGTGCTGCGGGACCTCACCGGCGCTTCCGGCGTCCCCGCCCGGGAGGAAACAAAGCTGACCCACCGGCTGGGGGATTTCCTGCGGGATTACGCGCCCGGCACCCTCTGCAGCGCCTTTCGGGATCCCAACGGGCGGCTCCACGTGGAGCTCAGCGGCGTAGGACGCCGGGCCCTCACCCGAAAGCCCGGCTGGCTGGAGGAGCTTTCCCGGGTGTCGGAGACGGTCCTGAGCTGCCCGGACCCGGATGGGGAGCGGCTGCAGCTCTATGAACGGGAGCCCCTGGAGGCGGAGGTGGGCGTGGCTGCCTGCTGCCGGGGCGGAAAGGCCCCCTCCGGCGATGTGGCCCGCTCCTTCAAATCGGCGGAGGGCATCCTCTATCTCATCGTGGCCGACGGCATGGGCAGCGGGAAGGAGGCTTCGGAGGACAGCACCGCCGCAGCAGCCCTGGCGGAAAAGCTGCTCCGGGCCGGGATCGGGCCGGAAACGGTGCTGCGCACCCTCAACACGGCCCTGCTGCTGCGCAGCGAAAAGCGCATGTGCAGCCTGAGCCTGGACCTGATGAGCGTCAACCTCTTTACCGGGGAGACCTGCGTGTATAAGTACGGGGCGGCCCCCTCCTATGTCCGCAGCGGCGGCCAGGTCCGGGCCGTGCAGGGCCGGACCCCCGCCGCGGGCACCGACGACGTGGGGCCCGACTGCATCCGTTTGCAGCTGGAATCCGGGAGCGCCGCGGTGATCCTCAGCGACGGGGCGGCTCGGGCGGAGAACGTGGGGGAGCGGCTTCGCACCTGCGCGCCCGGTTCCCTGCGGGAGCTGGCGGGGAACATCCTGACGGACGCCGCCGCCCGGGGCGGCTGGGAGGACGATATGACCGTGCTGACCCTGAGCCTGGAGAAAGCGGGGGCCCTGCCCTCCGGGAGCCCCTGAGAGGGACCGGAATATTCGCTTCCCCTTCCGGGCATAATGGGAATGAATCACAGGAGCGGGAAATCAAAGGAGGCGAAAGCATGGTGAAGGGCGTGACGCGGCGGGTGATCCTGGTGGATTCCCCGGACAGGCAGCGCTTTGAAAAGGCCATTTTCATCTTGAAGGACGGGGACAGCGAGAGCGCGGAGGACCTGCTGCTGCAGGCGCGGGAGATCGCCTCCGAGACCATGGGCGGAGGACGGAGGACCCGGCAGCGCCCCCCTTGGCTCTGGCTGCTGGCCGGGGCAGCCTTCACCGGCGCGGTGTGGGCTTTCGTCAGTCTGATCGGTTAAATTTCTAGGATTCCAACTGTTTTTCCTTGACTTTCTGCGGGGATTCGGTTAAATTATAAATAGTTTCAGAGGCTATCTATTTCAGAGTACGGGAGGAAATGACCGTGGCCGAGGAAAAAAAGCCGAATCATATCATTGTATATGTCTTCCGCCTGAACAACGCGCTGATCAAGCAGAAGAACCGCAACATGAGCGCCTATAACCTGACCTCCATCCAGGCGGACGTGCTCATGTACATACTCAACAACTACCAGTCCCAGGAGGTCAACCAGCTGGATATCCAGGCGGTCTTCAAGCTGACGAACCCCACCGTTTCCGGCATCATCGACCGGCTGGAGGAAAAGGAATTCATCAAGCGCGTCCGCAGCGAGAAGGACGCCCGCTACCGCCGCCTGCTGCCCCTGCCAAAAGGGGAGGCCCTGTATGAGGACCTGCGCCGCAGCGCCATTCAGGCGGAGGAGAATTTCTCCAAGGACATGACCCCGGAGGAAGCAAGAGAATTCAAGCGGCTGCTGAAGGTGGCCCTGAAAACAGCGGAAGAAGATTGCTGCCAGTGAGAACGCGCCCCCGTTTCGGGGGCGCGTCAGCCTGTAGACAAACCCTTTTGGCGGAGTTTCGATAAGCATGGGGGATTTGTGAAGGGGGACGGGAATCCCCCTTCACGTTATATCCTTGCAAAATCAGAATACAATTCTGATTTTGCGTCAAGCTGTCGACACTTTGTCGACAGCTTGACGCGCCCCCGTTTCGGGGGCGCATATTATTTCCCTTGACAAACCTTGTATTACGATGTATTATATACCTAGTAATACAAGGCAATGAA
>JAEEGK010022233.1_pt1 | contig 13344 bp, 13 predicted proteins | sample 8958771 | NCBI WGS metagenome assembly JAEEGK01 (sample SAMN16246547, study PRJNA631951) | gut metagenome | biome: gut microbiome; feature: rumen; material: SC-attached | host: Bos | place: Iran: Karaj | collected 2018-10 | reverse complement strand
TCCGAGAAATCCTTGACGACCTGTTCCGCGCCTTTCTTGCCCTTGAGGCGGTCGGTGTACGTGGAAACGGCATACCTGAACTTCTCGCGGAAGGGCATCTCCTCCCACATCTCCGAGAAGGCGTTGGCGGCATTTGTGTCGATGAAACCGATCTCCGCCTCCAGCAGCTTCCCGGCGTTGACCGCCGTGATGAGCTCGGAACCCACGTCGGTCTTCTGCTTCTTGGCCATCTTCATCTGGTACTTGGCCGTGTTGCGGTAGATCCAGGGCTCCTTCTTCATCGCTTCCTTGGCTGCCTTCTCTGCCTCCGGCCCCTCCTTCTTGGGCTGGGTGGCCATCTGGTACCTGGTGTAGTCCAGTTCCACGAGGACGCAGTCCGGCCAGATGTGCTTCACCATGAACAGCATCTGCTCCTGGAGACGGAATACGTGACCGGTACCTACGACTGTGATCATCTGCTCTGTTATCCTCTCATTCAGTATTAGTTATTCGGAAATCGCCTCTCGCGATCATGTCCCTCAGTTCGATGAGGGAAGACGCCTCCGCTCTGATGAGGAACCTCATCTCGTCGTCGGCGGGGGTGAGATCGGGGACCATGACGGTCATGCATCCCGCGGCCGCTGCTGAGCGGACGCCGTTCGGCGAATCCTCCACGGCTATGCAGTCCCCGGGATCCTCGCCGATGCACTTGCACGCGTAAAGGAAGACGTCGGGCGCGGGCTTGCCGTGCTCCACCATCGACGTGCACACTATGCTGTCGAACAGATCGAAGAATCCCAGGTCCTTCATGTACCTCTCGGCGTGCTGATACTGGGTGGCGGTCGCCAGTGCGGTCTTGATACCGTTGGCCTTCAGGTAGGTGAGCAGTTCCTTCACTCCGGGCTTGGCCTTGACACCGCAGGTGTCGACGTACTCGCGCATGAGCTTCCTGCGCAGCTCCCTGACGGCGTTGAAATCGAATCCCGGATACTTGGATTCCAGATATGCGGCGGACTTCTTCGCTTCGAGGCTCCTGATGTACAGGATGTCCTCCTCCTGCATGTCGAACCCGAAGTCCTTCGATGCCTCGCACCAGAAGCGCACGTTGCATCCCTCGGTGTCGGTTATCGTACCGTCCATGTCGAATATTACCGCCTTGATCATCTCCTGCCTCCCTTGAGCGCGTTGTCCGCGAGGACGAACCCTCCGAGCACGCCCTGATTGCCTTCGAGGACGGACGGGACTATGTACGAATCCATGTCCATCGTCTCCGGACAGTCCATGTAGCCGTTGACCTGCTCCGCCACCGATCTGCGTATCTTGGGGAACAGGCAGGCCTGCTGCATCACGCCTCCGCCCATGACGATCCTGTTGGGAGCGATGGTCATCATGCAGTTCCTGACCAACTGTGCCAGATAGTGGGCTTCCATGTCCCATACCTCCTCTCTGTCGGCGAGTTCCGCACCGGGCATCCCCCACCTCTCCTTGATGGCGGGACCGCATGCGAGACCCTCTATGCAGTCGCCGTGGAACGGGCATGTCCCCTTGAAACGGTCGTCTGGGTGTCTTATCGCACCGACATGGCCTCCTTCCGGGTGCATCATCCCATGGACGGGCTTCCCGTCGATGGTGATGCCGATCCCTATCCCTGTGCCGACGGTCACGTAGAGCAGGATCTCCGCCCCCTTCCCGGCACCGTAGGTGTACTCGGCCAGACAGGCCGTGTTGACGTCGGTGTCCATGTCGCCGGGGACACCCAGCGCATCGCATACCGTGCTCAGCAGAGGATAGAACGACCACCCGTCGCGCTCGCATTTCCTGATGCTCCCGTATCCTTCGGAACCCTTGATCACGTCGATCGGACCGAATGCGCCGATGCCTATCGCATCCACGCCCTTGTCCTCGAAGAACTCGATCATCTTCGGAACGGACCTCTCGGGACGCTCGGTCGGGAACTGCATCCTGTCCGAAATACGACCTGTGATGTCCCCTACGGCACAGATTATCTTGGTGCCTCCCGTCTCGATGGCTCCGAGGATTTTCTCCATGGCACGGATATCTCTTCAACAGGTTTAATCGGTTCGATTGCCCGAGTCCTTTTAACCGCGGTATGCATACCGCAGGCCATGGGCAGGAAGTACGACCTCGCTATCTTCGACATGGACGGTACCCTCACCAAGGTGAACAGCTCATGGCGCTACATCCTCGACGAGTTCGAAGGGGACAACAGCGAGACCTACAAACAGTGGGTGAACGGCGAGATCGACGAGGCCGAGTTCATGAGGAGGGACATCGCCCTGTGGAAGCAGGCGAAACCCGACGTCTCCGCCTTGGACATCGCCAAGATGATGCGCAACCTGCCCCTGATCGACGGCATACAGGAGACCGTCGCGGCGCTCCATTACAACAACATCAAGTGCGCCATCTGCAGCGGAGGCATCCTGAGCGCAGCGAAGATGATCGCCGACGAGTTCGGATTCGATTACTACATCGCCGATGACCTGGAGACGGATGCCGACGGACGCCTGACGGGAGAGGGCATAAAGCATGTGGACCTCCGCGACAAGGGCAAGACGGCGAAGGACATCATGGAGATGTTCGGCGCCAAACCCGAGAGGACCATAACCATCGGGAACTCGTTCGGCGACGTGTCCATGTTCGAACTGTCCGGGCTGTCGATAGCCTTCAATCCCCTCGATATGGAGATAACGGGTGCCGCGGCGGATCACGTAGTGGTTAGCCAGAATATCTCAGATATCCTCGATATCATCCTCGAAGTCAAGGACTGAGTACTTCTTCTCGCTGAACTTGCCGTAGATGCGGATGATGTCCCTCGCTTCGGCGGAACCGTGCTGGATAAGCTTCTCCCTGGTCTTTATCGCATGGATGAAACAGTCCATGTCCTCGAGCTCGAGGCGGTTGCCGATCTCGAACTCGTCGTCTGGGAGCGCGTCGATCCTCCTGGAGTAGCTGACGCGGTCGTTGTTGATGGTGACCTTGATGGTGAGGTTGTCGAACTGCTGCGTCCAGAGGATCTTGACCTTCTCCGCCTTGGATTTCTTGACGCGCTTGTCGCCGGGGAGCTCGATGGCGCAGACCCTGAGCCTCCTTCCGTCCTCGAGGAAGAACTCGTCGCCGACCATGATGAAATCGTCGTCCTCAAGGATGGTGGACGTCCTCTCCGATACGGGACCGTCGCTGACGACCACGTCGACCTTGTACTGCTTGGGGAGAGGGATCGTGGTCGAGAAGGTCCTTCCGCAGTCCTGGCACTTCAGCGTTGCCGTGAAAGCGTTCTTGCCCATCTTGCCCTTGAGCACGTCGTGCAGGGTCTCATCGTCGCATACGGGGCAGTCGAAGAATATCGTATCGGGTACCTCTCTCTCCATTGTGATTCCTCCTTATTTCGTCATGAACGGGAATCCGTGTCCCGGCACGATGACATCGGCGAAACGAACTATGGATTTTATACTTTCCATCGCGAGCACCCTGTCGTAGTTCAGCGCGGGAGGCACCTTCTTCCTGAAGTTGTCCTCCAGCGGGATGGCATCGCCCGCGATGACGTAGTTCCTGTCCGCCTTCACGAACACGCTCATGCTGTCGTGGGTGTGACCGGGCGTGTGGACCAGCCTGACGCCGGGACAGAGATCCATGTCCTCCGTGACCTCCTCGTACTTCTGGGAGATCTTGGGGCATCCCGCATGCAGGTACACCTTCGCGTTGGGAAACATGTCCAGGTTCTCGACGTGGTCGCTGTGCCAATGCGTCAGTACCACCGTGTCGACATCCTTCGCGAACACACCGAGGTCCCTCAGGGAGCTCTTGATCGCCGGACGCAGAAACTTGCTACTGGTGTCCACCACGATTATCCTGTCATCGGTACGGACCATCGTGGATGTGGAATGCGCTTCGAGGATGCTCCCGTCCTCGTCCCTCTTCAGGTTCCCTACGGCAAGGATGTCCAACTTGACCATGGGTGCTTATCGGGCTCTGCATATTTGTATAAAACCCCACGACCATCCTCCGTCATGGAGTACGACCCGTCCCTGACGATAGCGGAGGATCCCGACGTGTATCCGCCTTCGGAGGACAGCATCCTTCTCATCGAGTCCCTGGACATCGGGAATGGGGAGAGGGTGCTCGAGGTCGGCTGCGGTTCCGGAGTGGTGTCGGTACACTGTGCGGCCAACGGTGCGGAGGTCGTGAGCGTGGACATCAATCCGAAAGCGGTGATGCTTACCCGTAAGAACTTCGAGGCAAACGGACTCCAGCATGACGTGAGGGGATCGGATGTCTACTCATCGGTAAAGGAGAGGTTCGACACCATCATCTTCAATCTGCCGTACCTGCCGGTGCAGGACGAGGGCATGCTGGCCAAAGCGTGGTCTGGAGGGGACGACGGCATGGGCCCGCTCCCGAGACTGCTGGAAGGGGCACCGGAGTATCTGCTCCCCGGTGGCAGGATCGTCGTGGTGGTCTCCTCCCTCATGGACCAGGAGAGACTGTCGTCCGTCCTTGAGAAATACGAGGTGAGGGAGCTCGGTTCGCTCCCCCTGTTCTTCGAGACGCTCAGGGTACTGGAGATCAGAGCAGTTTCTTGATCTCGGCCATCAGGATCTCGTTGGCACGCTTTCCGTCCAGCTTTCCCCTGAGTGCGCCCATGACGGGCCCCATCAGTCCGCCGACGGCGCCCATTCCCTTCTCCTTCACGAAGTCGGCACGGTCGTTGACGATCTTGGCGATGATCGCGATGGCCTCGGACTCGTCCACGGATTCCAGACCTAGCTTCTTCACTGCCGCGGCAGCATCGCATCCGCTGGTGCCCATCTCCCTGAGTATGGCGGGCAGCGCCTCCTTCGCGAACTTGGATTCGGCGAGCATCCTGAACAGGCCGAGCATACGCCCCTCGTCGAAGGCGGATGTGTCGATGCCGGCGGATTCCAGCTCACCGTAGGTGTTGAGCAGGGTGGTGGCGGCGATGGATGCCATGCCGTCGATCTGGCACAGTGATTCGAACATCTCGTAGCGGTCCTGCCTGACCATCTGGTTGGCCTGCTGCGCGTTGATTCCGTACTGCTTGACCAGCCTGACCTCGATCTCCTCGGGGAGCTCGGGCAGGTTGTTCCTGACGTCCTCCATCCTCTGGCGGGAGATGTTGATCGGCGGGACATCGGTCTCGGGATACATCCTTGCGGCCCCGGGCAGCGGCCTGGAGTACTTCGACGTTCCGTCGGGCAGCGGATCCCTGGTCTCCTCCGGAACGCCTACCATGGCCTCGTTGGCCCTTGCGACGGCCATCTCCAGCGCATCGATGGCCTTCTTCTCCTTGGCGGCGCAGATGACGAATGCGTCGAACTCGCCGTTCATGCCGAGGAAGTCCCTCAGCTTGTCGACGTAGGACTGTTCGATACCGTAATTGGGCAGCTCGTCGGAATGGAAAATTCCCTTCACGCCCTTGGTGCGTGCGCGCTGGGCCATCTCTGCACCGAGACGGAGCTTGCCCGAATCGCCGTTCATGACCCCTTTGAATCCGGGGAGACGGACGGCAATGACCTTCCCTTTGTCGTTCAAGGCACCTTTGATCACCTTGGACTCGCAGTCCTTGAAGATGTCGGTGACATCGACGGGCTCGAACGCCGCATCCTTGGTGCCCCTGTCGTTCAGGATGCCCTTGATGCGGATGAGCATGTTCTGCCTGTTCATCTCGTTCTGCACGTACAGCGGCAGCAGCCTGAGCTCCTGCACACCCTTGATCTCGATGCGTGCCCCTCCAGGGACGGAGATGTTCAGGTCCTCCCTGATGGTACCGATGCCGCGCTTGACCCTCTTCGTGGCCCTGAGCAGGGTACCGATCCTGAGCGCGACCTCCATGACCTCCTCGGGGTCGTGCATGTCGGGTCCTGTGGCGACCTCGATCAGCGGGATACCGAGCCTGTCCAGCCTGTAGGTGATCTCCGCGTCGGTGGTCTCCACCTTACGGCAGGCGTCCTCCTCAAGGCAGATGGAGAGGATGGAGATGTCCTTGCCGTTGACGTTGACGGAACCGTTCATCGAAACGAGAGCAGTCCTCTGGAATCCGGATGTGTTGGAACCGTCGACGACGATCTTCCTCATGAAGTGTATCTCATCTACAACGCGGGCCTTCATCATCTCCGAGAATGTCAGAGTGGTGGCCAGTGCATCGGCGTTGGTCTCGTGGGGAGGCTCCTCGTCCAGCTCCACCAGGCACGATACGCCGGGTGCGGACTGATACCTGTACCCCAGGTTCCTCTGGAACTGTGCCAATGCGGCACGGTCGATCTCTCCCATCTCGCTGGTGGTGGGCCTGAGCCTCCTGTAGCAGGAACCGTGTCCCTCCTCGGTGAGGTGGCTGTCGCAGGAGCAGAACAGCTTCTTGGTGTCCAGCTGCTGGTGGATCTCGATTCCGCATGTGAGGGGATACTCGGTCATCAGAACAGCCTCCTGTCGCTCATCTCGTTAACCATCGGTGTCTGCATGATCCTCTTCGCCTCCTCGGCGTCCCTGCTGTTGGCGAGCGCCCACTTCAGTTTCACGTAGGCGGTCTCGGGGAGCATGTCCATAACGGAGATCACGCCGGCGGAGATCAGATCCCTTCCGGTGTTGTACACATTCATGTTGACCCTGCCGTTGAGGCACTGGGATGTCATCACGACCACGGTGCCCGCATCGCAGGCCTTCTTGATGATCGGGATGAGTGATGAGTTGACGTGACCGAGTCCTGAACCCGCGAACACCACTCCCTTGGAGCCGGTGATGATGTTCCCGAAGGTGTCCGGGTCCATGCCGGGGAAGTACTGGAGCAGGACGACGTCCTTCTCCATGTCGGTCTTGGCAACGGTCTTGTCCTTGGACACCGGCCTGCATCCCTCGGAGAACTCGATCTTCCCCGATGCGTCGATGTGCGCCACGGGCGAGCAGTTGATGCTCTTGAACGCGTCGCGTCTGGACGTGTGCATCTTCCTGACCCTGGCGCCGTTGTGGACGGCGAAGGAATCGTCGCCCTGGGTGTCGTGCATGATTACGAAGACACCCGCCTTCTTTCCCTGAGTGCAGAATCTGGCACATGCCATGAGGTTCGTGGAGGCATCCGATGACGGCCTGTCCGAGGACCTCTGGGCACCGACGAGGATGACGGGTTTCGTCACGCCGGGGAGCATGAATGAGAGCGCTGCGGCAGTGTATCCCATGGTGTCCGTACCGTGCGGGATGATGACACCGTCCGCTCCGTTGTTGATCTCCTCCGCCACGCACTTGGCCAGTTCCTGCCAGTGGTGGACGTCCATGTTCTCGGAGAAGATCGAGAAGAGCACCTTCGCCCTGATGTTGGCGAGTTCCCTGATCTCCGGGATCGCATTGATCATGTCCGATGTCGAGAGCGCGGGATGCACCGCTCCGGTCCTGTAGTCGACGTAGGATGCGATGGTACCTCCCGTTCCGATGAGCACCAGCGTCGGGAGTCCTTTCCTCTCCTCCACCTCGGTATCCTTCCTGACCGGCTCCGCGGGCTGCTCGACGACCTCGATCTTGGAGGATGCGTCGACCCTTATGCCCACGTTGTATCCGCTCTTCATCTTCAGGATCACAATGTCTGGTGCGCTGAACTCGTGGTGGGGCATGATCTTGCCCTTGTAGGTCTGTCCGTCCGATTCCAGGATGACCATGGAACCTTCGACCGCACCCGCGGAATCCAGCAGTTTCTTCGTCTCATCGGAATAGCTCATGATGCTCGTGCCCCCTATCCAACTCTTCTTTATTAAGCGTTGGCGCGCGCGACCGTTTAACCTTTATTAGGGAAGACGGGGATACCCGACCCATGCACAACGTAACCGTCGGCATGGAGTTTGATGTTCTGAAGGAGAACAACAACATCGCCAACGAGAACTACGACATGCTCAAGGAGCACGACGTGGTCTCGATCGATTTCATGGGTTCAATCGGTGCCGGTAAGACCGCGCTGATCATCAAGCTCGCTGAGAAGCTCAGGGCAAAGGGACTGAAGGTCCACGCCATCGCCGGCGACGTCACGGGTGTCGACGACATGACAAGGATGGTCGATTCGGGGCTCACCACCACCAACTGCAACACCGGGAAGGAATGCCATCTCGATGCGAACATGGTGCACAAGTGCCTCCACAAGATCGACCTCGACGACATCGACGTGCTGTTCATAGAGAACGTGGGCAACCTCGTCTGCCCCGCGGATTTCCCGCTGGGAACGGACATGAGGGTCGTGGTCATATCCACCACGGAAGGGGACGATATGGTAAGGAAACACCCTGACATCTTCATCCACTCGGACCTGGCGGTCCTGAACAAGGTGGACATCGCCGATGCCGTGGACGTGGATCCGCAGGTCATCGTCAACGATTACAAGAAGCTCACGGGCGGAAGGAAGGACATCGTGCTGTGCAGCGCCAAGAAGGAGATCGGACTCGACGAGATAATCTCCTGTCTGGGACTATGAGGTGATTATGATGAAGGTACTTACAGTAGGAGGCGGCGGAAGGGAACATGCGATCGTGGAGGCTTTCCACAGGGCAGGTTCGGAGATCTTCGCTGTGATGAAGAACGCCAACCCCGGGATCATCGCGAGGGCATCGAAGTACAAGATCGTCGACGAGACCAAGATCGACGAGGTCTGCGAATTCGCCAAGGCCAACGGGGCCGAGCTCGCGTTCGTCGGACCCGAGGCACCTCTCGCCGCAGGGCTCACCGAGAAGCTGGAGGCGGCGGGCATCAAATGCGCATCGCCCTCCCAGGCGGCGGCGAGGATCGAGACCTCCAAGACCTTCATGAGGGACCTCATCGCCAAGTACAAGATCGCCGGAAATGTCATCTACAAATCATTCGACAACGCCGCGGATGCCAAGGCATACCTCAAGACCATCGGCACCAACTACGTCGTCAAACCCGTCGGACTCACCGGCGGGAAGGGGGTCAAGGTCATGGGAGAGCACCTCAAATGCACCGAGGACTCCGAGAAGTACATCGACGAGATCTTCGCCAACCACATCGGCGGAGCAGGCGTCATAATCGAGGAGAAGCTCGAGGGAGAGGAGTTCACCCAGATGGTGTTCTGCGACGGGAAGAGGATCGCACCCATGCCCCTGGTCCAGGACCACAAGAGGGCATTCGAGGGCGACGTCGGGCACAACACCGGCGGAATGGGATCCTACAGCGAGGCGGACCACCTCCTCCCGTTCGTCACCGCGGACGACAGGAAGGCGGCGCTGGACATCATCCAGGCGACCATCGACGCTCTCGCCAAGGAGGGTTGCCCGTACAAGGGTGTCCTCTACGGACAGTTCATGAACACCGCCGACGGACCCAAGATCATCGAGTTCAACGCAAGGTTCGGCGACCCCGAGGCAATGAACGTGCTCAGCATCCTGGAATCCAACTTCGAAACGGTCTGCAAGCAGATCGCCGACGGCAACCTGAAGGATGACGTGGTATTCTCCAAGAAGGCCACGGTCTGCAAGTACGTCTGCACCAAGGGATACGGGATCGACCCCGAGAGCGGAAGGGAGATCTCCTTCGACATGGAGAACCTGGCCAAGACCAGATGCTTCCTCTATTATGCGAACATCAACATGATCGAGGGCAAGCTCATCACCGGAACGTCCAGGAACGCTGCGATGGTCGGTCTCGGCAACACCACCGACGAGGCGGAGTGGGACTGCGAGGTGGCGCTCAGCTGCGTCAACTGCGACTACGTCTACATGCGCCACGACATCGGGAAGGCGAGCCTGATCAAGAAGAGGGTGGAGCACATGAACCGCCTTCGCTCCCAATGAACGGACGCAGAGTGGCGGTCAAGATCGCGTACTCGGGGAAGGACTTCTCCGGGTCGCAGGTCCAGCCCGGATTGGTGACGGTGATGGGCGAGGTCGCCCGCGCACTCGTCCTCACCGGGGACGGAAGGGACGAGGAATGGTTCGACCTCAAGTGCTCGAGCCGTACCGATGCAGGAGTTAACGCTCTCGGCAACGTCATCGTCTTCAACACGTTCTTCGAGGACGGTGCCACCATGCTCAAGGCCCTGAACGGTGCGTCGAAGACCGTCCATTTCAGGGGATTCGCATATGTGCCAGATGACTTCAACGTGAGGTATGCGGACACCCGCGTATACAGGTACGTGATGCCGAAATCGAACATGGACATGGGACTTGTGCGCGAATGCGCATCCCTGTTCTCCGGATACCACGACTTCGCCAGGTTCTGCAAGTACGACGGCAAGCCGACGGACATGAACCTGGAGAGGATGGAGCTCACCGAGACGGAGAGCACCGTGGAGATAGTCTTCGAATCCAGATACTTCCTCTGGAACCAGATCCGCAGGATCTGTTCCGCCATCATCAGGGTGGGAAAGGGGAACACCACCATGGACGAGGTCAAGGCCGCGCTCAACGACCTGAAGGAGACCAACTTCGGCGTAGCGCGCGCGGATGCGCTCACCCTCATGGACGTGCGCTACGAAGGCCTGGAATTCGAGTTCCCGGACATCGACACGCTCAGGTGGAAGAAGGACGCCCTGCTGTTCACCAACTCCCTGGAGAGGTCGTTCCTTAACGACATCTGATATACGAACAAGTGCTTGCACCATCATGAACGGCCTCAGGGAGTCCGCGGAATCGGCAGCATCCGCATTATCCGAAGCAGAGAAGAAGAGGGATCTCGCCATAGCGGAATCCAGGATCATCATAAGGCTCAGCAAGAACGTCATCCACGCCATACACGTGGGAGCGGACCATGACGACATCTCGAAAGAGATGAGGACGAAGATGACCAATCTGGTTTCTAAGCTGGAAGGGGACCGTCTCCTGTACACTTCCGCAGCGGACGCCATGATGGAGTTCGCGGAGGCCGAGATTCTCGACGACGTGGTAAGCTCGAGACCGATCCGCGGACATGTGCAGATGGGCATCACGGCGGAATCCTGGGTCATGGGTCTCGCCGACAGCATCGGCGAGATCAGGAGGGTCATCGTCACCTGTCTTATGGCAGGCGACACCGCCAGAGCGAAGACGCTGTTCGCTGCCATGGAGGAGATCACCGAGGAGCTCATGCTCTTCGACGTCCCCGACGGGGTCGTACAGCTGAGAAGGAAGCAGGACGTGGCCCGCGGCATCGTGGAGAAGACACGTTCCGATATGCTCGGCGCCTGTTCCAAGTAAGGATAAAAACGAAAGGAAGAAGGCCGTGAGGCCTTCGTTTATCAGCGTCTGCCCTTGGGCTTGCCGAAGTTCCTGATGGGCTTGCGGTACACCCACAGGGCCACGATCAGCAGGATCACAATAACGCCTATGCACAGGTACTCGATCATCTTGTAATCGTTGGCACTGGTGTAGTAGGTGTGCGCATGGTCCTCTCCGAGACCCTGGATGTCCCCGCCGATGGTGGCGGTGTCATCAGCCTTCAGGCAGAAGGTGGTGTTGGACGCATCCCTCACGACGTAGTCGTAGGTGACGGTCTTGGAACCGTTGGCGGCCACGTCGATGGTCTGCTTGGACGATCCTCCTGCAGACACGGTCTCGGCCTTCACGAATCCGTCGTCGGTCTCGACGTAGAAGTACGCGACGAAGGACCTGGCGACCGCACCAGTGTTGTTCACGGTGACGGACAGCTTAATCGGGTCGACCGCCCTGACGTATGCGGTCCTGACGTACTCGACCTTGTTCTCGTCGGATCCCTCCGTGACGGTCACCTTGAGCGTGTAGTCCCCTGCATCGGAGGGCAGGCTGATGGTGAAGGTGGCACGGCTGGACGTGTTCCTCAGAGTGCTGGGCGACTTGGAGACCGTTCCCTTGCTGTTGCCGTCGGAATCCAGGAGGACCGCCTCGTAGGTTGCCTCGGTGGAATCGAGCACGTAGTCCATGTAGTACGTCAGCGAGGAACTGACCTTCCCGTAATCGTTCTCCTTGGCGTGGACGTCGAACGAGGACGCCGACGAATCGTCCGACAGGAGGACGATCCCTGCGGCACAGGCTATCGCCAGTATGCCGAGTATTGCGAACATGCTTACTTTCTGCGTGAGAACACCCCCCTCTTGGAAGCCATCCAGAATATCAGGATGAGGAGCAGCGCCATGGCCGCTACCATGACCCATACGATCGTGGGCACCTTGCCCTTGTCGTTAACGACACCTCTGCCGTCGGCGGACATGTCCGAGACGGACACCTCTGCCGTCGCGGACTTCGCGTCGGACTTCGCTGTTCCCGAATCGATGGTGATGTCATCGGGGGTGGCGGTGCTGATGCCGACCGCGGTCGCCGAGCTGAAGGATGCCTTCAGTGCGGGCACTGCGGTCTGGTCCGCATCGGGCGTCATGACGATGGCCAGTGTGGTCGAACCGGGCATGATCGCCGTGGGTTTGTCGGGGCTGACGGTGGTACCCAGATATGTGGTCGTCTTGTAGTATACGCTCCATCCGGTGGGATCGGTGCCTGTGAGGTCGATCGTGATCGAGGCCTCGTCGGAACCGAAGTTGATCAGGTTGTACTGATACTCGTAGGTGTGGTCGGTGACCGTGTCCGCGGCCTTGTTGACCCATACCTGTCCGGGTGTTCCCGCGTATCCGGTGAACTCCACGTTCCTGGTATCGGACGATCCGCTGGAGATGGATACGCTCAGCGAATCCGTTCCGAGCCTGTAGAGGCTGGAGTTGTAGTATCCGGTGAAGACGATGTCATGTGTCAGATTGTGGCCAGGTGCCAGTACGAATCCGTCGACGACACGGCCGTCGATGGTGAACGAATAGGACTGCCATCCCGCACCTGCGGCGAACGTGTACTTCTTGTACTCGTCGCTGTCGTTCTTGATGGTCGGGAACGTGCTGACCTCGTACGGGACCTTGAAACTGACCGTCCTGACCGCGTCCCCGACGATGCTGAGATCGCTGACGGGGAGCGTGTTCGGCGCTGAGATGCACACGAAGTTCTTGGTGTACGGTGCCGTCATGCCGCTGAGAGCCAGGTTGGAAGCGAGCGAGTAGACGCTGCCGTCCACCGTGTCGTTGACCGAGACGGCGTATACCGAAGGCGGCGACTTCTTGAGCACTGCGGAGTAGACTCCGTCGGTGACCTTGACGGGCACTGAGCCCACGCTGTCGTCGAAGAGCATGTAGGTATCGATGCTCGCGCCGATGTATCCGGTGACGCTGACCGCATCGACCATTCCGGCGCCGTCGGTGATGTCGATCGTCTTGTTAGCTACTGCGTAGTTCTCGTAGTAGATCTTCTTCGTATCAGTGCTGTTGCTGGTGATCACGATTGTGTATTTCCCGGCCGGGTCCGCCTCATTGACGAGCTGGATCCTCGTTGCCGCAGCAGATGAGATGTTCAC
>JAEEGK010022229.1_pt1 | contig 13345 bp, 10 predicted proteins | sample 8958771 | NCBI WGS metagenome assembly JAEEGK01 (sample SAMN16246547, study PRJNA631951) | gut metagenome | biome: gut microbiome; feature: rumen; material: SC-attached | host: Bos | place: Iran: Karaj | collected 2018-10 | reverse complement strand
AAAAAAAAAAAAAACAAAATAATAATAATAATAATAATAATAATAATAATAATAATAATAATAATAATAATAATAATAATAATAATAATAATAATAAAAATTTTAAAATTTCTTTAACTAATAATTCTCAAAATATTTCAATAACTAATAATGAACATTTACATAACAATTATTCAAGAATTAAATCAAATAGTTTTAATAATACACCTTATCATATTAATACTCAAAGGAAATTTTTTCTAAATAATAATTATATATATTAATTAATGTTTATTTTATTCATTTTTAATAATTTAATATATATTTATATATATGTAATTATTTATTTTTTTATAATTCATATATGAAAATTATTCTTAATTAATAAGATAATATTTTGTATATTTATAATTAATATATGAAATTTATTTTTATTGTGATTTATTAATTTTAATATTTAAAATTCAAAAAGATTATTATATTTTATAACAAATATTAAAAGAAATTTTAAAAATTGAAAAAATTAAAAATATATTATATTTATTATCTAATTTTTAATACTTTATTAAACAATAATATATTATAATATTATTATTAATTAAAATAATTATCTTCATAATTTAAAATATTATCAAATTTGATTATTTTAAAAATTTCATCTAATTGAGCTCTATATTTTAAATGTCCTAATTTTAAATAACTTAAATCAAAATTTTCTACTTTATTTTCTTCATCATTTTTATCAACATCAAGCAAACAAAAAGAATTTTTTACATTATTTTCATTATTATCTTTAAAATCAATTTTATCACTTCCAATTGGTTCTTCAATTAAGCCATTGTTTAATTTAAATATTTTTAAAATATTATCTTCTTTAGAATAACAATTAATTATTTTTCTTTTAACTACTCTATCAAATATTTTTTTATAATCATTTGAAATAACAGCTGCTCCTCCTAAAAAGACAACATTATTAATTATATCAAAACAATTATTTTCATATAATTCTTTTAAACAATTTAATATTACACTTGTTCCAAGACTAAATCCTATTAAATTAATTTTCATATTCGGAAAAATTTTTTTATCAGCCAAAATTAAACCTAAAATTTTTCCTGAATAAATTGAACGATTTTCAGCATCTAAAAAATTTGATCTTAATTCTAATTTATAATTACTTCTTATTAAATCTACAATAACATTTAAAAACATTTTAAATAAATTATTACTTGGCCAATTAAAAAAATAATAAAATGTTTGAATATTTTGAGTTTCTATTAATTTACTCCAATTTTTGTAATTATCGTCATTTTCTGAACCAAAACCCGAAATAAGAATTGTTATATTATTACAAGGAGAACAATTATAACAAGGAATTAATGAAATTTTATTTGTTTTATATGATTGAATAATATTTTTTTTTAATATTATTTCAGAAATTAATGAAATAAAATTTTTAACGTTTGTAAAAGATAAAAGATTGTAAGTAAAATCTAATTTATTTATATTTTTTGAATATTCTTCAAATTTATTAAATAATTGAGAATTATTTTTTAATATATTTTCAATGTCCATAAATTCATATTTTTTAAAATTATTTACAATATTTTCTATAAAAATTTTTTCTTTAGAAAAAATATTTGAAAAAATATTTAATAAATTATTTTTTAAATAATTTAAAAAAAATAATTTTTTTCCATTATTTATTTCATTAATATTATATTCAAGTACTTCATTTAAATTATTATAATTTTCTTTAAAATAAAAAATATATAAATAATTTAAAGTTTTTACTAAATTAAAAGGACAATCATAATTACAAGAATTTTTTTCTAAAAAATTATTAAGTTTTAAACTAAATGAATCAAAATTTTTTTTATTTCGATTTATTTTAAAATATAAATATTTATGAATATTTTCTATTATATTATTTATTAATATATCAATTTTATTATAAGATAAAATTTCATATTTTTTATTAATTGTTGTTAAATTTTTTATTATATAAAAATAAGAGGCCAAAATTAAAAGATAAATATTTTTATTATTATCTTCTATTTTATCTTCTATTATTTTTTTTATTAATTTAATAGAATCTCTTAACATTGAATTATCAATATCATAAATTAAATTATCTAAATAATCTTCAAAATAATTTATTTCAAAATTAAGTTCAAAAATTTTATTTAAAAATGAATAATTATCTAATATTAAATTATATATTGTTTTTTCATTTTTAAAATATTCTTGATTTGATAAAATAAATATATCAAAGAAAAGTTTTTTTGGAGTTAAATTTCCAAATGGATTACAATTGTTACCCAATATATTTTTTAAAATTATTAAAGTTTGAGGAAACGCATCATCTTCTAAAAACAAATTAATATTTATTTCTGGTTTTTCTTTTGCATATAAATTTTGTTGTTTTATTTTTTTTTTAACTATTTTGTATAAAAATTTTGGCATAACAATATTTTTATTTGAATATAAATTAAATTGATTTTTTTCAAATGTATTATAAAATTCATATAAATTTTTATGATGACTAAATAATTCATATAAACTATTATTTAAAAATTTTTTATAAATAATTTTTTTTAAAATGTTATCTTTAAATTTAGTTTCTATATAATTTAAACAAAGTTGTTCGTTTTTTTCAACATTTATTAAAAAATCTTTAAAATTCATTTTTGATAATTCAAATATAATTTTTTCATTAAAATATTCATTAAAAGTATTATTTAAAAAATCATAGACCTCATTTTCATTAATTAAATCATCATTTTTATATAAATTATTTATATTTGGAGTTTCCATTTCTTTTTCATTATTTTCCATAAAAATTGTATTTAATTATTTTTTGCTTTTTAAAATAATAAATTTTTTTTTATTAATAATTAAATATTAAATGTTATTTATTAATATTAAAAATGATTAAAAAATTTATTTTTTTTTCTTTTTTTATATTATTTTTAAGTATATTTTTATATTTATACCTTTTTGAAATTGAATATTTTCCAATAATTGAATTAGATAATTCATATAATGCAAAATGTTTAGATGGCTCAAATTATCGTTTTAATTTTATTCCAGGTAAAAATGATGGTAAAAATAAATTTTTTTTATATTTTGAAGGAGGAGGATGGTGTGGTCAAGAAACTTTTGGAGAAAATTTTATTGAATCTTGTTTTGAAAGAGCAAAAACTTCAATGGGAACACAAATAGGTTATTTAAGTTCAATAATTATTTCTAGATTACAAAGATTAATTTCAAATAAAAAAAAATATAATCCAAATTTTTATAATTGGAATAAAATATTTGTTAGATACTGTGATGGTTCAAGTTTTATATCTGATAAAGAATATGAAAAAAATAATACTAAAATTTATATGTATGGAAAAAAAAATTTATTAGGAATAATCAATTATTTAAAAAAATATCATAATTTTACAAACGCAGATTCTGTCATTCTTTCTGGTTTTTCTGCTGGAAGCTTTGCAACATTAATATATGGAAATTATATTGAAACACTAACAACAAAAAAAAATAATACTTATATTATAAGTGATTCAGGTTTTTTTTATGATGTAGATCCAAAAATTGAACGTATAAGAAAATTAGTAAAAAATGCATATAAATATGCGGTAAATAAAAATGAAATAGTTAATTTATTTAATTACTATTGTGATAAAGATTATATAAAAAATGAACCATGGAAATGTTTATGTGGAGGTTATTTTATCCATAATATTAATGTACCTATACTTTCATTTCAAAATTTATATGATTCTTGGATGACAAAAGTTTTAAACGGAAATGATTGTTGGTTTAATAAATTATATATAAAAAATTGTACAGAAAAACAAATTGAAAAAATAATTAAAGAAGGTGAATTAATAATAGAAAAAATACATAAATATCCTAGACATGATCATATAACTTTATTTTATTATAGAAAATTGGGTCATATGCTTACTTATTATAATTGGATTTGGGATGATAAAAATTATGCGATTGATGGAATGACAATTAATGATATTATTAAAGAATGGTATAAAACAATTTCACAAGGAAAAAAAATGAAAAAAAGAGAATTTATAGAAAAAAATAATACTCATATTGAAAGTAAAGATATTTATTATTATTATTTTTTTTGGTATACTATATTTGATTTTAATTTATTTTAAATATAATTTAAATATGTATATTAGGTTTAAAAATTTATTATTTATTTATCTATTTAAATATTTATAAAAATTTTTTTAAATAATATTATAAAATGATAGTCTATTGGGAAAAATATAAAGATAAAGAAAATAATTCCAAAAATAATTTAGACAATAATAATAATGTTAATAATTTCAAAAATATCGAACAAAAAATTGTTAATATTAATGAATTTATTGATAATTCAGATAATTTAGATGATGAATTTGATAATCAATCTTTTATTTCAAATAAATCTTTCAATTCTATTTTTAATGATAATATTGATAATATAGAAAATGAAAATAATTATAATATTGAAAAAGAAAAATTCATAAATATGCAAAATAATAAAAATATTGATAATATTAATAATTTTAATAATGATTATAATAAAGATGAAATTAATTATTTAAATAATGAAAAAATTAATTTAAAAATATATAATACTTTACCGATAGAAGAAAAAAAAATATTTATTAATGAAAATTCAAAATTTTTATTACTCTCTCAAATAGGTTCTGAATTTCTTATAAATATAATTAATTCTGAAAGATTAGAAATAATAAATATTATATTATATTTAATAATTGAAAAATTTAGTTTATATAAAAATAATAATTTTATTAAAAATATTATTAAGGCATTATATACTTCTAACAATTATTTTATTTTGAAAAATTTACTTTTAAGTAATATTAATTTATAAATTGTAAAATTTATATTTAAGTAAGATTGTTTTTAAAAATTATTTGTATATTACTTATTTTATAATATAGCAATGTATAATGTATAGTTCTGTGTAAAATTAAATATTTATATAAAAATATTTATTAAATATTTAACATATATTATATAATATATTAAAAACAAATGATAAAATAAGGTATTAATTAAATATTTTATTTTATATTATAATAATATTATATACATATAAATTAATAATAAAATTTAAGCTTATCTCAATTGAAAAAAAAATTAAATGATAAAAAATTAATATTAACAATTTTATTCATTTTTTTATAAATTTTATATAAAACAATCCATATTTTCAAAACAAAAAGTGAAAAAATTTTCTTCTTTTTTAATTATAGATAAATTCATCAAAACTTGTTTAAGTATTTGATAATTTTTAAAATGAATAAAATATCCTTCAAAAAGTCCTCCTAAAAACATTTTTATATTTTCAATTTTATTTTTATTTATTTCATTATCATTACAAAAAATATATAAACTAAAATTATTATTATTTAATTCATTAACAATATTAATACATTCTTCTTTGTTTGTAAATCTAATATCTTCAGAATTAATAAATATTAAAATTATATTATCTGTAGTTTCTTCTCTATTTTCTTGTTTAATAATCGTTTCTAATATATTAAATAAATCATTAAATTGAGATTCACATTTATAATTATTATTTTCATTGACTTCAAAATAATTTTTATTTTCTTGAATTTTTTGAATAAAATTTTCAAGTTTTTGTGGTTTAATATAAATAGTTTTTTTTCCATTATTAGAAAATTGTAAATAACCAAATTTATCAAATTCATTATTAACAAAAAATTTTTGAAAATATTTTATAAAAATATCTTTTAATTCTAATCCATTAATTTCCATTAATGTTTTTTCACTTATACAAATTGTTATTTCTTTTTTCATATTTCTAAAATTTGTTTGACTTAAATCTTGCAAATATATTGCTTGTGATGTATTGCTATTTATAATTTGACTTTCTCTTAATAAAGAAGAATTTAAATTATTTTGAATTCCTTCTGAATTTCTTGAAACTAAATTATTTAATTTTTTATAAGAATTTGAATGTTTTGTATTTGAATTTATATTATTTTGCCCTTCAGACTTATTTTTTTTTATATAATTTGAATTTCTAATATTTATTCTTGCAAATATTTTACTATATAATTTTTTAGCATTTTGAATTATTTTAGATAATTTTTTATTATTTTTATTTCGCTCTAAAGTTCGAAGACTATTTAATATTAATTTACTTCCTATTAAATGTTGATGTTCTAATACAAAAGGACTTGTTTGAAACATTTTAAATATAATCCAATCAACAGCATTTGATTTTCCCATTAATTGCGCACATTGTGCAGTTGTTAACATTATAGTCTGAAAAATATTATTAAAAACAAAAAGCATAATTTGAGGATTAAAAGTTCTATTTTGATTTTGTTTGAATAACGTGATTAAATTTACAAATAAAATATTTGATTCATTTATATATTCTATTGCCTCTCTATAAACTTTGTTTTGAATTTGACATTTCGCCATCATAATTAAACAATAAATTTCTCTTATAGGATTCATTCCTAAAATTTGATTTATTTTTTTTGCTTCTTTAAAAGCATTTAAAGCTTCATGTAAATTTTTATCTATACTTATATTAGAATTATTATTATTATTTATTATTGTAAATTTTTGTCTATTAAAAGACGTGTATTTATTTTTTTGAGATTTTGATATATAATAATTATTTAATCCATATAAATAAAGTATTTTTTGTTTGGTTTGTTTTGATTTAATAATAGGTAAAATTGTTTCATTCAAACCTTTTAATTGAGTGTAATCATTTATATAAAAAGTATCATTAAATCTTTGAATCATATCTTTTACTTGATTTTCATAATTATTATTTTCATTTAAAATATATTTTTCTTTTTTGTTAATATATGCTAATAAATTTTTTAATTCTCTTTCACTTAATTTATATTCTTTATGTTGAAAAAGTGAATAAGCATATATTAAAGTACAAAATTGTTTTGTTTCATGATCATCGATTGTTTGTAAAAAAGAAAAATATTCTTTTTTTAAATTTTGCATATTTTGATTTTTGTTTATTATTTGTTTTAATATGTGTATTTTTTTCATAGTTTCAAAAATTTTTGCGAGAGATTTCATTTCAATGTTTTTTGGAAATAAATTATTTTTAAATAATCTTTTATAAAAATAATTTTCTTTATTAAATATTTTTTCTTTTTCTTTTAAATTCTTTATTTTTGAAAGAGATTCTGAAAATTCATCAAATTCTTCAAAAAAATTTAATTCTTTTTTTATTCTTATAAGAGAATCTAAAAGCCAATCTAAAATAATTCTACATATTAAATAAACTACAAGTAACATACCCGAAGAAAACATAAATAAAAAAATAAATATACGATAAATTTTTTTTTTCAAAATACTATTAAAATAATAATGAATATAATTTGAACGAATTTTAACAAAATTTAATGAAAAAAAAATAATTTGTTTTTTTCTTGATTCTTCATTTATAATAAAATTATCAGAAATTGATGTAAAATTTACTATTATTGGATGAATTAAAATTTGATAAAAATCTGGTTTACATCTAGGTGACTTTGAAAATAATCTAATATAACAAATTGTTTTATTTATTGTAAAATATTCATCTAATTTATTTATTTCGATTGAATTATTTTGATCAAATTTTGTAATAATATTATTTAATTTAATTTCAAACATTTGAAGAATATTTTGATATTCTTCAAAAATTTTTTTCATATCTATTGCGGGAGTAAAATTACTATTTGAAAATATATCAACATATAAATGATGAAATAATGTTATTTCTGAAGTATTAGAAAATGTTTCATATTCTTGAAATTTACTATCTTTATATACTTCATATATTTCTTTTCTTAATTTTTCATCATTAATAAAAAAAATAGAAATTAATTTTTGATTTAAATTAAAAGATTGATATTTATTAATTAATGAGGTTGTAAAAAAATTCACATTTATTGTATCTCCACCATCAAAATAAAAATTATTTAAAAAATTCGTCAATAAAATTTCAATACATAAAATAGGTTTATAATTTTCAGATAATTCATATACAAATGGAATTTTCATACAAATGACCATTCCAGTGTTTTCACTTATTATTTCTGGTTTTACTATTACAAAATTATTTTCCGTTCCACTAAAAGCAGAATTCATATTTAAACAACTTGGATAATTTGTATAAATATAATCATTTAATATTTCATAATAATCATAAGTACATTCAGTATAATAAATATAAGTAAATGCATATGACATTGAAGAATAGAAAAAATGAGGAGGATATAAAAATAAACTATCATTTAATACCAAACTCCATCTTACATATTCATATTTTTCTCTTTCCATTATAAAACTTTGAATAAGTTGAGTTTTTAATATTGACACTAAAAAACAAGCAGATGGCTCAAATTCACTGAAATTGCTACTATTAGGAAATTTATAATAAGAAATTTTATTTAATTCTGATTTATGAAGCATTTCATTTATTATATAATTTGTTTCATAATTATTTTCATATTCTTTTAAATATCCATCTATAAAATTTAAACTTTTTGTTTCATTATTATAAAATTTCATTATATCAGAATGATTCATTATTTCATTAAAAGGAACAATACAATTTGAATAACTATTATAAAATTTAGTTCCTTTCATTATTTTAGGAGAATTATTTTCTGTTTCATTTATAATTAAATCCATATGTTTTCCAACTAATAATAATTCATGGCAAATTTTTTTAATATTATCAAAAAATAAATTTGATAAATTATCATTAATTTGAAAAAGTCTATTTTTAGTTATTGAAAGTGAATCATTTTTTGTTTCTTCTAAAATATCATCTAATCTTAATCCTAATATAAGAGATGTTATAATTTCAGATAAAATATTTAATCCTAAAATTATAGGGAAAATATATAATAAAAATTCTTTAATTAATTTCATTTATAATACTCGAAAATCAATTTAATAATTTAATTTGAAATTATATTTTATTTAAAAAAAATGATAAAATTCCCAATTTTTTTAATTTTTTTATTTTCTATTTATTCATATGATAAAATTCCAAGTTTTACAATAGATCATTTAAAACTTCTTCCAGGAATTTATGTAAGTAGAAAAGATAAAATAGGTTCTGAAGTTTTAACTACATTTGATATACGAATGACAAGACCAAATTTTGAACCAGTAATGAACAATGCAGAACTACATACAATAGAACATTTAGGAGCAACTTTTTTAAGAAATGAACCTGCTTATAAAAATAAATTAATATATTTTGGACCAATGGGATGTAGAACTGGTTTATATATGGTATTTCATGGAGACCTATCTTCTAAAGATATTGTCCCTTGTGTTACTGAAATGTTTGAATTTATTAGAGATTTTAGAGGTCCTATTCCTGGAGCTGAAGCCAAAGATTGTGGAAATTATTTAGATCATAATTTAGATATGGCAAAATGGTTAGCCAATAAATTTTTAAGACATACTATATATGTTTTAAAAGAAGAAAATTTAATTTATCCTACTCAATAATTTTATTTTTATTTTAATAACAAATTTATTTAAAATTTATTTGGTAATTATTATATTCAATTTTTTTATAAGTTCTTAATTTTAATATTAAATTTTTTTTAATTTATAATAACAAAATTTATAATTTAAAAAGATAAAAAAATAAATTTTTTAAAAAACAAATTAATATAAAAAATTTTAATCTAACAAAAAATTAAATTAATTAAACTTAAAAAATTATAATTACAAAATTTGTTTTTAAAATATTTAAATTAAAAATTAATTTTATTAAATAAATAATTATTTAATAATTTTATTAAAAAATAATACACGAAGAACAACTGCTATCATCATTTTTATCTTTAACATTTTGTTTATCATCAGTCTCAAATTGTTCTTGAGGTTGTTTATAAACTGTATTAATGATACTTAAAAAAATTTTATCAAAAGCTTCTTTAATCCCTTCTCCCGTATTAGAGGAAGTTTCAAAATAATCAATTTCTAATTCTTCAGCTTTTTGTCTTATTTCATTTAAACCAACTTCTCTTTCATCAATTAAATCAGTTTTATTACTTATTAAAGCCATATTAGAAAAATTAAAAGACGTATTTAATTTAACATCTTCAATCCACTTATTTAAATTCAAAAAAGAATTTCTATTATTAATTGCACAAACTAAAATAATAAAATCTGCTTTTTTATAAAATACTTTTGCAGACTTATCAAATTTATCTTTATATACCATATCCCATATTTTAAATAAAAATATCTTATTTTCATATTCAAATTCTTTGTTATATTGTTTCACTCCATGACTATTTGGAATAACACTTTTACTTGAAGGAAATGCAGAGTCATCTACTACTCCATATTTTGTTAATAATTGAGTTTTACCTACTCCTATATCACCTACTATCATTATATTAAATTTATCGGCATATTGTTGAAGAGAAGGTCTTGATTTATAAGAATCCATTATTTATGTTGATAGATGAAATTTATATATTTAATTTTATATAATAATTTTATAATAAAATTTATGTTTATATTTATTAATATTTTATATAATAATTATAAATGATGAAAAAAAATATCGATAAAAGGTATATTAATCATTTGCAAAATCAAATAGATGAATTGGAAAAAAAATTATTCGATTTTTCTGATGATAAAAATTATAATAATAATAATAAAAATATTAATTATGATAATAATATGTATTTAAATGAAGATTTAAACGAATATTATGAAAATAATAAAGATGAAGAAGATGAATATGAAAATAATTACATAAATAATAATAACAAAAATAATGAAATAAATGATTATAATAATTTAAAAAATGAAAAAGATGAATTATATCAAATAATAATTAGAGAGAGAAATGAAAAAAATGAATTAGAAAAATTAAGAAAAGAACAAAATGAAAGATATAAACAAAGTCAAAACAAATGTTTTCAATTAGAAAAAAATAATTTTGATTTACGAAATAATATGCAACAATTACAAAAAGAAAGAATCGAACAAGAAAGAAAAATATTAGAATTACAAAAAGAAATTGATATTTTAAGAAATGAAAAATCAAAAAAAATTCAATACAAAAATGAAAAATTAAATCAAACTTTTTCACAACAAAGAAAATAATATTATAAATATAATTAAACAATAATATTAATAATAAATAATATTTTTCTATTTCTTTATTTAATTATATAATAAAAATATTTGTAATTAAATAAGAAAATAAAATAATAATTTAAAATAATTTTATTTAATGTCTCAACAAATGAATAATAAACAAACTGGAAAATTTAATGAACAAAATAATAAAGATTCTCCTACTATAAACAATTTAAATGTAGTTATTAAAAATGAAAATATAAATTCAGCTTCAAATATTAATATTAATAATAATATTTTAGTTATTAATAAAATTTCCCCTACAAATAAAATATTAATAAAAAATAAAAAACGATTAGATTATTTTAATAATGAAATAAAAAAAAATGGGAAACAAAAAATAACTTTTTTAGATAAAATTAATAATAAAAAAAAATTAGTTGATACAATTCAAATAGAATCATATAAAGCATTTAATATAATGGATGAACCTTCATCAAATAGTAATAAAAATAGTTGTTGTATAATTTTCTAATATTTTAATATTAAATTAATTTTTGTTATGTTTCTATTATTATTTCATTTAATTTATAAATAAAGAGAATAAATTTAATATTGTTTAATAAATAAATATAATAATTGTATTTAATTTTATATATATAACTTATTTTAATTATAAGTAATAATAAATAAATAAATTATTATATTTATTTAATATTTTTTTAGTAAAAGAAAAAGGCAGTTTTAAATAAATAAAAAAAACCAAAAAAAAATTATGATATATTATTAAATATTCTATTATTATTGAAATAATTATACAAACATAAATTATAATTGATACTAATAAAACAGTAATTTGAAATAAACTTTTTAAAATTAAATCAAATTGTTTTCTTACATAATAAATATCATAATTCATTGTTAATAAAATATAATAATAATAAATAAATAAAATAATTCAAATTAAAATTTATATTATTTTAAAATAAATTTATATAAATAAAAAGCGGGGTTAAAAATGATAGAAGAGAATTTAATTTTATCTCCTTTAGTTCAAAAATTCATAGATAATAATTGTGATAATTCATCTATAGATGAAAATTCATTTAGATTTAAAACATATTTAAAAAAAGATGATAATGATTGTTTTACAATAATTGATAAAGAAAATTGTATAAAATGTATTTTTGAAAAAAAATATTTAGAAGAATATTTTTCAAAATTACCTTCTTATAACAACATTAATCAATTTGATGGAATGTTAATTTTAATTGAAAGAGCTTTATTTGATATTATTTTTTATAAAAATGTTAATAAAACAATTTCATACAGAGTCGTTTTAATAATAAAAGAATTTGATTTAGATCAAGCACAAAAAATGAATGAAAATCGATACAATAAAAAATATTTAAATGTTAATTTTGTTCCGGAAGTTGAAAATAAATTAAAGAATTTTTATTTTAATTACATTAAAAAAATTGTTTCTTTGGATGAAAATCAAAAAAATATTAATAATCATTGTAAGTTTAATGCTGCTAATTTTATAGATAAGAAATTTGATGGTGAAATAAAAAGTATTATTAATATTTTTAATGATAAAAGTTTTTATTTTTTGAATTCTAAAAATATTGATGATTTTGAAGATTTGGAAAAAAATACATCATTAAAAGAAATTGATATTAAAATTGATAATTCTATTTCAACTGAAGATAATAATAATATTACTATTGATAAATTAGAAAATTTGGATTTTAAAAGTTTGTTTTTTAATCAACCTTCTCAAAATAATAAAAATAAAAAAGATTTTACTGAATATGAAAATGTTGATATTAATGCTAAAAATAATTATTATAAAATAATTGGAAATAAAAGAGAAAGAGAAAAATATGAAAAAAAAGAAAAAAATTTACCAATTGAAATTCAAAATTTAATTACTAGAATGAAAAATGAACCGCCTTTAACACATGAAATTTTTGAGAAATATAAAAATTATAAAAAATTTTCTTCCAATGAATATATATGTGAAAAAATATAATATTCTAATATTATTTATATTATAATAATTTACTTATTTTATTTTTAAATAATATAAAATTAATATTATTTATTTAGTTAATAAATTCATATTTTTTGGGGATTGGGGAATGGTGATTAGGCCTAATCCCCCATCGCCAATTCCCAAACCCCACTCCACAAA
>JAEEGK010022227.1_pt1 | contig 13346 bp, 6 predicted proteins | sample 8958771 | NCBI WGS metagenome assembly JAEEGK01 (sample SAMN16246547, study PRJNA631951) | gut metagenome | biome: gut microbiome; feature: rumen; material: SC-attached | host: Bos | place: Iran: Karaj | collected 2018-10 | reverse complement strand
TATTATTATTATTATTATTATTATTATTATTATTATTATTATTATTATTATTATTATTATTATTATTATTATTATTATTATTATTATTATTATTATTATTATTATTATTATTATTATTATTATTAGTATTAGAATTAATTGGATTTGGATTTAATGAAATATTATTTAAAGTTAAATTAGAATTTAATGGATTTAAATTTTGTTGATTAGGAAATTGAGTATTTAAAATTGGTTTATTTTTATATAAAATATTATTATTTGGTCTTCCATAAGGAGGAGGAAAAACATAATTTTTAAGTAATGGATTAACATTATTTCCCATTAAAAGAATATTTAATGGATTATTATTTTGAATATTATTATTTTGTTGTTGTTGTGTATTTGTATTATTTTGAAGATTATTTCCAATTAATGGAATATTTAATGGATTATTGATATTATTATTATTATTTAAAGGAATATTTAAATTACAATTAACATTATTATTATTTAAATTACTATTATTAAAAGGAATATTTCCAGGAATAATATTTTTAATCATACCAAGCATAAAAGACGGTGGATACATCATAGGAAGTAACATAGGTTTACTTTTATTTTCATTAAATATTTTTTTTTCAAAATAAAAATAAACACTACAATTAGGATCACCTAATTTTTTCCTACTTTCTAAATTCTCTTCTTTCCCCATTTCATCAACTGCTTTTTTCGCATCTTCATATTTATAAAATTCAATATAAATAGACGGTCTAAATCCAGGTGAATTTCTAGCAGAAATTTCTTTAATTTTACCAAATTTACTAAAAATTTCTTTTATTTCATTTTCATTTGGAATAATTGAATTTTTATTTAAAGAAATATGAATTAATTTACAAGTTTTATCAGATAAAACAAAACCATTTTCATCACCAATAATTCCATCTCTTATATTAGAATCACTATATAAAATTTTTACTCTTTTTCCATTAAATAAATCTCTATGAATTGTTTTTTTATAAGCATTTGATGCACTATTTACTAATTTATATCTTATATATGCAAATTTTCTTTCTGTATTTATTTCTATTTTTGATATTTCACCATATATAAAAAATATTTTATATAATATTGATTTTGTTGTTCCATTTGGTAAATTTCCTATCCAAATTTCTCTTACTTTTATTTGTTTTGTTTTTATTTGATTTTGATTATCTTTAGTGTTATTGTTATTGTTTGTTGAATTTTCACTATTACTTGAAAAAATACTTTCATTATCTTCATTTTTTTCTTTTTCTTTTAATTTCTCTTTTTCTTTTTTTTTTTCTTTGTAATGTTTGTAATGTTGTTTTCTTTCTTGGGAATTTGAACGGGAACGTTCTCTGTGAGAATGACTATGGTAATGTGAATGAGAATGATTATGTGGTGACGATTTCATTTTTTTTTTTTGTTTTTTTTTTTTTTTAAGATTATTTTTTTTTTTGGATTATGTTTAATTTATTAGGGGTTATATAATTTTTTAATTTTATTTTTATATTTTTTTTTATTTTTTATTCTAAATAGTTATTTTATTAGAGATAATTTTTTATATTTTTATTTGATGTTTTATTAAATTATTTCTTTTTAGTTATTAATTTTTTTTCCCTTCTTTTATAATATTTAAATGATTAACAAAACTAAAGAATCTAATTTACATAAAATACAATTCATAGAAAAAAATTTAAATATTAAAATTAAAAAAGAAATTGGAAAAGGTGGATTTGGTTCTGTATATTCAATAATATTTAACAAAATAAATTTAAATTGTGTTATGAAAGTGTTTGAAAGTCAAGACGAAAAAAAAATAAAAAATGAAATAAAACTTTCTTTAAATTGTAAAGCCTCAAATATAATAAAATCATTAAGAGAAAAAATTTTAGATTATTTAGGAAAAAAAGTATATATTTTATTTATGGAATATGCTAAATTTCAAGATTTGAATATTTTCTTTAATAATTATTTTATTTATAACCTTTTAAAAATCATTAATAATACAGCAAAATTTAAATGGTTAAATAATTTTCCTGAAATATGTAATCAATATTTTACTTATCAAATTATTAATATATTTAAATTTTTAAATAGTAATTCAATTGCTCATTTTGATATTAAAAAAGAAAATCTCTTATTAGCTGATAATTTTGTTATTAAATTAGCTGATTTTAGTTTGTCTCAAACTTTCAAATATTCTGACAATAACTTAATTTCTTTACAAAATGGAACTATTAAATATATGGGACCTGAATATTATGTTAAAAATAATGCAATTAGAAGTAATAATATTCAAAAAGTTGATTTTTTTTCTTTAGGTTGTATATTATATTATATTATAAAAAAGGAAATGTTGATAAAAATAAATAAAAATGAAAATAATGAATTTATTGATTTTAATAATAGTAATATAATACAAATGATTAATAATGGAATTAATGAAATAAAATTAATGGATTTAGATGAAAATTTAAAAGATTTAATATGTAGTTTGTTAAATGAAAATTATGAAAAAAGACCTAATATTTATGAACTTTTAGAAAATAAATGGATAAATGAAAATAAAAAAGAAATACAAAAAATTAAGGATATGAATTTTGGAGAAGATATAAAAATTATAATTGAATTCCAAAAATTTAAGCCATTATCTTCAATTAAGAAAAAAAAATACAAATATACTTTATAATTTATTTTTATAAAATTTAAACTTAATATCATTTATATAAATAAGAAATATAAATATAATATAAATAAATATAATTATTGTAATATTTACTTTTATATTTTATTTTTTTTTATTAAATAAATAAACTTAATATTATTAAATTCAATAATATTTATTCTAAATTATATATAAATATATAATATATTTTTTGTAAAATGTAACTTTTTATTTAATCACTGAGTACAGATTTATACATTGATTTATTTGTCATATTAAATATAGTTTTTTTATGATTTTTTGATTTTTCATTAGAATAAAAATTTGGAATTCTTTTTAAAATTAATTTTGTTTTTATAACATCATCATTTTTATTAAATTTAATTGGTAATAAAGTATTATCTTTCCTATTATATTGATTAATAATTCTACTACTTTCAGAATAATTTTCTATATTGGAATATTTAAACCTTTCAGATAAATTTCCAATAAAATTATTTTTTTTATTTGAAATTGAATAAAATGTAGATGTTTCATTACTCTTTTCTTTTGTTTTATTTATTTTATTAGTAAAAATTTGATGTAAATCTTCTTTAGATGAAATAATTTTATTTTTCATTTTATCATTTAATTTCATTGTATTTGATAAATTATTATTTTTCAATTTTAGACCTGAATATATATTTCTAGATTTTGAATTATCTTTTTTTTCATGTTCATTTCCAATAATAGGGAATTTTCTAATAGTAAAAATTTCTGGAGTTTTAATATATAATTCATTAGTTTTATCTATAATACAATTTAATTTTCTTTTATGAATAGATTTTAAAATAAATTCTCCTTTTTTTGCCCTTTCTCTTTCTACTAATAAATCTCTAAAAGAATTTTTATCATCACCTTTAGTAGTCAAACAACCAAAATTTAAAACATCACCTCCTTTTGAATAATATTTATAATATTTAATTTTATCATTTCTAATTTTTAATAATAATTTAATTGTTAAATTTCTTTTTACCATTTCTTCATATGAAATATTATCTTTAATAATTTTATCAGAATTCATAATTAATTTTAAAAAATTAATATAAATTTCATAAACAATTGCAGTAGAACTTGTACAAGTCACAGTATAAATATATTTATTATTTAAAATACAATCATTTAAACCAATAACATCATTTTCTTTATAATATTGAATTTTATATAAATTTTTCTTTTTTTTAAATTTTATATAATCATCAAATTCTTTATCTAAACAATCATCATCATCTTCTGGATCAACAAAATCATTATATTTTAAATCAATAAATAATTTATTTATTTCATTTATACTTTTATAACAAGTTAAACTAAATTCTCCATCACGAATAAAATATATAATTTGATTTTGTACTTCTTCATTTTCTTTAAATAATTCTTCATGTGAATAAACTAATCTTTTAGTAAAAAAAGAAGAAAATTTTTTTTTAAAAAAATAATTATTACAATTTCTAAAAATTGGAAGAGAAAGTAAAAATTTCAATTTTTGTTTTCTCATTTTTGCTTCAACATCTTGTAAACATTTAAAATAACCAGTTTTATTTAAAGTTCCAAAATCACAATTTTCTCTTGTAATAATAGTACAATATTTTTCATTATTATTACTAGTAAAACTATCAGAATTCATATCACCAAATTTATCTCCAGTTTTAAGTGAATTTGCAATAAAATAAGAAATTATTTTTGCAGGTTTTTCTAATTCATTTAAATTATAATTAAATTTAAGAGGTTTAGTTCTCTTAATATATTCTTCAGTTGTTACATTATTTGTTGTATAATCTGATATATTTATTCCCATTAAATCTGCATTGAATGGATCTATTATTTTCATTGCTACTTGAATTTGTTGTTTTAAACGAAGAACTATATTTTTTTTTTCCAATGTGTCAAATACTTTTTTTTTCTCTCCTTCATTTTGACTTATTTCTAATTTTTTTAATCTTCTTTTTGGCTCTGGAGATTTTGGAAATTTAATTAATAAATTAGTCTTTTTTTTGTGAATTCCAGAATGTAATCTTTTTTTTTTTATTTGAGTATTATTTTTTTTTTCTTTATCTATGAAATCATAATTATTTTGAAATATATCAGTTTTTGTTAAAGTTTTATTTATTGATATTTTTTTTTCAAATAATTCTAAAGTATTATATGCAGTTTTAATCCATTCATCAAAATTTTTTTCTTCCATTATAAAAGTCATATAATTTTTTGATAGTATTTTATTTATTATATTATTTTCATTATAAATTCTTAAATTAAGTAAATAACGATAATATTCTTCTTCAGTTAATAAAATTTCTTCTTCATTTGGAACTAAAATATCAACTTTTCCTCTTAATATTAAAAAAAATTTTTCATAATTTTGACCAAATTTATATATTATTTTATTTTTTGGATAATGTTCATATTGTAAACTAGATGATAAGTTACTTATAATTTTTTGAATATCTTTTTTTTCACCTTCACTAAAAATTTGATTAAAAGGTTTTAAATTATATAAAAATGAAATTAATTTTTCAGTATCTTTTTGATTTGAAGGACCTTTTTGAAGAATTTTAATTACTTTTGACATAAATTCTTCATCTTGTTCAAAATTTGATAATTTAAATAATTGATTTTTAGAATCTGCATCAATTGTATTTGTTCTTTGTAAATTCATTTTTTTCTTTAATTGTTTTTTATTACCTAATAATTCTAGTACTTTTGATGAATCAGTTTTTGTTGTATTATCTTTTTTTTCTCTTCTTATTGGTAATGTAAATTCTTCTTTAAGACTATGTTTTATTGCCGGTTTATTAAAATCTAATTTAGGAATTTTAAGGAATTTAATATGTTTTGGCTTAGATAAATTTTTATGATTTTTTTTCTTTAATATTCCTAAATTTTTATTATCTTTTTCTAACATTTTTACTTTTTTTTTATTAAAATATTAAAAAATATTTATTCATAAATTATATAATTATATTTAATTATTTATTTTTATGCAAAAGAAAAAGGAAAGAACTTTTGAAGAAAAATTTAATTTGTTTTGCTTATTTATTAATGATATAAATAATTATTTTGAAAAAAAATTAATTATAGAAAATATTCCAAAAAATTTTAATATTTTAGATGATTTAAAATTAGATACAAAAATATATAAACTTATAAGGAAAAATAACCTTAATGAAATGGATAGAAAAGAATTAGAAAGGAGAAAAATAATTGATAATAAAAGAAAAGGAATTAAAGTTCAAATTAATAAAAAAATTACTCATGAACAAAGTGAAAATGTAATTCTAAATGGACTTAATAAATCAATTAATAATAAAAGTAATTTAAATCCAAGTTATTTTGGTCAAACAAATTTTAAAATAATAAATCATTTTTTTTATAGTAAAAATGAAATAATTGAATTAAGAAAAATAATGAAAAAAAAGATACATGATTTACTTTATGAATGTTATGAAAATGTAAAAGATCCTTTTGATTATGAAAAAATTATTAGAAAAGATAAAAAAAATATAATTAAAAAAGATTCACATGAAGAAAAAAAAAAAGAGAGAAAAAATCTGTTAAAAAATGAAAGTGAAAAATTATTAAATAAAAAGAATGAAATAAACCTTTTATCATTTCAATATCATTCAGAAGATGATATGAATGATAAATTCTTTCATCAAATATTAAATAACAGTTTAAAAATTAATAAAGAAAAAATTAAGAATATAGAAAATAAAAACATTTATCATTCCAATAATAATATATTTAACAGATCAAGAAATATACAATTAGTTAAAAATAAAAATTCTGAATTATATAATACTCCATTAAATTCAAATAATAAACATAAAAAGTTTTTATTTACTAATTCAAGAGAAATAAAATTTTTAAATACAAATCATAATTATAAAACTAAATTATTAAAACCAAAAACTGCAATAAGAAGAATTCAAAATATATCACTTGATTTAAATAAAATATCAAATAATTTTGTATGTAATAAAAATTCCCTTATAAATAATACTTCAAAATCTCTTTTTGGAAATTCTTTAGTAAGAAATGCAATTTCTGAAAGTAATTTTAATTTAGAAAATTTTAAAAAAAAGTGGGATATGAGTGAAAGAAATGAAAGAAAACCAAATGAAAGAAAACTAGTTTATAGTTCTAGTATTGATGGTAAAAATTATGATTATTCTAATTTAATGTCTTTAAGACATATTAAATTAAAATCTAAATTTAAAAAATACCCTCATTTTTGTTTAACTAAAAATGTATTTTTTTCTCAACCAGGAACAGTTTTACCATCATTAATAAATTCATTAAATAAAAACAAGAAAAAAGTTTATTCTATTTATAATATAAGAAATAATTTGAAAATGAAACAAATGAAACGAAAATAATTTAAAAACATAAATTTATGAAAATTTTGATTTGAAATTTATTTGAAATTATTCAATATAATATATTGAATCATTGTATTATACATAAAATGAGTCATTTTGAGTTTCATTGAATAAAATGACATAAATAACAATATTATTCAGCTCAAAATCTAAAGATTTTAATTTGAAATAAATAACAATTTTAAATTTCAAAATAAATAATAATTATAAAAATAATTATTAATTTATTTATTATTTAATATAATTTATTTACTATATGCGTAAATAATTATATATTTTCATTTGAAATTATATATTTATTTATTTTTACTAACTATTTATTGCATTTACTATTTAGATATTGTTTTGGAGAATAAAAATAAATAAAAAAAAATCATTTTAATTATTTAAAAACTTTTAAATTAATATATTAACTCATTAAATAAGATAATAATTTTTGTAACTAGTGAATTAAATAAGAAATAACCTATTGAAAATATTAAATACAATTAAATATGTTAAATCTTAATCCACTTTAATTTTTGAATAAATATAATATAAAAAATAAAAAGTCAAAACAACACCCATTGAACCACAAACTAATCCAATAACAACTGAAATTAAACTCATTAACAAAAAATAAACAACAATAGCAGTAATTCTGGAAATATTTAAATAATAAAAATAATAAATAGAATAACCAAAAGTATATAAAGACGGACTAGCACTAACATAAAAAGATTTCCACATCCAATTATAATCTCCATAACATAAATTAAAATAAACAAAAATAATTGACATTTCAGAAGATAAAATAATAGCAAAAATTGCAGAAGTTGAAATAAAAGATGCTAAATAATAAATTTGAAATCTCCATAAATAACCCATTAAAAATATAAATTCAATAAATATTGTTATAAAAGGTATTAATCCAGTAAACCAAATAACATATTTTATTTCTAAATAAAATGGTTTTTTTCTTATTGTACTTGGTACTGCATTTATCTTACAAGGAAATTTAAATTTTTTATTATGAAGTGCTAATAATGAACCTAAAAAAACTAAAGGAAATGATATACAAATCCATAAAAATAATATTATTACAATTTCTGATATTTTAAAACCAACTGATGATTTTTCTATTGAAAATAATATTCTTACAATTATTAATATTAATATTGCAATTATTGGAAAAAGAAAAGCAGTCATAAAAGTATTTTTTAACCATTTTTTTCCATCATAAATCATATAAATATAAGTTGAAAAATAACCTCCAAAAAAACCCATAAAACATAAACTAATAATCATATAATTTATTAAATCTCCTCTTCTTTCAGGTTTAACAAAACCAATCACATTAAAAAATAAACAAATAATTAAACTTAATAATAATTCTAATCCAGTTCCCATTAAAGTACAAAAAAAAATTAAATTTTTAGGTTTTCTAAATACATCATGACAAACTTGTTTCCATCCATATTCATCAATTGTATCATTAATTAATATATTTTTATTATATAATGCAACATCTTTATTAATAATTCTTGATAAAATATAAATAATAAAAAAAGAAAAAATAAATAAAAGTAAATTTGAACATATTAAACCAAACCAATGATATTGTATTCCATTTCTAATATATCTATCCCATCTTGAAGAAAAAGTTTTATTTGATTTAATCCAATAAACATCATAAGTAAAAATAATATTATTTTCTTCAATTTCTTGATTAGAAAAATTATAATATTTTCTCCCAGGATAAAAGATATCATTTAAACTATTATTAATATATTTACAATTAAAAGTTGAATTTTGTTTTAATGATATTGGTTCAATTCCAAAACCAACAATTTGAAAATTATCATCTTTTTCATTTATTTCAATATACAAATTAAAATGATTATAAATATAATATTTATCATTTTTTTTATATCCAATAGCAGGACCGACAATATAACTTGAAATAGTTTTATTTTTATCATAATCAATTCTTATTCTTCCAGCTGGAAGAGAATCTAAATAAAAATTAGTATAATAATGATTTTCAATTAACCAAATAAATCTATCAACATTACTTTTATTTAAATAAATTTGACATGCAAATTTACATGTTTCATTTTTGTTTACTTTAATTGTATAATTTGAATAATCTGCCCTTGTTCCTGTTAAAAGTTCTGTAAATGTTTCATCTGGTTTTGATGAATTTGTATCTATACATAAGTTTAATGTATGATATGTAAATGGAATTTGAGTTGTGATTGAATTTACCATATTTACTATTATTCCTAAAGTTTTGTTCTCTTGGTAATACTATTTTTTTTTGTTTAAAGAAATTATTGTTTACGTAATATTTTGAAAAAATTGAAGATTTGGAAAATTTGATTGAAATTATAATTAAGGTTAATATTATTTTTATGTTCATTTGTTTATTATTTTTAAAATTTTTTATTTGTTTTTTTGTAAAAAAAATTATAAATAATTATTCTTTGATAATATCATTATTACGTAAAAATAAATAATGTTGCTCAAATTTAAAATTTATAAATATTCAACAATATATCATTTATAAAATTTATTAACTTCACTATAAAAAAAATGGGAACTTGTTTTTCAGATGAATCAACTGCTACAAAGAAAGATAATAAAGAATCATCAAACATAGAAAAAAATAACGAAAATGAAAACGAAAATAACAATGTAACAACAAAACAAAGTAGTTCTAAATTAAAAAGAAGAAAATCAATAAATTCAATATTACTTCAAAATAAACCACCAGCAAGAAGTGATTCAAGAAAATTAACATTTCAAAGAAAGCAATCAATAAAATATATAAACGAATATAAAAACGATGATCAAATGCATAATAAAAATTATTTATTAAATCGTTTAGCAAAAAATTTAACAAGAAATGCATTTAATAGAGAAGAATTTGAAAAAAAAAAAAAAGATGAAGTACCAGAATATGTTATAGATTGGAAATTAGAAAGACATCCAAATATGATAACTTATACATGGAAAAATATGGGTTTAGTAAAATTAACAAAAGAATTATTAGAAGAAGTTGCAAAAATGAGTCCAGATGAAGCAAAAAATTGTGATTGTTTATATAAAAAAAGAATTTGGTTACATTTTTATATTTCGACTCATATTGCTCCTTCTAATAAGGAAAATCCTTTAATTATTATTCATAGAAATAATATTTTAGAAGAATCTTATAATCAATTTATGACTACTACTGATTTAAATTTACTTAATCCACTTCAAGTTCATTTTGTTGATGAAGTCGCACATGATGAAGGTGGTGTTTATAGAGAATGGTATGCTTGTTTGTTTAAACAATTTTTTAATGAAAAAAATAAGTTGTTTATTGAAAATCCTAATCACTCTTCTTATAATGGTACTTTTATTATTAATTTAGCTTATGATAAAAAAAATCTTAATTATTATCAATTTTTTGGGAAATTAATTGTTAAAGCTATTGTTGATAATGTTTATATGAATGAACATTTGAATTTAACTATTATTAAAAATTTACTTAATAAAAAAATTGAATTAGAAGAAATGAAATTTTATGATTTAAGTTTATATAAATCATTAAAAACAATTTTAGAAACAAAAATTTCAACAAATGAATCTTTAAAAGAAATGACATTTACATATAATTTAACAGATGGAAAAGGAAAACCATATCAAGTTGAATTAGTTCCAGAAGGAAGTAATATGCATTTAACAGATGATAATAAAAATACATTTATTGAAAAAGTAATTTATTATGAAACATATTATAAATATAAGGAACCAATGGATAAAATAAAAGAAGGATTTTATAGTGTAATTAAAGATGATATAATTGGACAATTTTATACTTCAAGAGAATTAGATTTTGAAATTGTTGGTTTTAAAATAATTGATTTAAAAGATTGGAAAGCAAATACAGTTTATAAAGGAGTATATAATGAGAATCATCCAACTATTAAAATGTTTTGGGAATATCTTAGTAAAATGAAACAAGAAGATTTAATGAAATTTTTTGAATTTTGTACTGGATTATGTAATGTTCCAGTTAATGGATTTGGGTCTTTAAAAGGAATTGGGAATAAAATTCAAAAATTTACTATTGAACCTTTAATTGATTATGATCCTGTTACTAAAGTAACTAATAATGAATTTAAATTAATTGAAGCTAAAACTTGCTTTAATAGAATTTTATTACCTGAATATAAAAAAATGGATGAATTAAAGAAAGCTATGAATATTATACTTACTTATGATTCTAACTTTTTTGGTTTGGAATAATTTTTTTTTTCTAATTTTTTTTAATTTTGTAATTTGATATTTTTATTTTCATTAAAATAATAAAATAAACAAATAAAGGTATTATTAATGGTATATTAGTTTTTTGAAATTTTAATATTTTATTTTTTTATAATATTATTATTTTATAATATATAAAAAAGCAATTAAAAATTATTTTCTGAAATAAAGGAATATAAATATAAAAAATAATAATAAATAATTAAGATTAAAAAATGTGTATTTGTTGTGTGACATGTTGTTGTATGAATTATCCAATGAAGACAATAACTAGATTATTTTTAATATTTACTTCAGTGAGTTTTTTTTTCTCAATATTAATTTTATGTTTTCCAGCAGCAAATACAGGAAGATATGATAAAGCGAAAACTTATTTAATGGCAATAGAAAATAATGAAATCCCAGTAGTAGACCCAAACGATCTGAGAAATTTAATAGGTTCTGAAACTACAATAGTTAATGGAAAAGAAATCAGGTTAACAAGAGTACCAATAAGAAACTCATCTATTTATAAAAAATGGAAAAATACAGAATTAATAGTAAATATAATAAATCTAATAATAATAATCCCATTATTCGTAACAAATATATTAATATTATGTATAAAAAGAGATAATAATGGTAATATTACTGATAAAAAATTATTAAAAAGATTACAAAATTTATCAATGTTAGATCTTATTTTATTAATTGTTTTTATTGTTTACTGTATAATTTTATCTTATTTAAGAACATTAGTGATTATTTGTGATCAAGATATTGGTCTTTATTATGAAGATGATATAAATAGTTTTCAATGGAGAACCTCATTTGCAGATTCACTTAATTTAATTCAATTATTATCATCTAGCATTAGTATTTCTTTTGCATATAAATTATATTATAATGCAAAATATTATAATGGAAGAAATACAAATCAAAATAATAATAATAATATTATTGCTATGAATAATATGAATCAAGGTATTCCTGTTGCAATAGTTAATGCACAACCTGTTAATGGACAATATATTTATGGTCAAAGTGTGGTTCCTATTTATGTTGTTCAAGATCCACAAAATATGAATTATAATAATAATAATTATAATAATAGTAATAGAAATAATACTAATTTGAGAAGTTATAGAAGTAATAGTATTAATAGAAGAAATAATCAAAATGATATTGAGGTTAGTGAATTTCAAGAAAAATAAATTTTATTTTTTTTATAAATTTATTATTTTTTTCTAATTCCAAAAATTACATAATTCAGTTTCTTTTTTTTGATAAGATTAAATATAAAAAAATATTTTTTTTAAATATAATTATTTAAAAAGACATATTTAATATAATTAATAAATAATTTATTTAACATTAAAAAATGTCAAAAGAATTAAAATGTCAAATATTATCTGAAGATTTTCCAAGTTTCGATTTAAGTTTTAAAATAATAATAGTTGGTGATTCCGGTGTCGGTAAAAGTTGTATATCAATAAAAGCTGTTAGGAATTATTTTGAGGATTTCTATTCCCCTACAGTAGGATTTGAATTTTTAACTTTCAATTTAAAAGTGGAAGATCTAAATATCAAATTACAAATTTGGGACACTTGTGGGCAAGAAGTGTACCGTTCCTTAATAAGTAGTTTTTATCGTAGTGCCTCTTTAGCAATAATTGTGTACTCTATTGATAGTGATGAAAGTTTTTCAAGTATTGAAAAATGGTTAAATGATATAAAAACTCAATCTAATCCTGATGTAAAAATTTTTTTAATAGGTAATAAAGCTGATTTAGAAGATAAAAGACAAGTAACAAAAGAACAAGGGGAAAAATTCAGCAAAGAACATAAAATATCATTTTTTACAGAAACATCGGCAAAAACTGGTTTTAATATACAAAATGTTTTTTTTGAAGTAGGCAAAGAGCTTTATAAACAACATGAAGAAATAAAAAACAGAGTATCAAGACCAGGTTCAATGGCTGTTGTCC
>JAEEGK010022225.1_pt1 | contig 13347 bp, 10 predicted proteins | sample 8958771 | NCBI WGS metagenome assembly JAEEGK01 (sample SAMN16246547, study PRJNA631951) | gut metagenome | biome: gut microbiome; feature: rumen; material: SC-attached | host: Bos | place: Iran: Karaj | collected 2018-10 | reverse complement strand
AATGAGCTGCTCCAGATAAAGGTAGCTGTCCGTTCCTCGGAAGTTCTTAACCTCGAAGCCCTTGACCTCAATTTTCTTTACCAGACGCTTATTATAAGCATCCAGAGCGTCCAGCACATATACAAGATTGTGCTGCTTGGCATGAGTAGCTGAGAAGTTCATGGAGAATAGCGGATTGAAGTTTTTCAGCGCCTTCTGTGTTACCTCGCCGCCCATCTTCTGTGGCTCGTCCAGAATGAGTATAGGTCTGTTTGCCTTGATAACGTCGATGGGTCTGCGGGAACCGAACTCGTCTCTCTTAGAGTAGATAATGCGGCTCTCCTTATTGTTTGCCCCTTCCTTCAGCGACGAAGCGAATGCCTGTGTGTTGATAATCATTACGTTTATGCCGCTGCTGGCAGAGAAATTATCGAGCTGGTTGAGGTTGGAGCTGTTGTAGATGAAGAACCGAGCCTTCTTGCCGTAATGCTCCATAAAATGGTCCACGGTAATCTCAAAACTCTTCTTCACACCCTCACGGATAGCGATAGACGGCACGACCACAATAAACTTCGACCATCCATACCGCTTATTCAGCTCGAACATGGTCTTGATATAAACATAAGTCTTGCCTGTACCCGTTTCCATCTCGATATCAAGACTGCACCGCCCCAAGTCCTTTACGAGAGAAGGAGACTGCTTGATATTGTTCAGCATTTGCAGGTCACGGATATTTTGCAGAAGGCGTTCATCGGTCAGAACGATTTCCTCGTTCTTATAACCCGTGGTATCCTCCAGCTCTATCTGTTCTCCGAACTCGTCGTCCAGGAAAGACATCTGCTGATTCTTCGGCTGTGCTTCAAGGGAGCCCAAATCACGGATATACCCCAAGCCGGAATGGTAGCCCTGACCCTCAAAGACTTTGACTATCGATTCTACGGCATCGGTCTGGTAGTCCTGTATTTTAAAATTAAACTTCATCGGTTATCCCTCTTCTTCGCTCACCAAGGTCTTCATAGCTGTTTCAAGGTTTTCACCTGTACTATAACCGAGCTTCTCATAATGATTATGCATTGACTTATGATAAAAAATCATTGATGCGTTGCAGCCTGATTCTTCTTCAAGCAGCTTTAATAGATTTGCACCAACACCACTTCGTCTGTACTTCGGCTGAACGTACATAAACTCAGGAATTAGTGTCTTGTTTGGAAGAGCGAAGCCATATATGTACCCTATAATGACCCCGTCATCTAAAGCGACGTAACAGCGTTCAATCTCATTGTTGCAGTTAATCATTGAATGTGTTAATCCTATATGAGTTTGCATCCATTCATAATCTGACGAATCGGCAAAATCAAGCAAGTCAGACTTTTGAAATTTGCGATATTCAATACCCATCACAGCACCTTCCTTACGGTATCGGGGCTATAGGTGGCGAATATCTGCTCAAAGTTGGTGGCTACGCTGTCGGAGGCCATGGAGCTGTCGCGCATGACGAAGTAGTAGGGCTTTTTCTTTGCGATTTCCGTTATCACTTCATCGGTGACATTGGCGTCGAAGCAGGCGATGAGGAAGCCGTCTGCCACGTTGAAAACCTTTTTGCCCGCAATCGTGCTTTCCTTGATTTTGCTGGAGAGCAGCACGCCGAGGTCGAGCATGACCTGGAACAGCAAATCCTCAGGCGTTCTGTCCTCTTTGATATTGTCTGTCGTGCCAAAGAGGGTATTCATCGTCAGCTCTGCGGGGTTATAGTACACGTCCTTCATGTTGCTGCTGTCGAGTTTCAGGACACGGAAACCAGTATCAAGGTCTGCTGTGGTCATGGGGCTTTCTTCCTTGATTTTCTTTCCCGCACGCCGAATGCGCTCCTTACCGATTTCACAGATGTTTTTATACCCGGCTTTGTATGCTTCAGACTTTTCATTAGTCTTTTCTGGTAACTGAACCAGAATAAACTTGCGATGACCTCCGTCCTCATCGTTAAGTTTCATTACAGCATGAGCAGTAGTTGCAGAACCGGAGAAAAAGTCGAGGACTGTAAAATCATTTGAAGCTATCATTTTAGCCATATTCTTTATAAGCCTTACTGGTTTTTTACCATTCTCAAACTTTACGTCTCCCTCTTTTCCTATGTTCCCCATATCATCATTAAACCCTTTCCACAAATCCCCCAATATTACACAGCTTCCAAGTTTTGAATCATAATCATCTGACTTCTTCACAATTTTAGAGAAAGGGTATAGGTAGCAAGGTTTACCATTTGAGAGGAAAACATATACGTCTCCTATCATGTGCTTATTACCATCTGCTAATAACAGCAAGTCTGAAGATGATAGTTTCAGCGTATACTCCCTGATACGATAGATATTGTCTATCTCAGACATGATAATATCATTTATCTCTGGAAACACAGACATTAAAATATGTAAATTATTAACTGTTGGTGATGTTCCAATTTGTGCTGCTTTGGTGCTTATTATCACATTATTTGCAAGAAAATCATTTAATTGATACTCTTCTTCCCCTTTCTTGTAGAATGTGAAGTGAGTATCAAATAGTTTTTTGCTTTTCGTGTATAAAGGATTAAACAACAAATCTGCATTAGATTTTTTATACATAACAACATAATCTTTTGCTTTTACGATGGTACTACTTGCAAACTTAGCCTTTAAGCCAAACAACCCATTGCTTGTCTCAACACAAATGGTAGTAATGAAGTTTTCCTCTCCAAACACTTCATCGCACACTTTTTTAAGGTTTTCCAATTCTCCATCATCAATGCTTATAAATAATAATCCATCTTCCGTCAACAAATCCTTTGCAATCTTCAGCCTCGGATAGATCATATTCAGCCAATCAGTATGGAAACGCCCATTACTCTCAGTGTTTTGGACAAGGCGATTGCCTTCTGCGTCAAACTGACCGCTATTCGCTAGGTACTCATTAGCGCTTTCCGCAAAATCGTCCTCATAGACGAAATCATTACCCGTATTGTACGGCGGGTCAATATAAATCATTTTGATTTTGCCGAGATAGGTTTCCTGCAGGAGCTTCAATACATCGAGGTTGTCGCCCTCGATGTATAGGTTTTCGGTATTGTCGAAATCCACGCTCTCTTCGCGGCAGGGGCGAAGTGTCTCCGCAATCGGCGCATTCGCCACCAGGATGGACTTCTTTTTGTCGGGCCATGTAAACTGATACCGTTCCTCATTCCCCTCAACGATCACGGAGGACAACTCCTGCTTGAGTACGTCAAAGTCGATGGCGCGTACGACCTCGCCATCCTCATTTTTCGTCTCAGTCAGGCAGTTCGGAAACAGCTTGCCGATCTTCTCAATATTCTCATCCACCTTATTCGGGCTGTGCATTTTCAGTTTATCCATTATAGATTACCTCTTCCAATTATACTCTTTCTTTAAGACATTTAATTCCTTAGAGATATCGATTTCCTCACTTGCAATGATTACTGAAAGCAACGTATTATACGCCTTGTCATACCATTCTTCTAGAAGTTCATCGGATAGAGATACTATATAGTCTTGGGCTTTTTTGCCCTCTTTGTTATTATGGCGAATATGAAAGCAATTCAGCAAGAATCCTGCATCAGATTCGAGTTGTTTATAACAAGTGTTTTGGAGCTTACCTGATTTAAAAAGTGGCTCAAGATAGTTACCAATCGAAATTAGTATTTTTCGTTTTCCTGCCAAATCTCCTTTTAATGAATATCGATTATATTCAATGATTTCTGTGGTGATATGCTCGTCATTGAGTAACTCTACAGCTTGAGTAGCCATTTTGTTTTTCTCAACAATGATGTATTTCTTCTTTTCTTCATTTCCAATATTTGATATTTGATGATTTGTTTTTTCAAGAATTGTAAAGATATTTTTGATTATCGTAGTAGCTTGACCATTATCTTTTATCATATAGTCTCTGGATACTTCTGTATCCATGAAAACAGCAAGAAGAAACTCAAAATAGGTGAACAATGAATCAAAACTTATTTTGTCATTTTCTTCTTCGCCGAGGATAGCCCTCGTAAGCTCGTTTATGTCTGTGTAAGTTCCACGAAAATCAAAGTTGCGAAAATATCTTAATCCAATATAGGCTTGTAAAGGAAGATAGTACCCATTCCACTCAACAGCACCATCAAGTGCGAATAACTGTTCAATGCGCTTGAGTTCTGTTGAAGGATTAATTCCGATATCTTCTATCAATTCATAGAATGTTTTCCGACTCATATTATACTGTCTCCTCTAGTCGTTTTATCTTTTGCACTATTTCAAACTTTTTCTTCGGCTGTGTCTCTTTTCTCGCCAGTTTCTCTAACTTGTCAATCTCTGCCTGTATCTTCGCCCGCTGTTCGTCAACCGCTATCTGCTGCTCCAGAGAGTGTCCTTCTTCGACCTCAATGCTGCCGACCTGCGTGACAACGTTCTGCCATACGGCACTCAAATCCAAACCACGCAGTATGATGGTGCAGTCAGCGGTCTTTTGCCATTCACTTTGAATGAGCTTTGTATGGAAAATAGCCAGCCGACACTCTTCCTGATATTCCAGCACCAGCAGCATATTCTGATTGATAAGCCTTGAAATCTGCGCGATGGTGCGCTCGTCATAGTCCTTTTTCTTCAGCGATACCGACAGCACATAGAAGGACGGCACTTCCTCCGTCGCCGTTACTGTCTTTACCGTCTGCGGAGAAATCTCGTTGACAATGGTAATTCGTGAAATATCAGCGTCAAACTTGTCCTTTGCCGCTGTGTTCATGCTGAACTTTGCATAGATGGCCTTCTTCGGAAGCTGCTTATTCAGTTCTGTCGCCTTTGGCAGTCCAAGCATAGGCTTTCTCCTTTACCTTACTACGAGGAAGCAAATCAACTCAAAATCATCCAAGCCCTTGATTTCGTCTGCAAGGAAGCTGACCTGACCGCCTCCGAGGAAGCTGTCTATATCGCTTTCCTCCTTGACCTCAATAATAGAAGCAATAGCGTCACCGAGAAGCTTTGAGAACTCACTCATGTTGCGTCCGTCCCGTGTTTCCTTATTGAACGCACGGTATAATTCGGGAATCGGTTCCGTTTTTCCTTTGCAGAGGAACCGCATTTTATCCAGCATTTCCTTCGGGGAAAGATGGTCGCAAATCACTTCGCCGTCATTGCTGATATAAACCATATAGAACGGATGAAGGCGGTTTTGGTTGTCGATATTAACGCTGTTAGAGCGGTTCTTCAAAACGTAGATTACTCCAGCGGGAGTGTCCTCGGTCGCACGGGCAACAGAGTGAAGCCCCAAAGGAGTCTTGTCTATATCCGGGTTGTTTTTGATGTATTCTAAAAGGTCTAGACGGAATTCGTTTAGCCCCAAGTCCATGATGGAAATACCGCTCGACATATCCTCAATATCGACGACTTCCTCTTTCAGCCGTTTGAGCTGAGACTTTCGATATTCAAGGTCTGTCTTTTCTTCTTCACTGATAATATTGTCGTCGCCCGTTGCGGTCATATCAACGATCTTCATACGGGTTTCAACCTTGCTTTTGAGGTCAATGTATTCATCAAGCGTAACATCCGGCCAGAAGTTTACGAGCTGGATGTACTGATTGTGACTTCCAATGCGGTCAATTCGTCCGAACCGCTGAATGATACGAACCGGGTTCCAGTGAATATCATAGTTAATTAGATAGTCGCAGTCCTGAAGGTTTTGACCTTCCGAAATACAGTCTGTTGCAATCAGTAAGTCAATCTCTGTCGGGTCGTTAGGCATTAAGAGCTGCTTGTCCTTAGAAATCGGAGAGAAGCAAGTCAGGATGGTATTCATGTCGTTATGACGCAGTTTGGCGGTGGTCTTACCATCAATAGTGCCGGTTATCATTGCTGAGTCAATTCCGAAGTTGCGCTTCATATACTGGCTGACATGAGCGTAGAGGTAGTCTGCGGTATCTGCAAAGGCGGTGAAGATGATAACCTTTTTGTTATCGCCGTTGATTGGATGCTCAACCTTGTATCGAAGAAGCTTGAACAGCTCTTGCAGTTTGCTGTCGTGTTCGGGAGTTATATCAGCGACCATAATTGTTAAGAGTTCAAGCGTGTCGCTGTCTTTTTCGAGGTTTCTCCGCCACGACTCATAATCCATATCCGCAAGGTCAATTTTGACCTTTCTACCAAAGGAGAACAGTTCGTCGCTATTCTGATCTTCAGAATCAAACTCATCGGCGTCAGTTATATCCGTGAGATCCATCTTGACGGAGGAGTGGCGATCATACGTATCAATCTTATCAATCGTACTGTTGATCAAATCCTTAATTCTCGAAAGAGTCAGATTGAATGAGTAAACCGAGCTTTCCATTCGCTTCATCAGATTGATGGCGGTCAAACGGCGAATGCCTTGCTCACGGTTTGCCTGAGTAAAGCCAACATTGACTTTGTTATCCTCATAGAGTTCAGCGTACTTCTCAAGTTTGCTGGGGAGGATGAAATGTGACGGCGTATAGATGGAGAGATTGAGCTGCATGAGCTGCTCGAAAATCTCGTTGTAGTTGATGGCAGATTTCAAATCTGTCAAGCGGGGCTGCATGGATATGGGTTTGAGTCTTGTCGGGAAGGAGCCAATGTCAGAAGTATCGTAATACTTCTGAATGTGCTTTCTCGATCTTGCTATCGTAACGGAGTCCAGAACCTCGAAGAAATCGAAGTCAAGCATTCTCAAAAGATTTGCAGTAGTCCTATCTGCGGCGTCCCATTTGCTCCAAGTATTAAAGGCTTTTTGTGCGTTCCTGAATATGTCGTCTATGGAACGTGTAGTATTCAGCTTATCGTCGATGAAATCAGTATTGCCCTCATAGGCAAGCGCAAGCTGATTTTTTAAATCATTGAAACGATTGTTGACCGGTGTAGCGGAAAGCATCAGGACTTTGGTTTTCACCCCGGCACGTACAACCTTGTTCAAGAGGCGAAGGTAGCGGTTCTCACGCTCATTGTCTTCTCCAGAGAGCTTACCGCCGTTACGGAAATTGTGAGATTCGTCGATAACAACAAGGTCATAGTTGCCCCAATTCAAACGGCTCAGGTCAAGACCGTTTGAGAAACCATGTGTGCGATTAAGGTCGGTATGATAGAGTACATCATATCTGAGTCTATCGGCGGCTATCGGGTTATTGACGTAATTGTCCTTATATGTATTCCAGTTGTTTGTCAGCTTCTTCGGGCAAAGAACGAGAACGGACTTGTTTCTGTTCTCGTAATACTTGATAACAGCAAGAGCAGTAAAGGTTTTACCAAGACCAACGCTGTCTGCCAATATGCATCCATTGAACTTTTCGAGTTTGTTGATGATGGCGAGGGCAGCATCTTTCTGGAAATTGAAAAGCATATTCCAGATTCTACTTTCCTTGAAGCCCGTTGCCTCATTGGGAAGTACATCCTCTGAAATGTCTTCGAGGAACTCGTTGAAAATGTTGTAGAGGGTCACGAAATAGATGAAGTCAGGAGAGTTTTCGTTGTATGCCGCAGTGATGTTTTCTATAACCTCATCTGTCACGACTTGCATTTTGCTCGGATCATTCCAAAGGCTATTGAACAGTTCGAGATACTGAGTAGAGAAAGGAGCCTCGGTTTTTTGAATGAAGTTATAAGCGTTGTTGCCACGTTCACAATCAAGATCAACAGTTGTGAAGCCACTCAGAGGCATATAGCTCTTGTCATCGAGCGTCATAAAGCCCATCATGTTCTCGTTCGTGACGTTGGATTTGAAAATGACTTTTTCTCTTATCCAATCAGCACATTCACGAGCTATCGCTTTCTGGGTAAGTTCGTTGCGGAGCTTAACCTCAAACTCAGTGCCATACAAACTGCGCTCTCGGTTTAGTCTTGGAATATAAAACTCCCGCTTTTCCTTTTTAGCTTTTTCCGTTGTAAATGTAGGAGAAGTGAAGATAAAGCGTAATTCATCAATGTCCTTCAGCTCTTTTTTCAGCTCCTGAAAGGCATAGATAGAAAAGCAAGCGGCTGCAATGGACAGTTTGCTTCCTTGTCTTAATTCCTGAGATAAATCATCTCGTAAGGTTTTTGAGGTATTGTCTATTAGCTCCACTCTTTGCACCTACCTATCTCTACACATACCATTGTACTAAACTTGGTGTCCCACAAAACGGATCTGCTCGTCGTCGATGAACTCCATAATATCGTCTGGAGTACAATCCAACGCCTTGCAGATTTTGCCGATAACTTCGGTAGTGACATTCTCGTCTTTGTTCAGCTTCCTGATAGAATAGTCTGTCAGATTGGCTTTTTCCGCCAATTCTTTTTTCTTCATATCCTTATCCAGAAGCAGGTGCCAGAGCTTTTTATAACTTACTGCCATGTTTTACTCCTCGCTTTCTGCAAGTCTTTTACGATAACACACTAAAGTATATTATAAACTCGTGTCTTTTTCAACAGCAACACGTTAAAATTCAACAGAAGTCGTTGAAATTTATCAGTTATTTGGGTATAATAGATGATGATATTGAAGGTTGTGAGTATATGACGGCAGTTTTCATCGGTCATGGTGAGTGCTACGGACTGACAAAGGAGCAAATCAAGAGCGAGGTCGTTAAGGCTATCAATAGTGGCGTAACAGAGTTCATGAACGGTGGTCAGGGGAGCTTTGACTGGATGGCTGCGTCCGTTGTCCATGATCCATGATTTGAAAAAAGACTACCCAGATATAAAGAGTTATCTAATCATTCCTTACCTGTCCTTTTCAATTCGGGATAAAGATCTCTTTGACGAGGTTATATATCCTGAAGGATTTGAAAAGTATCATTTCAAATCAGCTATTCCCGCTCGAAACAAGTACATGGTAGATCAATCGCAGTACGCCATCTGTTATGTCGATCATGGCTGGGGCGGTGCTGCTCAGACCTATGAGAGAGCCAAGAAGAAAGGGCTGACCATCGTCAACTTAGGAACTTACGAATAAATGTATGAGATGCCACCCACGAAGGGTTGCATCTTTTTTAATATTGCGGGATACCGTAGCCGAGGATTTCATAGTAGCCAACCGCATAATGATTGACACGGCAGCTATCTCCAGAGTTTCCTTGATGATTTGTATATTCAGTTGTCAAGGAACAAGGAAGGAACCTCTCTTTGAGGATCTTGGAAAAAGTCCCTTCACTTGTTCCCACTGGGAAAGCCGTTTTGGGGGGGTGTTTTTCAAAAAAAGTTGAAAAATTTTTGGCAACAAAAAAAGCCGCCTACTCTCGAACGAGAATAGACGGCTTCAAAAGTCCTGGTTATATGTATTGTATCTTCATGTGCTTCTTCTTGGCTTTGCTGATTTTCACGATGACATCATCCACGGCGTCAGTATAGCGGTTCTCGGAGATCAAACGGTTCTTAAGATCGACAAGAGCTTTGAGAACCTCGGACTGTTCCTTTGGAGTCATATATAGATGATATTTTGGAGTTCGCATATCAAACACCTCCTGCTGGTTTCATTCTATAATAGGAAGGATCAAAACTCCAGTATGCGATTACTATTGCTGCGCTGACTGCGTAACAATCGCCTCGCACGATTAGCAAGGTTTTTTCGGGTTTGAATTCTCCAATTAGCAGGAGCGCCTTTTTGATTAGCAAAAACGGTGTTTTTTTGCTAATTTTTATTAGCAAAACCGAAGCCCTCCTGCGTCAGTTAGCCGCTTCACTGTTTACAGACTGTCCACCATTTCAAGCGGATTGAGGAGTAAGATTGGGCGAAAACCAAAAAAGCCGAAAACCCTTGAAAACAAAGGCTTTCGGCGTTGTTTCTGGCACCCACGGGAGGATTCGAACCTCTGGCCTGCCGCTTAGGAGGCGGCCGCTCTATCCGACTGAGCTACGTGGGCATACTGAGCTACGGGTGCAAGACCTTGAAAAGTATAAGCTTCCGAGCCGCTTTTGTCAATCTCCCCTTACCTGTCATTACTGTCATCTGGGAATGCAGGTATACAATAAATCATGATTTTCATTCACATTCTTTTCTGTTACAATGTCAGCAAATACGGAAAGATACAGATTCCCTGGATATTCTTAAACAGGAACCGGAGGATAGCAAATGAACAGTATGAATCTTGATCGGGAGTGGACATTCCGGAAGGGGCTGCTGGATTCTGTCAGTCAGCTGAAATCAGATCCGGGAAAAGTGGTTAACCTGCCCCATGACGGCATGATCGGCACACCGGTGACGCCGGACGCTCCCGCCCGGTCGGATATGGGTTATTTTACCGGCGGACTGAGCAGCTATACCAAGTATGTTTCCATTCTCCGGGAATGGGAAAGCGGCTGCGTCGGCCTGCTGATTGACGGTGCGATGCTGAACGCTTCTGTGGAGGTCAACGGCTGCAAAGCCGCTCTGCAGCATTACGGCTACGTTCCGTTTTATGTGGATCTGACCGGGCTGGTGGAATACGGCGCGGAAAACCGGATCACCGTCAACGTGAACACAAGCATGCAGCCCAATTCCCGCTGGTATACCGGTTCCGGGCTGTACCGCGGCGTGAAACTGCTCCATGGACCGAAGGTGCACCTCGCTCCCGACGGCATCTACGCCTTCACCCGTGAAGTGGCAGACGGTCTGGCCTTCCTGGAGGTTCAGGCGGAGATCATGAACGCCGCAGGTGAAAACCGTCTGGTGGAAGCGGAAGCCGTCCTGCTGGAGGAAGCCACCGGAAAACGTGTTGCCGGGGCAAAGCAGGTGATCCAGGTCAACGCCGGAGGCACCGAAACCGCCCGGATCCGCTTTGCGGTGGAAAACCCGAAGCTCTGGGACGCGGAAAACCCCAGCCTGTACCGGATCAAAGTGCTGGTCCGGGATCTGGGCATCTTCCGCACACACCTGGAAAAGAATCCCGATCCTTCTGTGGACGAAGGCAGCGTCCTCTTTGGCATCCGGACGATCACCGCGGACGCCCGCCGCGGACTACAGATCAACGGAAAAACAGTAAAGCTCAGGGGCGGCTGCGTACACCATGACAACGGCCTCCTGGGTTCGGTCTCCCTCTATGAAGCGGAAGCCCGGAAGATTCGGAAGCTGAAGGAAGTGGGCTTCAACGCCATCCGTACCGCTCATAACCCGCCCTCCGCGGCGCTGATTGAAGCCTGCGACCGGCTGGGCATGTATGTGTTTGACGAAGCGTTTGACGCCTGGGGAATCGCGAAGCGCGGAGGCGATTACAGCCAGTTCTTCGCGGACTGCTGGGAAAAGGACCTGACGGCCTTTGTACGGCGGGACCGTTCCCACCCCAGCGTGATCCTCTGGTCCACAGGCAATGAAATTCCGGAGCGGGGCGGACTGAACAACGGATACCTGCTGGCATCCCGCCTGGCGGAAGCCATCCGCCGGCTGGACGGTACCCGGCCGGTCAGCAACGGAATCTGTTCCCTGTGGAGCGGACTGGATGACAAGCTGGCGGAAGGCCAGAACCAGGCGCAGAACGCCGGAGACGAACGGGAGCTCCTGTGGGAAAAGGTCACCGAACCCTTTGCAAGCAATCTGGACGTTGTCGGATATAACTACATGGAAGGCCTCTACGAGCAGGATCATGCGCTGTTCCCGGAAAGGATCATCCTCGGCTCCGAAAACTTCCCGAAGGAAATCGGCTTCCACTGGCCCCTGGTGGAGAAACTGCCCTACGTCATCGGTGAATTTACCTGGACCGCCTGGGACTACCTGGGCGAAGCCGGTATCGGAAAGGCAGTGCGCCTGCCCGCCGATGACCCGAAGATGAAGGAAGGCTGCTGGTCCCTGATGCCCCCGGACGCCTCCCCCTTCCCCTGGCGGACAGCCAACGACGCGGATTTCGACATCACCGGCGTCATGCTGCCCCAGGGCGCCTACCGCAGCGTGGTCTGGGGCAGTCCGGAAACCTTCCTCTATTCCCGGCTGCCGGAGGATTTCGGCAAGGATGAACTGATCACCCCCTGGGGCTTCCCGGGACTGTTCTCCAGCTGGAACTATACCGGTTCTGAAGGAAAGCCCGTGGAAATCTCCGTTTTTTCCGCTGCGGAGGAAGTGGAGCTGTTCCTGAACGGACAGTCCGTCGGCCGGAAGACTGTGCCGCAGGAGGGGGCGATGCCCCGCTGCGCCAACTTTGAAACAGCGTATCAGCCCGGCAGGCTGGAAGCCGTCAGCTACACCGGCGGCAGGGAAATCAGCCGCGCCGTGCTGGAAACGACGGGAAGGCCTGCCCGGATCCGCCTGTCTGCAGATCAAAAGGCGCTGCGCCCGGACGGCCACGATCTGGCCTTTGTGGAAATTGAACTTCTGGATCAGGAAGGGCGCGTCGTGCCGGATGCGCAGATCGGTCTTTCCGCAAGCATTTCAGGTCAGGGCTGGATGGCCGGATTCGGTACAGGCAATCCTGTGACGGCGGAAGACTATACGGATAAAATGACCGTGAGCTGGCACGGACGAGCACTGGCCGTCCTCCGTTCCGGCTATGAAAGCGGTGAATTGACCCTCACGGTCTCGGCAAGGGATCTGCCGGAAGAGCGGATCAGTCTCCGCGTGGAAGAATAATCCCCTTGGGAAACAGAACAGCCTGCGATTAAATTCGCAGGCTGTTTCTTTATCCGTATCAGGAGATCCGGGTCAGCAGGTGCAGCGCCCCACGGAGCCAAACAGCTCCATCTTGTTCCTCACGACCTTCTTCATGGCTTCAATTTCATAGGGAATCAGGCCCATCATGGAGGAAGCGCCAGCGGCCAGGCCTTCTTCAATGCCCGCCTTCCCGGCCTTGTCAATGTCTGTGAAGATGTTCACCTTACAGATTCCCTTCTGCACCGCCGTGCGGAAATCCGAATCAGACAGTCCGCTCCCGCCGTGCAGCACAAGGGGCAGTCCGGTCCTGTCGGCAATCGTTTCGATACGGTCAAAATCCAGCTTTGGCGGGAACTTGTAATCCCCGTGGGCATTGCCGACCGCCACGGCCAGGGAATCAATTCCGGTTCGATAAACAAAATCCACTGCGGTATCCGGATTGGTGAAGTAATCCTCCGGATTCTCCAGCTTTCCGGCCCCTTCGTTATCCCCCACATGACCGAGTTCGCCCTCCACAGTGATTCCCTTTGCGTGGCAGATCCGGACCATCTCCCCGACCTTTGCCGCGTTTGTTTCATAGTCTTCTGTGGAACAGTCGTACATTACGGAGGTAAACCCGAGCTCCATCGCCTCCATGCACTTTTCAAAGGTCAGGCCGTGGTCATAATGGACGCAGACCGGCACCGAGGCTTTCTTTGCCATGGGAATCAGATATTCCGCCACCCGTTCCAGGGACATGGCAGGCAGCAGGATTTCCGCCGTGCCGACCATCACCGGTGCCCGCAGTTCCTCCGCCGTTTCGATGAT
>JAEEGK010022222.1_pt1 | contig 13348 bp, 7 predicted proteins | sample 8958771 | NCBI WGS metagenome assembly JAEEGK01 (sample SAMN16246547, study PRJNA631951) | gut metagenome | biome: gut microbiome; feature: rumen; material: SC-attached | host: Bos | place: Iran: Karaj | collected 2018-10 | reverse complement strand
ATTGGGGATTGGGCCCAATCCCCAATCCCCAATCCCCAATCCCCAATCCCCAAATTAATGAATTTAAAAAAATTTAATTTATCATTTTAATATAATGGAATATAAAATTTTATTTTTATTTTAATTGTTTAATTCTCTATTATTTAAAATTTTTCAAAATATATGTTTTATGAAAAAAAATTACAAATTGAAAAAGACTAAAAAGAATTTATAATAAAAATTGGTTTATTATTAAATTCAAATGTTTAAAATTATATTTATAATTTTTGAGGAGTTTTAAGTTTAATATAAGGTACTGAATTAATTGTACTATGACTTTTTTTAAGTTTAGGTTTCATTTTATGTATACTATTATTTGAATCAATTGGTTTTAATTTATGATAATTTAATTTTGGGAGTAAAACAGAATTTTTTTTTGTATTTGATTTATAATTTTGAGAAGAGGAATTTTCATTAAAATTATTTTCATCTTCTTTATTTTCTTCTTCTTTTATTTCCTCTTGTTTTATTATTTTTTTTTCATCCTTTTTACTCTCTTCTTTATTATTTTCCTTTTTTTTCTTTTTTATTTTATTTTCTTTTTCAATTTCTTTTATTCCATAATTTAATAAATTATTTTCTACACTTTTATTATCTATTTCATTTGTTTTTTTTCATATTTTTTAAACTATAAGATTGTTTTAAAAGATTTTTTTTTAATGTTCCTTTAATTAAATTATCTCTTAATTTCTGATATTTCATTATTTTATAATCAAAATATGATTTTACCAATTCATCATAACTATTATTATCAACTTCATTATAATATTTATTAATAATAGGAAATTTTTCTTTTACTTTTTGATGATTAATTGATAATGAAATGAATTATCATTATTCTTAATATAATAATTATCTTCTTTATCATAATTAATATTATTATTATAATTATAATTATCATTATTATTATTTTCATTATAATTATAATTATAATCATTCTTATTATTATCATTATTATTATTTTCATTATAATTATAATTGTAATCATTCTTATTATTATCATTATTATTATTATTATTATTTCCATTAATTAAAAAAGTAAATCCTCTAAAAATTTTATCATTTACATAATTTAAATTATCTTCTAATTCATGATATCTCATTCTAGTATTTAATCCAATATCATTATTTCTATCACAATATTCTTTATCATAAATTTCATCATTAAATTTAAATTTTTCTTTACTATAATTAATAATTTCAATCCAAGGGGAATATTCTTTTTGTTCATAAATATCATTCCAATTCATATCATAAAATAAACAATGTTCTTCTAATTCTTTAATTCCTTCTAAAGATCCTAATCTTTTATAAGGATTTCTTTCTAATAAAGAATTAACAAAAGAGCATAAATATTCACTATAATATTTATTAGAATATAAATGAATTCTATTATATAAAATTTGTTTTTTTAATTCTTCTTTTTTTTTTCCTCTAAAAGGTTTTTTTCTATTAATACATTCATAACAAATTACACCTAAAGAATAAAAATCAGAATAAAATTTTTGTTTTTTTCCAAATAAACATTCAGGTGACATATATTCAACAGTACCACTAATTTCAATAATATTACTTTTTTTTAATTTAGCAATTCCAAAATCAGTTAATTTTGCATAACCTTTTTCATCAAAAATAATATTTTCTGGTTTAATATCTCTATGAATAATTCCAATTGAATTTATATAATCTAAAGCAAATATTATATTTGTTAATAAAAATTTTATATGTGATTCTGTTATTAAATATTTATAATTATCTAAATGAAATCTTAAATCTCCTCCTTTTAATAATTCTAATAATAAATATAAATTATCGAAATCTTGAAAAGTTGATATTAATTTTATTATAAATTTGTTATTCATTTTTGAAAGAAAATTTCTTTCTGAAAAAATATTTGATATTGTATCACAGTCTAATATTTTTATTTTTGATATTTGTTTTAATGCATATGGAATTTTTGTTTTTTTTTCTATTACTTTCCATACTCTACCAAAGCCTCCTCTTCCAATAATATATTTAAATTCAAAATGGGAAGTTGAGACTATTTATAACTATTATTTTTTTTTTGTTACTTTTTTCTTTTTCTTTATTTAGGGATAATATTGAATTTTTTTGTTCCATTATTTTTTATTTTTATTATATTTTGTTAAAGAATAAATATTTTAATTAAAAAAAATAAAAAAAAATAAGTTTATATTTAGAGTTCCTCTTATATTAAATTCAATCAAAATATAATAATTTTCTAATTTACTATATGAAAAATATTTAGGTATTTTTTTTCTCATATTAATTTTTTTCAATTTTGAATAATAAATAAAAAAAAATCTATTTTTTATTTGTAAAAAGTTAAAAATTAACATTAATATATTTATAATTGACATTTAGTATATATACAAATAATCTAATTTTATCATTAAAAAATTCATTCCAAATCTTTTTTAAATTTATTTTATTATAACAATTATTCCAAAATATTTGAGTTAATTTTTAACTCTTTAAAATCATTATAACAATATACAAACAATAAAAAAACAAATTATGAAGAAATTTGTTCAAAAACTGACAAAATTTTATTAATCATATATCCAACACCAGAATTATTTTTAACTGAAATTTCAAAATATTGTAAATTATTTTTTTCGCAATATTTTCTTCCTTTAGGATTAATATCTTCATAATTACATTTATCTATTTTATTTCCTACAATAATAATATTAGAAAAATTATGAGGAGGATAAATAAAAATTAAATTTTTTAATTCTTTTTTAATAATATTTTTTGCATGATTAAAACTTCCTTTATTACTAACATCATAAAATATTAAAATAAAATTTGCTTTAGAATATAATGTTGAATAATTTTCTTTATATTCTTGAACTCCAGGAGTTACATAAAAATTTAAAATATATTTATTACAATTATAAGTTAAAATTTTTGAAACTTTTTCTATAAAAACTGTTGGAATGTAAAGAGTTTCAAATCTTTGTTCTGATATATTAATTGCAAATGAACTTTTTCCACTTTGTTTTTCTCCTATTATAATAATATTAATTTCCTTTCTTCCTTTTAATTGTAATAAATTTTCTTTTTTTACTATATTAATATTGTGAATTGGAGAATTTATTGAAATAAGACTTTCATCAGTTTTTAATTTATCCTTTTCATTAGTTTTACTATTTATTACTATTATATTATCTGTTTCTTTTTCATCTTTAATTATTTCTTCATTTAATTTTTTTTTAATTATATTTTTTTCATTTCGAGTTTCTTTTAAATCATTTAATGGTTTTAATATTATTGGTTCTTTAACATCATTGTTTTCCATACATTCTTTTTCACATAAAAACTTTTTTTTAACTCCTCTAAATTCAAAACATGCACATGATCCCATAATAAGATTGATTTATTTATTTTTTTTTTGAAAAAAAACTTTTTTAATTATTTTACTTAATAATAAAATGATTTAATTATAAATTTAAAAGTAATTTTATATTTAATATTTAATAAAAAAATTAATATGGATGAAGCAATAGATAGAATTGATACAAATGAAAATAAAAATCCTGATTTAGAAAATAATAATCAAAAAGATAAAGACAATATTACATTAACAAATTTTTATCAAAAATCATCTTATCCAATGATATCTTTATTAACAGTTTTAATGAAATTAGCATCAATAATTTCTTTTTTTATATTTTCTATTTTTTTATCAAATGAAGCAATAATAATGTTTCTAGTAGTTTTAATTGGAGCTTGCGATTTTTGGATAACTAAAAATATTTCTGGCAGATTTTTAGCAGGATTAAGATGGTATAATAAATTAAATATAGAAAAAAATACTGAAAATTGGGTTTTTGAAGGAAAAAGAGAACAAAATATAGATATTATTGATAAGGCAATTTTTTGGTATTCTTTATATTTAAATGATGTTGTTTGGGTTGTTTTATTACTTTGGGAAATTATTAGATTAAAATTTGATTGGTGTTTTATTTGTTTAATTTTACTTATTTTTACTTTTACTAATACTTATGGATTTTATAGAAGTTCTAACATTCAACAAAAAGGAACTAAATTCCTTATTAAAAAATATTTAGTTCCACCTAATAAGAAATAAAGTTAGTTTTTATTTTTTTTTTTAAAACTTTTATTTAATCAAATATTTTTTTATTAAAAAATTATTTTGTTTATTTTAAATAATATTATAAAAAAAAATACAAATTTTATTTTTTTTCAAATTTGAAATTATAATTTATATAAATTTTATTTATAAATATCATTTGAATAATAGCAATTTATAAATTAACAATTTTAAGAACATCCTCAAATCTATTTCTATAATCAGTATGACCTAATTTTAAATCAGTCATATCATAATTTTCAATTTTAATATTATTTTCATCATCAATAATTAATTTATCCCATCCAATAGGTTTTTTTTCAACACAAGGTTGAAATAAATATTTAAGTACAAAATCATTTTTAGAATAACAATTAATAATTCTTCCATTAACAACTTCATTAAAAATATTATTCCATTTCATTTGTTCAATATGAGTTGCTCCTGCAATAAACATAACATTATTAATAATATTATTTTCAATTTTTAAATCATATAATTCTTTTATACAATATTTAATAACATGAGTTCCTAAACTAAAACCAATTAAATTAATTTGACAATTCTCAAAAAATTTTTTAGAAGATAAAATTAAACCTAATATCTTTCCACATATTTTTGCTCTTTTTTTAGCAGATAAAAAGACATTTGGAATTGAAGAATCAAATATTTGAATTCCATTTATTAAAGGAATTTTATTAGGAAGTGATTTAATTATAATTTTCATAAAAGAATATCCTGGCCATTGATAAAAATAAAACATTGCTCTTCTATTTGAAGATATTAAATTTTTCCATAATTGTGAATGATTATCTGATTCTGCGCCAAATCCAGATATTAAAATTGTTATTTCTGAAGAATAATAATTTTTTGAATAGGGAATTAATTCTAATTTTTCTCTTGTTATTTGATCTATTTTTGGTGTTATTAAATTCATTACTTTATTTATTAATTTTGGAATTAAATTTGTATTTGATGAATATATTTCTTTTATATTTTTACTTAAATTTTCAAATCTTTGATTTATTATTTTTGGAATTGTTTTATCTTGAAATATTTTTTCTATATTTGAGAATTTGTAATGATTATTTATTTTTTTAGGATATTCTTTTATTTGATAATAATCAAGATATGATATCATTGATTTTAAGTCAACATTTTTTTGAGTTATATATTTTTGTAAATTATGAATTGTATTATCTATTAAGTAATTAAATTTAAATTTTTCTTCATGAATATTAGAAAGTTCTATTGTTATACAATAAAAAAGTGAAGCTATTATAAAATAATATTGTTCAATTGTATTAATATTAATTTCAAAAATTTTTATAAATGATTCTAATAATTCATTAATTTTTTTTAATGGTATTGATATAAAAGTATTAAAAATATTATCATAAGAAAAATTTTTATTATTCATATTAATATCAAACCATGATAGAATTTTTTCATAATTTTTTTTAAATATTTTTTTTGTATATTCATTATATAATAAAACAGATGAATTTGACAAAATAAAAATTTTAAAAATAGTTTCTTTTATTTGTGAATTTATTTTTTGGTTACTATTATTTAATATATCATCAAATGGTTGTGAAAAATCTGGTATTTTAATATAAACTTTTGGAAAAGTTTTTAACGGTTCTCCACTTTCTCTTATATAACATAACCATTGATAACAAAAAATTAAATTTATTATTTCACTTTCTTCAATTTTTTTATCTAAATTATTTTCATATTCTCTTACATATATAATATTCTTAATTTTTTTTTTTGTGTCGTATGTTAAAAATTTAGGAATGTTTTCAACATTAAATTCTTTTTTTAATGTTGAAAAATAAAGTTCTAATGTTATTTTATTATTATTATCTGAAAAAAATTTTTCGTTTAATTTGGATGATTTTTTTAAAATACTTTCTGAAAATTTTATAATTTTATCTTTTTGTTTAAATAGATTTAATAATGAATCTAAAAAAAGAGTTTTATATAATTTTCTGTTTTCTTTATTTTTATAATTCTCTTTAATATATTTTAAACAAGTTTCTTCATTATAAAAAAAATGATCAAGGACATCTTTTTCTTTTTGAAAAAATACATATCCTTCATCTTTAAAATATTTATTAATAGTATTATTAAAAAAATTTTCTATATTATCTATTGAAATATCCAAATCATCATTATTATTTTCCATATTTTTCATTGCTAATTTAATATCGTTTTCTTTCAGTGTTTTTTCCATTAAAATAATAATTAATTAAAATATTTATTTATTCTTTTTTTTATATTTAAAATTGTAGTTTTATTTAAATTAATTTAATTAAAGAATTATCAAATTTTAAAGTATTTGAAACAATATTATTATTATAATTAAATTTTCGTATTCTGATATTAAAATAGAACTATAATATTGTTTAAATTAAAAAAAAAATGTTTTATAATTTTTAATTTCCTATAAATAATAATATATAATTATATTTTTCATTTTAATTTTTTCTCTTTCTTTGAAAAATAAATAGAAATGGAAAGAAATATTCAAAAAGATAACAAACCAATTTTAAATGACATAAATGTAAATTATAATTTTTTTGATAAAGAAGAAAGAGAAATTGATTTAGAAGATAATCTAATTGAATCAATAAGTTCTATTTCAGGGTCAAATTATTTTCAAGAAAATGAATCTCAAAATGATGAAAAAGTAAATATAGCAACATATGAAAATAAAATAATTTATTTTTTGATTGATGGAGAAAAAATAAAACAAGATAATAATTTCATATTCCATAATTGTCCGGCAATTGTAAATTTATTAAAAAATTATAAAGGAAAAAATAAGGAAATTTTTATTGAAATGCCAAAAAATATTACAAAAGAACATATTTATGTTTTTTATCAATATATTAAAAATCCTATTTTATTTATTGCACAAATATCTAATAATCAATTATATTTATTGAAACTTTTTAAAATGAGTTTATATTTTGAAAATAAATTGATTATTAATAAAATTATAAATGAAGAGATTATAAAAGTAACAAATGAAAAAAATGTTGTTTTATTTTATAAATTTGTTAAAGAAAATTTAAAAATTGAAAAAAAATCAGAAAATATTGATTATTATTTAAGAATAATGTATTTAATAAAACCTGTTATAATAAATAATTTTCAAAATTTAATTAATGATAAAAACTTTAATAATACAATTGAGAAAAATGATATTGTAGAATTTTTAAATTTATTTTGTCTTAAAAAAAAATTACAAGTTGATGAAAGTATAATAGAATATATATGTAATTTTTATGGATATTCTTTAAATAAACTTTTATTTCTTATATCTTATTTATATGATGAAAATTTTCAAAAAGAGAAAATTTATAATAAATTAAAAAAAGTGCCAATAAAAAAAATTGAATTAAATCCAAAAAAAAATTATGAAGAATTTAAAATTGATTCAGACAACAATACAATTTTTTTTGAAACATTATTAGAAAAAAAAGATATGAGATCTTTAATAACATATAAAACAAAGGATATTGCAGTATATATTTTAAGTATTTTTTATATAAATGAAAATAATCCTATTATTAATTTTTGCAAATATTCTTCTTATCAAGTTAAATTAAAAGAAAATGAAAAAAAAGAAATAAAAATGAAATTAAAATTAGATTATTTATTTACTTCAATTTTTAATTATTTCATATCAAAGACTAATAATTACATAAATTCTTATGGAGAAATTGGAAATATAAATTATAACTTAATTCAAGATATTTTTCAAGCTTTTAAATCAAACCATATTAATAGTAATGTTTCTTTATTATGTTTTATGAAATTAATTGATAATATAAATTTAAATGAAAATGAAAATATTGATATAAATTTATTATTAAAAAATATCAATTTTAGAGAAGTAAGTTTAGAAGTTTTATCTGAATTTTATATAAAATATTTAACAACAGAAAAATTAAGTTCAGATATAATAATTTTTGTAAATAAAATTTTAAAAGAGAATAATTTAAGTAAATTAATAAATTATCTTGCAAAAAATATAAAAATCAATAATGAGCCTAAAAATTCCTTTAATAAATTATTAATTACAAAAGAAGATTTTAAAATAAATTCATTTCATAATATAAATCAATTAGAAGATAATAAAATTTGTAATACAACAATAAATAGTAATTATTACTATATTTCAAAAACTAAAGATTCTTTCAGTGAAAAAAAAGCAAGATCATTTATGAATTCATTAATTCAAGAAAATATAATGTTAAAAAAAAAAGATAATAGAATTAATAATTCAATATTACCAAAAAAACCATCATTAAATAGTGTAAACAATAATAAAATAAATTCATTTAACAAATCTAGAATAAGGTCTCAAACAAATTTAGATAAAAATTTTAATATCCAATTAAAAACCCATCAAACATTTAAGTCAGACATTCCTTCAAAAATAAAGAAAAAATAATTCATTTTACATATGTAATATAATCAAAATATTATATAAATAATCTATATAATATATATTTAATAAATAAATCTTAAATTATAATTAAATTATAAATAGAAAAAAATGTTATTTAAAAAAAAAATAAAAAAATAAAATAAAAAAAACAATATAAAAAAAAGTCTATAAAATAAATTAAAATATATAAAATTAACATTTAAAATTTAAATAAAAAATTAAAAAAATAAAAAAAATACATAAAATTAAAAAACAATAAAAAAAAAAAAAAATTAAAAAAATTAAATAATCCATATCTCAAAAAATAATCCAATAAAATTTCTGAAAATTGATAAAATAGGATAAAAATTTTTTAAAAAACTATAAAAAACAAGAATAGAAAAAAAATTAAAAAATAAAAGTTAAAAATGGGACCAAAAAAAGCACCAAGTGAAGGAACAGCAACAAAGACACCAGCAACAGCAAAAAAACCAGTAAAAAAAGAGAAAAAAGAACATAAAAGAAGTAGACATGAGACATTTTCAGTTTATATTTACAAAGTATTAAAACAAGTACATAATGATACAGGAATATCAAAAAAATCAATGGCAATTATGAACTCTTTCATTAATGATATTTTTGAAAGAATTGCTCTTGAAGCTTCTAAGTTAGTTAGATATAATAAGAAACATACTTTAAGTGCAAGAGAAGTTCAATCTGCTGTTAAATTATTATTACCTGGAGAATTAGCTAAACATGCTATTATTGAAGGAGCTAAAGCTGTTAATAAAATTGCTTCTGGAAGTGGTTAAATTTTTTAATTAATTTTATGTTTTTTTTACATATATTTTAAAATTGTTTTCTTTTTGATTTTTCTTAATTTTTTTTATTATTAATTTTTTTTTTTATTATTTTATTTTTTTTTGTTATAAAGGTTTTTTATTTTTTTTTTATATTATTTTTTTTTTTTGTTGATTTAAAAAATGTGCTTTTTTTATTGATAATAATGGAATAATTTTTATAAGAAATGAAAATAACAATAATAAAGAAAATTAGATAATATTAAAGAATATTATTTTGAGATTGAAAATTTAAATACATTTATAATATATTAATATTATTTTTATTACCTGTTTATTTTTAATTTATTTTATTTGCATTATTTTATTATTTTTATTTCTTTAATTAAATAAAAAATAGATTATTTTTGTTTTTATCTATAAATTATACTTTTTTTAATTTAATGATTTCATTTAAACAATTTGAGTTTAATTTTCAAATAAAATAAAATATATTAAAGAAATAGAATTAAATATTTCAAATAAAAAATAATAATTAATTTTTGAAATTAAATCTTGCTATTTAATAATATATACAAAATGAAAAATTTAAAAAACAATTTTATTTGTTTTGTTGTTTCTTTCAGAATTAATTAATCTTTCATTATTACCTTTAGGTACGAAAAAATTTATATCATGTAATTTTTTTAATTTTAATTTACTTGAAATATAATTATTTTGAATTTTACTTAAATTATTATTATTTATATTCGAATAAAGATTCTTTTTATAACTATTTGATTTTAAATTTGAACAACTAAATTCATTTATTAATTTTACTTTATTATTTGGTTTATTTATTAACATTTTTGATATTGAATTACTCTTATTAAGAGATTTTTTTATTGAAATAGAACTACTATCTTTAATTTCAAAATTCTTATTTAAAAAGTATTTTCCTAATTTTTCATAAAAATTTTTTTTTTCGTTATATCTTCTTGAAGAAGATGATTCTAATTCGATATTTTTTTGAATAATTTTTTTTAAATTTAATTCAAAATTATAACCAATTGCTTTCTTTTTATCAATATAACTATTATTTTCAAAATTTTTTTCAACATAATTTTTACATGATTTTAAATTTAAACTTGAATTAAAAATTGAACTTCCTTGATTCATATTTAAAGATTTATATAAATCATTTCCAGTATAAATATTAATTTGAGTTGAACCATTTTGAATATTATTTATAATATTAATATTATTAATTCTTGAATCATCAGATTGTGGATTAGATTTACTTTTTTTATGAGATGAAGAATTTAAATTAGTTTTATTTGATGAAAAATTTTTTATATTTTTATTTTTTGAAAATATTTTTCTAATATTTTCTTGTTGAAAATTCTTTGGTGAAAAAACTAAATTTTTTATATTAAATTTATTTAAATTATGAAAAGAAGGAGAATGAAATGGAAATTTTTTTTTTAAAAGTGATTTTTTCATTGGAGATGATAATATTTTTGATATAAATTCTATTGGGGAAAAATTAGTATTTGTAGATAAAAGAATTTTTTCATTTTTATTAACTTTATTTTCAATTGATTTATGACTAATATTTACTTTTTCTTTTGATAAACTATTTTTAATATTTTTTTTTGAATTATTTTCTATTAATTTTGCTTTTATTTTTGGACTTAATAAAGCAGAAATTATTTTATTTTTTGTTGGATTATTAAAGATAATATTTTGTTTATTTCGTATTATTTTTCCTTTTATATTATTATTATCCATATTTTTAATATTTTTTTTTAATTCATTTTCTTCATTAATACCAAATTCTTTGATTTTTCCAAAAATTTTTTCAATTTTTTCTTCGTTTAAATTTTCACTTTCATTTATATTAGTATTTCTGGTTTCAGATGAAAAGTTATAATGCTTATTTTCATATAAAAATTCTTTTATTTTTTTTTCATTTATATTTTGGTTTTCAATACTATCTTGATTTATAAATATAACAGACATTGGTTTTAATTTTTCAATATATTGAAAACTTTTTTTAGCGATTATATTTAGACAATCTTTTATAATTTTAATTTTTGAAATTTTTTGAATGACTGTTCCTTTTAATTTATTTGTGTAATTTTTTAAAAATAAACAAAATTTCAAATAAAGTGAACCAAAAATAATATCATTCATCATAATTTCAAAATCATCTCCAAATACATTAGCTAATTCAGATTTTATTTTTTCTAATTCTTCATTTTGTATTAATTCTTTTGCTTTATTTTTATCTATTTCATCAAAATATATTGAAATTTGAGGAATTAATTCCAAAAATTTATTTTTTATTATATGATAATTAAAACTAAGTATAATGCCTGAATTATCTTCATCTTTATCATCAATAATTTTATCCCTACATAGCACAATAATATAATTTTTATTTTTAATATCGAAACCAGTTTCAAAAAGAGATTTATTTGATTCAGGGTCTAATTTTTTTCCTTTAAAAAGAAAATTTATTTCTTTATATTTATTTTTTAATATTTTTTTATATTCTTTAATCATATTTGATACTTTTTCATTTTCTGAAAATAATAATAAATTTTCATTTCCTAAATTATCACCGAATAAAATATTAATTTTTTTTTGATTTTGATCAATAGAATTAAAATTTGAATTTTTATTATATGAATTAAATTTATTTCTTTTCATTGAATTATTATTATTTAAAAATTCTCTTTTTTCTAATTCTTCGTTTTCATAAATTTTTTTATTTTCATTTGCAGGCATGGGTAGAATACTTAGTTCTTTGATATTTGAATATTCAAGATCATTATAATTAATATTATCAAATGAATTATTACCTAATGAATCACATGCATCATCTATTTTATTATTATTATTATTAGAAGTATTAATATTTCTTATATTATTATTATTTAAATTAACAGTTTTTGAAAATTTATCAATATTTTTATTTAAATATTCTTGACTGTTATTATGCTTTTTTTTATAATAATTTTTATCTAAATTATTATAATTTTTATTTATTTTATTTATTAATTGAAATTTTTTATTTGTTAAATTTATAAATTTATTTTTATTATTTTTATTTTGAATACTATTATTTAAATTTTTTATATAATTTTTACTATTGCTTAAATTATTATTTCTTGAATATATTTTATTATTACTGCTATTATTAATATTAAAACTATTGCTATCATTATTATCATTGTTAATAAAAAAATTAAAATTATTGTAAATATTAAAAAAATTTTTTATACTTTTATTATCATATGAATTTTCTCTATAAACATTAATTGTTTTATTTTCTTTTGATTTAAGACCAAAAAAATATTTATTATTAGTATTATTAAAAATGTTATTAACACTATTTTTTAATTTATTATTAATAATATTATATAAATTTTTTCTTTTTGATAAACTAGAAAAATTATGTTTATTTAAAACATTATTATTATTATTACTTAAAATATTTTCATTAATTTTGAATTTGATTTTATTCATAAAAGATTTTTTTTTAATTAAAAAATTATTACTATTCCGAAAAGTATTATTAACATCAAAAAAACTTTTAGTATTATTATTATTATTACTACTACTACAACTTTTATTTTTATTTTTACTAATAATCGTTAAATTAATTTTATTATTATTAATACTATTATTAATTACAGGAGGGGAGCCCAATCTCCTTCTTCCGATATAATTCCTTTCCATATCAATATTTATTTTATTTCCAATGTGGATAATATTTGAATTATTATTATCATTATATTTTATCGAATTATATTCATTCTTTTCCTTATTATTTGTATTATTATTGTTTATAGTATTATTTTTTCCTTGTCCTGCACTCGAAGGTCTTAAATTTAATTTAATGGCATTTCGATTATAATTATTAATACCTTTTTTTGATTCATGTATATGATGAATTAT
>JAEEGK010022221.1_pt1 | contig 13348 bp, 10 predicted proteins | sample 8958771 | NCBI WGS metagenome assembly JAEEGK01 (sample SAMN16246547, study PRJNA631951) | gut metagenome | biome: gut microbiome; feature: rumen; material: SC-attached | host: Bos | place: Iran: Karaj | collected 2018-10 | reverse complement strand
CTGCTGACGAAGAAGAACTTCAAGTGGAGCATCATAACCTTAGTCCTGCTTGTGGCGTTCAATCTCGCTATTTACAAGCGCACTGCAGACAGGACTTGGACAATCACCATTGAACCGGAAGCATCCTCCGATCCTTATTATACCCCGCAGGCAAAGAAAATGACCTTCTCGGTACATAAGGACTGGACGATAACCGACGAAAAAGGCGAAGTCCACCACTGGTGCTGGGTAGAAGAATACTGGCAAGAATTTGCAAGCATCGACCTTGTCGCAAAGCTCTGGGGTGAAAACTCGAGCAAAAAGATGGTCAAATCCACCGAAGGTCGAGCAAGCAATATCAACGAGTAGCTTCTACTTACAAAAACCGCTTAAAGAGAGATCAACTTTAACCCACCATTTTCCATAGAGAGAATGGTGGGCTTTTTTATAAACTCGCCCGGAGAAGCAACGATTCCATTGGGCATATTCCAGATTCCCGAAATATGATGATGTCCATGGATACAGTAATCGCAGTGTTCCTTTTCCAACATGCGGTTTCCCCATTCCAGGTATTCATCAACCTTAATGACCCTAGTTTGACCATATTTGCGGCTGTTACGCCCCACAAAACGCGCAAGCCCCATTCCCCAATCAGGGTGGATTTGCTTGAAAAGGAAACGGTTTAACGGCAAGTCAAGGACTTTTCGCATAAAGCGGTAACCGTAATCAGACTTCGGAACTCCATCGCCATGGGTCAAATAAACACGCTTGCCCTGAATTTCAAGGATCAGGGATTTATGTACAGCCACACCAAGACGCTTCGGGAAAAATTCTCCATACGCAAAGTCGTGATTCCCTTGCAAGACGTGGACTTCGACACCAGATTCTACAAGTTCCGCGAAGGCGCGGTACAAATCCAAATGGGCAGAAGCAACATAATAACTATACTCGTACCAAAACTCAAACAGGTCGCCAATGACAACGACATGGCTCGCCTTGCCTTTCCATGAGGAAAGCAACTGGATTAGTTTTTGTTCCCTGTCGGGGACCGCTCCAGGAGGGTCAATTCCCAAGTGTGCGTCACTTATAAAATAAGCAGGTAATTCCATAGCTCCAATCTTAATAAAATCAAGAGCTTTCGTTTTTTTATATCTTTGAGACATGCGCTCCATCGTCAAAATTTTGTGTTTCACAACTGTTCTGGCAGCCATTTTTTCCGGTTGCTCCATGAAACTCACACAGGGCGACCTAGAGGGGATCCCGCTAACAGACGAAAAATTCAGCTTTTTCGGGAACATCCCATTTATTTATGGAGGCGATTCACTAGAACTATCCCACGACCTGCTACGAGCCTACACAAAAGCTGCCAGTGAAACGGATTTTCCAAGAAACTCCTGCCGCGGAGAAGCAACAATCAAGGCGACTGTAAAACAGAACGAGCCAAACTCCGCTTGGAATATTGGCGTACTCATTCCGCTTTGGCCCATCCTCCCCGTCAACGAATCCTGGACATACGAACTATCGGCACGCATCTTTTGCAACGGAACGCTCGTACGCCACGTGGAATTCATTGAGCAACAAGACGTTAACGCCATTTTATACGGGCGACTCCGCACAGACCTCGTGAACAAGGCGTCCAATGAAATGCACCGCAAGCTCGTGCAGCGCTTGGCATTTGAACTCAACGGAAACAGACTTACGGACCTGAACAGCGCAAGCGATTGGGCGGAGTGAGACGAAAGAACGGACCTACGGTCCTACAGACGAAAGACGAAAGAGAAGTTGCAGTGGGCCGGAATAGTTAGGCGGCAAGGCCGCGATCATTAAAACTTCCTACTGACTACATCCTACTAACCACTAATCACTAACCACCAACCACTTTCATTTACTATCTTTGGACTTTCGCTTTGCTCAAGTCCCAACTACGGGGCTCAATCATGCCAAAAACATGTTTTTGGCGCGATATTCGCCCTACGCAGTTGTCGTCTAAAATCTATTTTTATATCATGCCATACACTTTATACATCGTAGCGACTCCCATCGGGAACATGGAAGACATCACGTACCGCGCCGTACGAATTCTCAAGGAAGTTCCCCTCGTCTTGGCCGAGGACACGCGCCATTCGAGGATTCTATTCGACAACTACGGCATCACGACACCGATGGAAGCTTACCACGATTTCAACAAGGAAAAGGTCACTCCCAAGTACGTCGAATTTCTCAAGAACACGGGCGATATCGCGCTCGTGAGCGATGCGGGAACGCCCGGCGTTGCCGACCCGGCATTCAACCTTGTGCGTGAATGCGTCCGCGAAGGAATAGACGTGCGTGCCATCCCGGGCCCGTGCGCGATGATTACAGCACTCATCTCGTGCGGCATGCCGACCGACCATTTTACATTCCAATATTTTTCGCCCAAAAAGAGCGCCCAGCGAATTCACTTGCTCGAAAAGCTGAAAGACGAAGAAGCGACACAGATATTCTACGCAAGCCCGCACAACATCGACAAGTTCGTCGAAGAAATCAAGCTTGTCTTCGGTGACATCAAGATTGCGCTCATGCGGGAACTCACCAAGAAGTTCGAGGAACATCTCATCGGAACGCCGACAGAAATTTCCGCACACTTCAAGGCTCACCCGCCCAAAGGAGAATTTGTACTCATCTTCAATCCCCAGGACAAAAGCGGACTGTGAGATTCGGGTATGAGGTCGAGCTACGCTCTCTGAGCTATGGGCTCGCTCGTTTCACTCGCTTTGGGCTACGAGCGATTTCTAAAAACACTCAACCTCACAACCCCATGCCTGACAACCTCAAAGCAAAGCGACCACAAAGGCGCAACGCGCCGACCCCATAGCTAAAAATGACTATTGACCATATACTAAACAAACTGAAATCCTTTCCGAAAGCGTACAAGATTTACGTTGCTGTTCTTATGGCAATCGAACTTGTACTATTCCTGTCGCGCCCAGAAACGCCCGGGCTTTACACGCAGCTTCCGCAATTATTGCCTATCGTCGCAGCCATCCCGTTCTTATTCGTAAAGAACGCACGTTGTCCGTTCCCGCGGTTCATAAACACTTACGGCATTATCGTCTTTGCGTTTCTCGCATTAGATTACCTCACCCGTAGTCACGCCGGTCTCCACCAAATTGTCGCTACATTCGTTCCGATGGCCATTTACTGGTTTGCGTTATTCGCTCGATGGAACGTCAAGCACTTCAAGCAAAAGGATTCGCGCATAGCACTTGCGCTTGCCACATGCGCCTGGGGCTTTGCCGCATTCGCATTTCCTCCGCTTCCGCTTGGCCCTGCGATGTTCGTTTTACTCGTCCCCTGGTTCGTCGTTTTGAACAAATTCAATTGCGAAACAGCGGTCTTTGCGACGTTTTGGGCAAGCATGGTCTATAACACCGTCAACTACTACTGGATTCGAAACGTGATGAACGTGGAAACCGCCCCTGCAGGTCTCATATTCCTCGGGCTAATCCTCCTCATCGCCTATCTCAGTCTATTCAACGTTCTCGCTTCGTTTATCTATTCTACCGTCAAAGACTTGAAGTTCAAGGGCAAAGCCTACCTGCTCGTACTCTTCCCCATCTTCTTCGCATCCATCGAAATGTTCCGCACCCACGGCGACTTTGCATTCCCGTGGAACCATCTCGGCTACACGTTAGGCAACCACATCGAGCTCATCCAAACTCTGTCTATCATCGGCATTTTCGGCTACACCATTCTGATAATCGCCTCAAACCAAATTGTCGCTTATGCGTTCCTGCAAAACGGTCGCAAAAAGTTCGCGCTCTTTGCGGTTCCCTTCATCATTTTCTTCGCACTCTTGATTCATGGGAACTACGTTCTTTCGGCCCCCGAAGCAGCCCCCTTCTACAACGCCGACAATGAAGAAAATCCAGCAATAGCCATGGTGCAACCCAGCATTGCGCAAGGCGCCAAATGGAGCAAGGAAAGATTCGATTCCATAGTCACCAAGACCTTCAGCATGGCAATGGACAGCTCCAAACCAGGTACAAACTTGATTCTCCTTGCAGAAACAGCCATCCCGGACCATATCCGCAGGCAACCGATTGTCCTCAGGGAGCTGCACCAAATGGCCGATGCAAAAAACGCAGGCATTCTCACCGGCGCACTTGATTACAAGCGAGTATCCACCGACGTCAACGACCCTCGCCGTTTCGAAATCTACAACGCCTCGTTCCTCTTTATGCCGGGCAATCCAGGCTTTCCGCAGCGTTACGTCAAGAAACACCTCGTCCCCTTCAGCGAGCGTATCCCCTTCGACGATGTGTTCCCCATACTCAACTATGTCGATCTTGGCGAAGGCGACTTTGTTCCCGGCAAAGAAACACCCGTCTATGGGCCCTACAAATGGACACCTTACATCTGCTACGACGCCATCTTCGGAGACCTCATCCGCGAAGCCATGAATGCCGGTTCGCGCCTTATGGTGAACATCACAAACGACGGGTGGTTCGGACGGAGCACTGCCCCTTACCAACACCTGAACATCGTACGACTTCTCGCGGTGACGTACGGCTATCCGGTCGCACGTCTGGCGAACAGCGGCGTATCCGCATTCATCGATCAGTATGGCCACTATGACCAAAACACCAAGATATTCGAGACCCGAGTCATACAAAGAAAAATGCCTCTCAAGACGAGAAACACATTCTATACAGCCATTGGTGAATTTGTTGAAAACGCCCTGCTATGGTTCCTTGCAATTTATCTAGTGGCAGTGTTTGCAATTACAAAGTTCAAAAAACATAATTACAAATAGCTAGTTACTAAGTGCCTTCGGCACAGTTACTAGTTACTTTGCCCTATGGACTAGTTACTAGATACTAGTTGTCGGTCATTGATTGTTGGACAATAGGAAGTGGTTAGGAATCGTCATCTTGAGGAAAGAATCGACGAAAGATCCAGTTATGTTCTTCACTGGGTCCTTCCCCCGGCTCGGTGGTTCGACAGGCTCACCAACCTTAATTCGGGGCTAAAGACAGAAAAGGCTTCGCGCTTTTATATCGTTCAGGATGACATGGCAATAATTCCTAACTTCGAATTTCTATCTAGTAACTAGTAACTCAGAACTAGTAACTATTCTCACAGCAACAGCATCGGTGGCCAGTGGCCTGCCTTAGGGCGTTCCTTGAATTCCGCTTGAGGCAAAAAGTCCTTGAGTTTCAACGTGAGCTTCGGTTCAACGGTCGTATCCAACCGGCCATAGAGCACTTTTATTCTTTCGCTGTTCGGGACGACAGACGTCACACGGTGCGAGGCCAAATACATAAGCCCCTTCGCCAGCGCATCCGCTTTATACTTCTTGGCATCATTGAACCAGTCATCCTGCCAGTCGCCAAAATCCTCTTCGAACAATTCCATAAAAGCCTTCAAAGCAGGTTCGGTCGTCGTGGAAAGCTGGTGCGCCATGAAATGCAGGTTCGGCACAGTCCAATGCCCTATTTCGTCACAAAAATCGGCATAAGGCGAAAGCAGAATCCACTTTTGCCCCTTTTGAGGCCCAGCCACAGAGCACATGAGCGACAGGGCTCCAAGTCCCCAAGCAACAACCGTTGACGCCTTCTTAAATTCAGGAAGGTCCATCGGATGCTCCAGAAAATCGGCCATCTGTCCATAAGTCACATAATTGTGGCTTGCAGCGGGCGCAACATCAACCAGGTCGTCTTCCCAAACACCAAGATTCGAGGCCCAGTCGGGTAACCAAATCCATCTTTCGTTCATGTTAACCTCACACCTGTGAAGACTCCTTTCTGTGATATATATACGCAATTTTCTTTGTAAAAGCAACTACTATAAAAAAGTATTTTACAATTTGGAATAAAACACAACTCAATTCAACAAAACTTTGTATATTATCTGTATAGTTTTTATAGGAAACCTTCGGAAGGGACTAAAAAAATGAAACATTTAATGCCATCACTCTGCTTAGCGCTTCTTCTGGTCGAAACAGCCTGCTCTGCGCCGAAAGCCGTTTCTCGCAACTCGGACACCGACGCTCGCAAAAAAGCAGCCGTTACTCGCCAAAATGCGGATAACGCCTACAGAGAACTGGACGGTAACATGACCGCTACCGTAAACTCGCTCCAGTCGAACGCAACCAGCGCCGGCACAGAGGCTATATCGTTGGGTAACACCGCCGAAAAAACGGAACTCGACAACGCCAGGGAAGTTCTCCAAGATTACACGCAGCCCATAATAATGGTATCGCCGGCATTGAACGCCAAGGGCGAAACGCAAGAAATTGTGACGGACAACTACTCCAACGCCGTACAAGAAGCCATCCATAGCTACCTCACCAAAAAGAACTACGAGGTCAAGTCCATCGAAGGCCAAGAAACTTTGAATGAAATTCTCCAGATGCAAAACGACATCGCGAATACAGAAGACGACCTTTCCTACCTCGCAGGTATCGCTCTTGACGCAGACGTCTATATCAAGTTCAAGCAAGACGTGACAAATGAAGAAGTCACTGTCGAGATATCTGCATACGAGACATCGACATCTCGTCTGCTCGGCTCGCAGTCTTCGACCGTCCGCAACAACGGCCACACGTCCAAGATAAACCTCGCATCGAACCTCGGGGCAGCAGTCCGCAAAGCCATGCCCGGTCTCGAAACAAAGATTCTCAGCTACTGGAAGAACGACCTCACCAAGGGTACCCAGTACAAGGTTGTCGCCAACATCAAGGGCGAATACTCCGACAGCCAGACCGAAGATTTGCACGATGCCATCATGAAGGGTCTCAAGAGCAATTTCAATTCGGTCAAGATGAACGTGATGACAGCAAAGACCTTGGATTTCGTCATCTATGCTAATCCAATCAAGTACAAGGACTCCCAGGAAATCTACTCGAAACTCAGACAGATTTTCAAGCCCATTGCTGAGACCAAGAAAATCAATATCACCCGTAAGCTGATTTTGATGGAGTTGAATTAATAATGAACTTTAAGTCAATTTTCCTTTGCGCATGCCTTGCCGCAATCCCTGCAATGGCAGGCAAAATCGTCACCTATACGGCGACCTCCAAAATTTCACAAGAAGAAGCGAACAACTCAGCCATTGCTGGTGTCGCAAAGCAGGTCAAGTCCAAGATTTCTGCGACACAGAAGCAAACCAAGTTCGAAGATATCTACAACGGCGAGAGCACTCTCGGTGAAACCTACAGAGCGAACAACACTGTAAAGAGCAACGTCGTCCTGAAAGGCGTTAAGGTCGTTCCCGTGAAGATGGAAAAAGGGAAAGGCTTCAAGGCAACAGCGACGCTCGACATGGACGAGTTCACCGCCGACCTGCGCTTCCGCCTAAGCTCTATCAAACAAGATATTGCAAATCTCGAAAAATCCTCTAGGCAAGCGTTTAACGACCGCATTTATATCAACGCGATAAACGATCACGCCGAGGCGCTGGAAAAAGTCAATGAATACAACTTCTACTTGGCGCAGCTCGCGGACATCTACCCGATTGACGACAGCTACCGTCTCCAGCACTCATTGCCAGAAATCGAAAAGGCTCTTGTCGAAAGACTTTCAAGACTCACCTTCGAAACGACAGCATCGAATATCGAAATCGGTAAACCCGAAATGCCTTCCTGGGATATTCTCGTCAAGGATTCCATCGGTCCAGTTCCCAGTTTTCCGTTGGTGGCACGCCAAAGCAGGACTCTCGCAGAACGCCGTACCCAAGATGACGGTGTCGCCACATTCAACCTGCGCAACGTGAACTTCGAAAAAGGCCCTTACGTCATTATCGTGGAACCGAACTTGCCGTATGAACTTTTGAGAAAGACCGGCATGGTAAACGCATTTGAACTTCCTTATAAAGTGCTCCGTTCCCGCTGCGAAGTCAACCTCCAGTGCAACATGCCATCTAACGTCTGCATGGCCATCGAAAATGCGCTATCGAAAAAGTCCATCTTTGCAACGGACGATACCTCCAATCCACAGTTGAAGGTTGATGTCAGCACATCGCTCAGGAACAAACTCGGAAAGCTCGCATCTTATGATGTTTCCATTTCTATCAAGGGTGCAAGTTCGGGCGCAGACTTTTTCTCGATGTCGAAAGGTGCTGGGAAAAACGAAGTCGATGCCACTCTGAGCGCTATAAAGAAGACGGATTTTTCTCCGCTTCAAAAACAGCTTGAGCCGTATTGCGGAAAGTAGGTGTTGATACTTTTCCTATAACCTAAAACCTATCGCCTACTAAAATTTTTATCTTTACGAAGCCGTGATTAACGCGGCTTTTTTCTATGTATAAAAGAACTTTGACTTTGTTGCTGATTCTCTTGCTTGCAATCCCTGTTGCGGCAGGTTTCGGCGTGAACAAGAAGGGGCTACCGAAGCGTCCGCAGAACAGCTACGTGTATGACGAAGACCGTTTGCTTTCGAAGCAGGAGACGCAGTTTGTCAACGAAATCGCTGAGCAGCTTTACAAAAAGGCAGGCGTCGGACTTGCGGTTGCGCTTGTCCATGATATCGGTTATTACGATTTTAGGGATTATGCCTTAAAGATTGCCGAAAACTGGGGCGTTGGCGGAAAATCAAACGAAGGCATCTTGATTTTTGCCGCGATGAAACAACGCAGGCGAAGCGTCGAAGTCGGTTACGGTGCCGAAGGTTACCTACCCGATGTGCTCGTAGAACGGCTACAACAAAAGACGATTGTTCCGGCGTTCAGAGTTCAAAAATACGGACAAGGAGTGATGCAACTCGTCTGGGAAATTGCGCAAGTCGTCGCCAAAGAAAAAAACATTTCGCTCGAAGTCGATACAGACAAGCTCCCTAAGGAACCGGAAAACAGTCCGCTCGGGCTCATCTTCGTGCTCCTGGTAATTTTCTTTTTGTTCGTCTCGAAAAACGGCGGCGGACGCGGAAACGGTTGCCTTTGGTTCTTGCTCGGGAATGCCCTTAGCAATAGCAGTCGTGGCCACCACCGCGGCGGTTTCGGCGGGGGCTTTGGCGGTTTTGGCGGAGGCGGCTTTGGTGGCGGTTTCGGCGGTGGATTTGGTGGAGGCAGCTTTGGAGGCGGTGGCTCCGGCGGAGGATGGTAAACTATGAAGAAAATCTTAAGCGTAGCAGAATTACAGAATTCAGAATGGCCGAAACTCTTTGAAGAAGCGCTCGGCGACAACCTCGTTTCGGCTTTCGTTCATGGCGATTGCCTTATGGAAGGGTTTTCTGCGTTGGAATCTCCGTGGACAGTGAGCTTTATCTTGAAGTCCAACTCCGTCGAAGACATGCTCCCGCTACAGAAGCTCACCGCAAAGGCAAAGCACGAAAACATCGTGTTCAATCACGTATTCAGCCGTTTTGAAATCAAGTCGTCACAGGACGTATTCCCGCTAGAATTTTTGCATATCAAAAGCAAGAACGTAACGCTTTGCGGCGAAGCACCGCTTGCAGATTTTAGCCCGAACCTCGCGGAACTGCGCATCGAATGCGAACGCGAACTGCGCGGACTGCTCGTGCATTTACGCCGTGCATTCCTCTACTTCAAGGAAGACCGCAATCCGCACGGGATTTACGTGCGTTCCACAACAACGCTTCTCCCCTTGCTTTACGGAGTCTATTACCTTTCGACAGGCAATTATCCCGAGAATCACGAACAAGTTTACGAAATGTTCCCGGGCGTGCGCATCCCTAATATGACCAATGACAACAACGTGATTGTATCAAACATCAACAAGTACATCGAAGCCGTGACTGCAATCGTGAATCAAGTCGACGCGATGAAGGTGTAGAGATAAATCGTCATTCTCGCGAAAGCGAGAATCCAAAAAATATTCATATTGATTTATCATTTAGGAACTAGTTCAACAAAACCAGGCTCACCTGTGTCAACATCCCAATATTGTTGAGGACATAGCAATCTTCCATTTTGGTCCTCACATTTTTCATAGTTTGTTATACTACATATTTTCCCGTTTTCATACCATTCTTTCCAAATACCAACATACTCACCTTTTTTATACTTATGTAATTCATCCAACCTCCCATTCGCATACCATTTTTTACTGACGCCATCTGCTAGCCCATCTATGTAATATTCTACACTTGCCAATCTTCCGTTTTCGTGCCACTCTTTGCGGGGGCCATCTAGTTTTCCTGCTTTATAGTTTTCAACTACGTTTAATCGACCATTTTCATACCACTTTTTGCTAACGCCATCGAACTCTCCGACTTTATAATGGGCAAATTCTTCCAGTTTGCCATTTTCATACCAAGTTTTTTTAGCACCATCAAGCTTTCCATTTTTATAATTTTCTTCCTCATACAACAGCCCATTTTTATCCCATTTTTTCCAATTGCCGTCCTTTATTCCCCTTGCATAACTTTCGATTTTTTTAATTTTTCCATCTTCATACCATTTTTTGAGAAGTCCTTCCAAATAACCGGCTTTGTAATTTTGTTCCTCTTTCATTTGTCCATTTTCGTACCAATCATTCAGAAAGCCATCTCCAACAAAAACATATTTGCAGTTCGTAAAAAGATCTGTACGATTTGAGCCACAACGACGATCAAAGCCCATAGAAGACTTTTTCTCTTTTTTCAAATTTCCATTTTCATACCAACTTTTATGAGCAAATATTTTTCCAGATTTGTATGTTTCCTCTACAGACAAACGCCCATTGGGGTACCACACCTTAAAAACACCATCAAGTTTGCCTGATTCATAAAAGCTAAATGATTGCAGATGTCCATCCTCATACCAAGATTTCACAAAACCATTTTTTTTACCATTTTTAAAATAAACTTCTGATTTCAGTTGTCCATTTTCATGGTATTCATTCCAATAGCCATCGCCATCACAAAAATCCTCGCAAATTAATTCTTGGTAAACACGATCACTTTCAATTATAAACGCACTTTCCCAGCAACTGCGTTCCTCTTTACGCCAGCCATTAGAAGATTCTTTTTCTTCTTTCAATCGACCATTTTCATACCAGCTTTTAGAAGCATACATTTTCCCGTCTTTATAATCCACTATTTTTCTCAATTGACCATTTTCATGCCAACTTTTCCAAAGTCCATTTGGTTTGTCATCTTTATATTGTCCTTCTTCTTCCTTGTTTCCATTCTCATAAAACGAGACGTATGGGCCGTCTTTTACACTATCGCGATATGTCGTTATCTCTTTAAGCACACCGTCGCTATAATACTCTTTGCGTTCTTGAACGGACTCGTTCTTTTCACAGGCGATGAGAAGAATGGCGAAGGCGATGAATAGCGCGAATGCGAGATGTGTTTTCAGGTTCATAATCATTTAGGTCAAGTTAATAAATTCTCTGGGGAGATGGCGTCCCCGGCACAGCGGTCGGGGTGACAAGCGCCATGACGAGTCAACGCAATTCATAAATTCGGGGAAAAAATTCGATGAGAGAGATCTAATAACATGGGATGGCTGAATTCGTCTTTCTTCATTTTTCTTTGTTCCGTCTTTATCAATTTTCCATTTTTTCCCCATACTTTCCAAACACCAACAGGCTTTCCATCTTCATATTTTACTTCGCTCATTATTTTCCCGTTTTTATACCATCTTTTCGTAACACCGTCGAGTTTTCCTTTTTTAAAATGAATTTTCTCTTTCAGTTTTCCATTTTCGTACCATGTTTTCCATACACCGTCTTTTTCACCAGCTTTATAAAAACCAGATTCTTCTATTTTCCCGTTTTCATACCATGCTTTCCAAGCTCCATCTTTTTTGCCTGCTTTATAATTTTCGAGCATCCACACTTTTCCATTTTCGCGCCATATTTTTTCTTTTCCATCCTTTTTACCAGATTTATAAAAGCAGATCGACATCAAATGACCGTTTCCATACCAAGATTTCCAAGTACCATTTTCTTTACCATCTTTATAATATTCTTCCCATTCTAGTTGTCCATTTCTAAACCATCTCTTATGGACTCCAATAGATTTACCTTCTTTATAGAATCGTTCAAAAGATAATTGTCCATTTTCATACCAAGATTTCCAAAGACTGTCTATTCTACTCTCTTTGTAATAACTTTCAGATTTCAATTGTCCATTCTTGTACCATTCTTTTTCGTAGCCATTCCCAGTAATATGCTTTTCACATTCCTTCCCAAGCAAGTCCTCTAATCTTGTTGTTTCTGAACTTTTCCTGCAACGACGTTTCTTTCCTTCAGATGATTCCCATTCCTCTTTTGGATTGCCATTTTTATACCAACTTTTATTGGCGAACTCTGTTCCATCCTTATATATTGTTTTCGTTTTCAATTGACCGTTGTAGAACCATTCTTTCCACTCGCCATCTCTTTTATCGGCTTTATAATAGCCTTCTCCTTTTAATTTTCCATTTTCATGCAATTCTTTCCAAATACCATATCGCTCGTTTGCTTTATATTGTCCTATTTGTTTTACGTTCCCATTTTCGTAATACGAGATGTACGGGCCATCTATTACACTATCACGATATGTCGTAATAGATCTTAACGGTCCGCTATTGTAATATTCTTTGCGTTCTTCTTTGTCGCAAGCGGCGAGAAACAAAACAGAGGCAAAAAGCAGCGTGAATAAGATAAGTTTTCGCAATTTCATAATCGAACTCGCTAATTGCAAATTTACCAATTCTTTAAAAGATGGCGGATCAAGTCCGCCATGACGATTCTCCGACGGAGTTTACCCCGGACTTGTTCCGGGGCTCAGGATGACACTTTCTGCAATTTACAACTTGCACTTGCGATTGATTATAGACAATCTGTTAAATCAGAGTAAAATTTTACTGGATCCTTCCCCTATCGCTACGCTCCAGGATCAGGATGACGATGTCAGGGTGAATGCAATCCCCATCCCGAAACGGTGTCCGGGATGACTTGGGCGCAAGAAGACAAAGTCCTTCCCAAAAGCAAGTCAAGAAATTATGGTTCCTCGCGTACGCGAGGATGACAAATTCCTAACCACTGTTTACTGTCTACTAGCCACTTATTCCGTCGTTTTGCGGTAGGCTTTGGGCGAGACTCCGACGAGGCGCTTAAAGAATTTACCAAAGAACGAAACATCAGGGAAGTTCAGAATCTTGGAGACTTTCTGGATGTCTCTGGACGACGAGCGCAACAGGACTTTCGCATCGAGCGCGATATGTTCGTCAATCCAGCGTTTGGCGTTCTTGCCGGTCTGCTCTTCGGCAACGGCTGAGAGATACTTCGGGGTAATCCCGAGTTCATCGGCGTAAAACTTCACGGAATGTTGTTCGCGATGATGTTCGACAACGAGGTCGATAAACTGAGAAAAAAGAACCTGGCCACGACTCTTGACAGTTTCGGCTGCAACCAAATTATTTTTCAAGCCGATACATTCATAAAGGAGTCCTATCA
>JAEEGK010022219.1_pt1 | contig 13350 bp, 8 predicted proteins | sample 8958771 | NCBI WGS metagenome assembly JAEEGK01 (sample SAMN16246547, study PRJNA631951) | gut metagenome | biome: gut microbiome; feature: rumen; material: SC-attached | host: Bos | place: Iran: Karaj | collected 2018-10 | reverse complement strand
TTCACCTGCTTGTTCAGGATGATGTCGAGAACGTTCGGGCGGCCTTCGGCAATCTTGTTCACCACTTCGCACTTGACGCCGGCCTTCTCGTAGAACTTGGCAGTTCCTTCGGTAGCGTAAATCTTGAAGCCGAGCTTCTGGAACTCCTTACCGATTTCGATGGCCTGTTCAGACAAGTTAACCTTGTCGGACAAGCTAATCAGCACGGCACCTTCGTTCGGGAGGAAGGAACCTGCGGCTTCCTGACTCTTGTAGTAGGCCAGGGCGTAGTCGTCGGAGAGGCCGAGCACTTCACCCGTGGAGCGCATTTCGGGGCCGAGAACCGGGTCCACCTTCGGGAACTTGTCGAAGGGGAACACGGCTTCCTTGGCGCCGTGGTGGTTGAACTTCTTGTCCTTGAGCTTGAGGTCTTCGAGCTTGGCACCGAGCATCAGGCGGGTAGCGAGGCGGGCCATCTGGGTGTTGCAAACCTTGGAGACCAGCGGCACCGTGCGGCTTGCGCGCGGGTTCGCTTCGAGGACGAACACCTTGCCGTCTTCGATAGCGTACTGCATGTTCATGAGGCCGCAAACGTGGAGGGCTTCGGCAATCTTGCGGGTATAATCCTTGATGGTGGCCAAGTTTTCCTTGGTGATGGTCACCGGCGGAATGATGCAGGCGGAGTCACCGGAGTGGACACCGGCAAGTTCCACGTGTTCCATCACGGACGGGATGTAAACGTGTTCACCGTCGGAGAGCGCGTCGGCTTCGCATTCCAAAGCGTTGTGGAGGAAGCGGTCGATGAGGAGCGGACGGTCCGGGGTCACGCCCACGGCCTTCGCCACGTATTCGCGGAGCATGTTCTCGTCGTAGATGACTTCCATGCCGCGGCCGCCAAGCACGAAGCTCGGGCGGATCATCACCGGGTAGCCGCCGATCTGTTTGACGCAAGCGAGGGCTTCGTCGATGTTCGTGGCCATGCCGCTTTCCGGCATCGGGATGCCGAGCTGGTCCATCATCTTGCGGAACAGGTCGCGGTCTTCGGCGATGTCGATGGAGTCGATGCTCGTACCGAGAATCTTGACGCCTTCGTCGGAGAGGGCGCGGGCGATGTTCAGCGGGGTCTGTCCACCGAACTGCACGATAACGCCAGCCGGCTTTTGACGCCTACGGCGTCCGCCGCTTCGCCTCGGTCATAAAAATGAACGAGTTCATTTTTGCGACTCTCGGCTTGCAGGCTTTTCCTTGTGGTAAATCTGGAGAACGTAGCCTACTCTTTTGGGCGTTCCCGCACATATGTGCGGTCGGGCTATATTTTATGGGTTGCCCGGTTCACTCCGTTCCCGCCCAACCTCATAAAACGGCACCACAGTGCCGCCCCAAGGGGTCACTATCCCTAACGCGAATGCTCTTTTTATAGTTCAAGTTCCAAAATTTTCTTAATCCATTCATAAGCAACCTGGACAATGACATCTTCCTGAATTTCGCAGGTTTCTAAAATGATTCGTTCATGGGCATTTCGCTTTCGATCTAGTTTTTCTGCATAATAGTTCATGGGCACCTCATGCGAATCCATATGTTTCAGCCAAGCCCTTGTCGCAAACGCAATATAACATTTTCCATTTTTGGAAGAAATATCAATAAATGGAGTATCTGTTTTACCCCTGAAATCAATTGCCAGAATATCCTGCCAATACCACGCATTGATAAAATCTTTAAAAGAGTTCTCCAACTTCGACTTTACCGAATCCCTTATTGCGATAAATTTTCCCTGATGCAAAGTATCGAACTCTTGCTTTCTGTTAATGAGTTTCTCAATTTCTTTTGCATTTTCTGCATTGCTAAAGAACTTGTATTCATCTTCACTAAAATTGCCCATTGGATAATTCTCCATATTGTTTACCTTATATTCCATTGTTTTAATCCAACTCATTAGAAATGCTAAATAATCTTTATCAGCACTATCCATGTAGTTTCCCAAGTTTTCTTTTATACGCTTAAAGAAATCATAGTAGTAGATGTAGATCCATTTTTCGGCTTTTTCTTCCTGACCTTTTAAAGAAAGAATAACGAAATAGCGTTTATCTTCAGGAATTGATTTGCCGAAAACCTTTTCAACATAACTTTCATAATCATAAAGAGGGTTTTGAACATTGGCAAAAATTTTATTTTCTATACAAACAACCCACGATTTACTATTAACAAGCAAATCAATCCTATTTTGCTCTTCCGTCACAACTTCGCATTGAACGCAAAGAGACTCATCTGCTTCAAAAAATTGCTGGTCCTTATTCATGAAGCAATTTATTAGATACGGATCTAAAGCCCTTTTCAAACAAACCACCTGTCTTTTATCGGGTCGAGAATCTATTTCCTGTATAAACCTTTCATATTCAGACAACGAAAAGAGATGAAACGTCCCATTTTTCCCTCGCGTTACCACATATTCTTTTTGATTTGAATTTTCTATTCCACGAACAACTTCGTCCATACATTTTTCAGATAAACACTGTTCGAGTGAGCGGATGAACAAATCCTTCATTCCGTGAGGATTGTCTGGCTTTAGGAAAAACTTGAGTATTCTACTGCAAATTTCTTCGAAGCGTTGCTGCGGAAAACTACAGATTTCCATCCATGTTGGTTTACGATCCGTTGGTTTAAATTGCGAGAACCGAATTAACAATTTTTCAAAAACATTTATATCAAGCATGTTCAAGTTCCTTTTTAGCTTTTTTATAGCTTTCATTCATTGTCATCCCCATCTTTACTTAGTATGCTAATAATCTTATCAAGCCCTTTTTCCAATTCATCAAAGGCTTTGTCTTTGCGATACTTGCTTATAGACCTGTCATTTTGCATTCGTCGACGAAGTTTTTTCAATTCATCGTTGTCTATGAGAGTTACGGACTTTTCTAAAAACTTGTATACATCAACCATCACCTTAGTTCCTGCTTCCACTTGTTTCGGCGAGCCCGAAATTTGTATATCTCCTTTCTGATACGCTAGTCTAATTTTGCCAAAAACCATCCTTAATCTTTCGCTGTTTTTCGCTGAATTTATCGCATCGTGATAATCACCGGAATTCAGTTGTTTCTCTGAAACCTCTTCTGTTTGCTTGTCTTTGTTAGCAAACCACTTGTCTTCTGCAACCGAATCGTGAATAGAAACGATAATAAAAATGAGTCCTGCGAGAATAAAAACCCCAAGTTTAGAGCCGCTGAGTACAAGCCCAACTAGAAGAAAAAATATATACCCCAAAGGCCATACAATCCTTCTTAAAAAGATTGTAGGAATAATAGAAGTCCACAAAACAAAGCCCGCAGTGCTATTGTGAACGAAAAAATAAAATACTAAGCCTAGAAGAAATTCCATAAGAACAAGGCAGATAATAGATATCGTTCTTTTTGATTCTTCTTCAGAGGCATCTTCGGCAGCGCGTTCTTCAGGAGATAGCGAAGCGCGTCGAGCGCGTTCTCGTTCACGTTCTTCTCTTTTTTCTCTTTCGCGCTCCCATTCTTGTTCTCTTTTTTCTCTTTCCTTTCTTTCTATAAACGCGCGTTCTTCATTACGGAGTTGCCTTAAACACTCTGGACAAATACTAACGAACCGTCCCCCAAGACATTGAAAACTTTCATTTTTTAAATCGCGCCAATCATACTCGCCATTACAGTTGTCGCATCTACTCATTTTAACTCCACGATTTTCGGATTGCTATACTTTTTGAAATCAATCATCGTTTTCACTCCAATTTTATTGTTCATAAGACACTTCGTGACACGATTTATTAAAACGGTCATTCATATCTTTTATAATAACATCTATATCAACATCTTTTTTTTGAATATCTCTTTTTACGCATTCCTCTTTTTCAGCGTTATAGATGGTTCCACTTGGGCATTCCCAACAACCTGACCAAGGTCCTAAAGCCGTATATTGAGGATTTACTTTATAGTAGTTCATTTTTCTCCTTTCGCAAGAATAAGATTTATCATTTATAAGCAACCCCTCTATATTTGTATTTAAGGGACCTCTAAAATCCCATACAGCATGCTTAAGCGAGTCTGGAACATATTCATCGACCGGATTAGTGTACCAAAAAATTTCTTGAATATTTGGAAATTGATTTTTTACGGCACTTGTATCTATTGTTGAAATCCAACATTTCGGAACGGTCCCTACTTTTGCAGGTTGAGCCCCCTTGGGCCACTTAGTGCATTCGTAAGCGAACTTATGTCTAGAATATCCTTCATCGCATTCCCAACTCAACTCGTTAACTAGGTCAACTCTGCCAACATCATTTGTAACACGGGCTTCGACTTTGTGCGCATGCTTTGGCAAACGAATACAAGTATCTGGATAATCTCTATAGCCGCAAGCTTCTTCCATCGGTCGCCAATGCAGGATTTCGTTATCTTTACAGATTGGAATGCAATTTTTGTATTTCGCGCTAAATTCAAAACCCCTACGACACTCCTTTACATCTGTTGTTAGAACCGCTTCTACAAAGGGATCTCTAAAATACAGCCACTTTAAAGGAATAGATATAATGTAAAGTTCACCATCTTCTGAGAAATCGACATCAATCGTTTCTCCGCTTTTACGTCTAATTTGCACACTTTTCAAATTATCAATAGTAAGTTTATCTACAATTAAATTATATTTAGGCGTAAAATAAGGAGAAGAAAAATTTTCCTCATTTTCTTTATTATATTGCCTTTGATAATCTAAAGGGATAGTCATTTTATTCCCTTTAACTTTCGGAAGCATCAATTTCGCACTCTTGGGACTTTTAGAATTTGCAAGAAAAGAAGCCGTGATTAAATACGTGTCATCTTTTCTTTCTTGCTCAACGTGCACATGTTTCCCATATTCCTTGTAAATTTCGGTTTTCAACTCCTTTAAAACATCCCTTCTCTCTTGCTCGTAAGTTATATCAACAACCGATTTTGATATGGAGTATATTAAACGTATTTCAAAACCATCCCCGTTTTTCTTTACGGCATGAAATTCTTCAATACACGAGCATAGAAAGAACGCCGTAACTGCTAGAATCAAATATGAAAGAATTTTTCTCATACTTGAGTTCTTTGAATGATTTCTATCGTGATTTACTTTAAACACCATAGCATGCTCCATCGTCTACACCATTGGAGTCCGCCCCTGTTGTACCTCAATGAACCGAGCCGATTTTGTATGGATACAAGAAAGGCGCGGGTTCGCTTCGGTTTACCTGCGTGAGGCTCTGCATGCCTATAACCGATAAACGCGAGCGACCCACGCCCCAAAAGGGCTGTTGCCCTTTGGTCATAAGACCAAAGACCGACTGAAAAGTCGATATAGCAAACCGAGATACACCGCAAAACGGCATACCTGCGTGAGCGTTCGCCTTGTCCTCGGTTATTTGAAATTTGCAGATTTCACGCAGAGAACAAGAGCTAAACTCTCTATTATGTTCAATTTAAAAATAACTTAAATATGGGCAGAACGCTCAGAAAATTTACAAAAGAGGGCATTTTTGTGACGAAAACTGCGAATTATCGCTATTTTGTAAAGCCTCAGGGCTATTCCAACTTGGAAAGGGGTTGCCTTTTGAGCGAGCAAAAAGGTATATTTAGGGTGGAGGTCCATCATGGCAGCAGCACAAACGCTAAATCCGACTCAGATACATCTTCTTGAGATGTTTTCCTTTTGCAAAGATGCAGAAGCCTTACAGGATTTGAAGGCTGTTCTAGCTGATTACTACGCCAAGAAGGTTCAAGAAGAAGCCGACGCTCTGTGGGATGATGGCGTGCTAGGTGCAGACGCTATTGAGCAGATTGGCAAAGAACACTGGAGAACGCCGTATCTAAAAAAGACCCCTTTATAAATTTTTCCCTGTTATACGGGAAAACGTTTGTTCGAGAGTTAACGAAACAGCATCTGCAGCCACCTTTACATCAAGAAGTTTCAGAGAGTCCTTACACCTCATACCCCAAGGTTTCATATCCCTTTATCCTCTTTTCAAACATACGGGACAGAACGGGAACATTGTAATCAACATAATCGTAAACGCGGACCTCAGTTTTACCTGCGGACATCCTGTGCAATCGGCCTACATATTGTGCAAGTGTCCCTTTCCACGATATCGGAAACGGCAGGAACAAGGTGTCGAGTTCTGGCAAGTCGAAGCCTTCGCCGATGTAGCGACCTGTCGCAAGAATAACAATGTTTCCATTTGCCTTGGCGGCTTCAATATCTGACCAGATCTGCTTCAGTTGCTTTTTCCCGAAACCGCCCTTCAATACGAAAAGTGCAGGAACGTTTTCCTTCATTTTTTCGTAAAACCATTGGATGTGTTCGGTCCGTTCCGTAAGCATCAGGATTTGGCGACCTTCGCGGTAAGCGGTCATTACGTCTTGCAACACCGTCTCATTACGGGCGTTGCTACTCCAAATTTCGCGGAATACATCCTGAATGGCTGGCTTTTCAGAATTTAGAGACAAAACAAATCCTGTTGAGCGGACGATTACGGAATGCTTTATATGTCGTTCTTCGGCTTGCTTTTTAGCGTTGACTGCGTATCGCACTGGGCCAAGATTCATCATGACAATTGGGTGTTGACCATCCTTTCTTGTCAGCGTTGCGGATAATCCGACCTTGTATTTAGCCTTGCTTTCGCGAACTGCCTTTTCGAACGAAAAAGCCGAAATATGATGGCACTCGTCAACGATGATTTGACCATAATCGTTAATCCATTCTTCTACTTCGCCTTTTCTACTCACACTCGGGATAAGCGCAACATCAATCTTACCAAAACGTTTCTTCTTCGTTCCGCTGATTTGTCCGATTTCCTTCTTAGGTATCTGTAAGAAATTTGCGATTCGCTCTACCCATTGCTCCATAAGCTGTGCGCGATGGACAAGAATCAGGGTGTTGACTTTTCTTTGTGCGATTAGCCAAAGTGCCACAACCGTTTTGCCGAAGGCCGTAGTTGCGGATAAGACACCGATATCGTGTTTCTTTAGCGCTTCGGCGGCGAGTAACTGTTCAGGATAAAGGTTGCCTGAAAATTCAACTTCAATAGGAGTGCCTGAATTCCGTTCATCCTTTATTATTGGGGTAATTTCGTAATGTTCCAACAGTTCAAGCAGCTTATCATGACATCCGATGGGAATTGCGATATGTTTTGAAAAAATATCATAGCAATAGAGAATGCGCGGTTTGCCCCAAACAGGTAATCGCAAGGCCTGAGCCTGATAAAATTCAGGATTCTGGAACGATGCCAAACGTAAAATGCGATTCCGTAAAACGGCTGGCAAGCCCGAATACTCGATGAAAATTTGATTGGCAAGAACAATGTCTATTTTCGCAGGAAGCGTCGCGTTAATTTTCGGGTATTCCGTTTTCCGCGAGTGCCAAGGCACATCCACATCGCTCGTCTCATTTTCGTATGCAGGCAAGACTTCGTGATGTATATGGGCTGTCGCGACTTTCTGCTCCACGAAGTCATTCGTATTTTTCTGGATTTGCGACAGAAAAGCCCATTGATCATCGTAAGCATCGCCTGTTTCGGGATTGATGTATACGGAATGATTCTTTTCTCGTGCTGCCTTCTGCAGCGGCAACGCGATAAGGTTTCCGAGGCCTCCCTTGGGCATGTAATCCTGATTCGGGAAAAACCTGTCGAATGACCCTAATTTGATTTCAGGGCGAGAGTCTAACGTCTTTGTGAGAAGCATCGCGCCAAGATCGCGGGCAATCTTCGCCTTAATTTTGTCTTCAAAAAATATCCATACGTGTCCGCCATTCCCCGAACGAGATCGTTCTAGGTAGGCGTAGATGTTTTCCGTATAGCACATGTCAATGAATGCCTTGGAATTCTGCACCCATGTTTCTTCGTCAAAATCGACCGCTAAAAAGTAGCAGCAATCGTCGATCAGCAACGGATAAATTCCTGCTACGAATGGGCGCGTGAATTTTCCGAAGGATTCGACTCCACGCAGGTGTTTCTCTATCACCGAATTGTCACATGGAGCGAATTTCCTATTTGTACATAAGGCGCATTTTGCTTTCGGCTTTTCGCAAACGCCGGGTATCCACTCATTTTCGCAGACCGGCTGGTATCCAGACTTTCCTGTCTTTGCGCTCTCGAATCTTTTCGCAAAAACATCTTGCCGTCCCCTGAAAAGAGAACGGTAAAGATTGATTTTGTCTTCAACGGTGGAGAACTTGTTTATGGAAGGTAGTTGCGAGGCATTATTTGCGGTCTCGCGCTTCCTTAACTCGCCAATCTGCTCATCGATTTCTTGCAGCCGTTGCAAAAGTTGTTCACGTTCCTTTTCCAAGGATTCGAGAGTACGCGTCATAAAAATGTTTACCTATCCAAACAGCGCGTTCATCTCAATGGAGCGGGCAATTTTTCTTGCGTAAGCGTTGTCTGATAAACCAAATGATGTGATAAAAACAGGGACAACACTCTTTCTTGTTTTAGTCACCCGCTTAAAAATTTCGATACGCTCTTGTATTTTTGAATAGTATTCCTTCGTGATTTCGTACTTTGACATGCTGAACTTTATTTCGCACACATTGATTACATTATCGTTGCGGTCTATAAGAAGGTCAATTTGTGCCCCTTTATTTAAATTTTCTTCGTTGTTCTGAATGGCGTCATTCTTTTTTTGTTGCGGTCGATAAGACCAAGAACAAGATTCACTAATAATGCCTTCAATTCCCAAAGCGTCCGTAATTTGTTCTAGATGATGCAGACAAACTTTTTCAAATGCATAACCGCACCAAGATGAATACGCTGAAGTTGCATGCACCTTTAGCCAATAGTTCTTCGCAAAATTCCGTTTCGGCTTTATAAAACGATGATAGAACAAAGTGTATTGGTCTATCAATTGAAATAATTTTTCTTTGGCATTTTTTCTGAAAGGACTATAGCTTCTAACGAAGTCGCATTCTTCCAGTTCCTTGAGAAGGGTTGATAAATTGCCGTTGTTGACAAGTCCCGTTTTATCGACAATCTCTTGACGTGTCATGCCGATACCTTTTTCAGAAAGGGCTTCAATGACTGCACTATACCGGGTAGAATTTTTGAAAAGAGATTGAAAAAGTCTGTCGTGTTCACCTTCTAGTTCGGCTCCACGAACAAAGCACAAATCGTTAATGTTTTGGGCGACACTTTTTTCCGGTTCAAACAGCGAAAGGTAGTATGCGACGCCTCCTAAAGCCATGTAGCATTCCATGATTTCGCTGCGGTCGTAAGAGAAGTCTTTTGACTTGAAATACGCTTCGACATCTTTCAAAGTCCAAGGGCTGATAAGCATCTTGTGCGTCACCCTGTTGTGCAATCCGCCACGAGAATTGATAACTTTGTCTAGCATCCATGAGGTCGCTGAGCCGCATACAATTAGTTTAATGTCGTTTCTATAACTGGCCCAGTTGTTCCAGAAGTATTCTAACGCTCCAAGAAATCCTGATTTAGCGGTATCAAGCCATGGCAGTTCATCAATAAAGACAATCTTGACCATTTCCTTTTTCTTTTCAAGAAACTTCGACAAATATCGGAAAGCCTCTGTCCAGTTTGTTGGGATTGGAAAATTTCCACCAGCATCAACCAAGGCGTAATGAAAATTCAGCAATTGTTGTGTGAGCGGAGCGCTTTCTCGACCCGTGAAGTGTATCGTTAGTTGATTGCGCAAAGCCTCTTTGACTAGAAAAGTCTTTCCCACTCTACGCCTTCCGTATAGCGCTATAAATTCGGAACAATCCGAATTCATGTATTTTTCAAGGGCTTCGAGTTGTTTTGCTCGACCGACGATATTGTTTTTTGATAGGGTTATTTGGCTCATACTAGGGATAAATATACATAAAAATCATAGATTTCGCCACGTTTTAGAATTATTTTATGGCTAAAAGTTGCAAAATCAGCAAGATTTAGCCATATTACAGCACCATATTTCGGCAAAATCTCACAAATAGGAGAAGATTTAGCCAAAATACACCCCTATCGAATAAAAATGCATGCAATTTCTTTTCAATTATCTAGGCGTAGTGCTTGATATAGGTCAAAGCAAAGGGCTTGACTACCAAAGCAAACATAAAGTATATTTCAGGGAGAAGGAAATTATGCTAAACGAATTTATTTTAGAGAAACTCAAACAAATCCCTGAGGAATACCTACAAGAAGTCTCGAACTTTATTGACTTCATTCTATGGCGCAACGAACAAAAGCGAAAAGCATCCAATAGCAAGAAATGCAACACCGAAGAAATAATAGATTCGCTAAAAGGGGCCGTTCACGACACTGGGGAAACTCTTGACGAATACCGAGCCAAGAGACTCGAAGAATATTGCGACAAGAAATAGCCACAACACACTTTATCACAAGTTAGCACCATGAAACCGATAAAAAAAGGCGAACAGAAAAACTTTTTTAATAGTGTAGACGCTTTAGATAAGTTGAAAGTTTTTCGCGGACGCATCCCGGCTAATTTTGATTTTAAGCAAGAACTAGCTACCGCTAGAGATGAAAAATACGACCGCTTCGGAGAAGATTTTTCAGAAGGCCATTGCTGATAAAGCAATGGTCTTCTGTTTTGGGCGGGTGGACGGGGTAAGCCGGGCGTTGCGGGTGCGGCGTCTGAGCACCCGCAGTAGGGGTAGCGGAAGACCCGACTGGGCGGGTTATACAAAAACGCCCACTCGAATGAGTGGGCGTGATTATAAGGGTTGGGTTGGGTCGGGGCTGGAGCTAGGGGGATTCTTCCCCCTTCGTCTTACGGCGCTTCGGCAAGCTCAGCGACCTTCAGGGACCTTAAATCTCCTCAATGCTTGCGTGATATTCCTGAAGAGATTTAACAGCGCCGTGGCCGTTCCTTGCTGCCGCGATGCCCTTCACGGTGTTGTAGGCACCGGCGAGGGTCGTGATGTAAGGCACCTTGTACTTGATGGCGGCCTTGCGGATGGCGCTTTCGTCCTTGATGGCGTCGCGCTTTGCCCACGGCGTGTTGATGATGAGGTTCACCTGCTTGTTCAGGATGATGTCGAGGACGTTCGGGCGGCCTTCGGCGATCTTGTTCACGACTTCGCACTTGACGCCGGCCTTCTCGTAGAACTTGGCGGTGCCTTCGGTAGCGTAAATCTTGAAGCCGAGCTTCTGGAATTCCTTGCCGATTTCGATGGCCTGTTCAGACAAGTTAACCTTGTCGGACAAGCTAATCAGCACGGCACCTTCGTTCGGGAGGAAGGAGCCTGCGGCTTCCTGGCTCTTGTAGTAGGCCAGGGCGTAGTCGTCGGAGAGGCCGAGAACTTCGCCGGTGGAACGCATTTCGGGACCGAGCACCGGGTCCACCTTCGGGAACTTGTCGAAGGGGAACACGGCTTCCTTGGCACCGTGGTGGTTGAACTTCTTGTCCTTGAGCTTCAGGTCTTCGAGCTTGGCACCGAGCATCAGGCGGGTAGCGAGGCGGGCCATCTGCGTGTTGCAAACCTTGGAGACCAGAGGCACCGTGCGGGAGGCGCGCGGGTTCGCTTCGAGGACGAAGACCTTGCCGTCTTCGATGGCGTACTGCATGTTCATGAGGCCGCAAACGTGGAGGGCTTCGGCAATCTTCCTGGTGTAATCCTTGATGGTTGCCAAGTTTTCCTTGGTGATGGTCACCGGCGGGATGATGCAGGCGGAGTCACCGGAGTGGACACCGGCAAGTTCCACGTGTTCCATCACGGACGGGATGTAAACGTGTTCGCCGTCGGAGAGGGCGTCGGCTTCGCATTCCAAAGCGTTGTGGAGGAAGCGGTCGATGAGGAGCGGACGATCCGGGGTCACGCCCACGGCCTTCGCCACGTATTCGCGGAGCATGTTTTCGTCGTAGATGACTTCCATGCCGCGGCCGCCAAGCACGAAACTCGGGCGGATCATCACCGGGTAGCCACCGATCTGCTTGACGCAAGCGAGGGCTTCGTCGATGTTCGTGGCCATGCCGCTTTCCGGCATCGGGATGCCGAGCTGGTCCATCATCTTGCGGAACAGGTCGCGGTCTTCGGCGATATCGATGGAGTCGATGCTCGTACCGAGAATCTTCACGCCTTCGTCGGAGAGGGCGCGGGCGATGTTCAGCGGAGTCTGGCCACCGAACTGCACGATCACGCCAGCCGGCTTTTCCTTGTGATAAATCTGGAGCACGTCTTCGAGGCTGACCGGTTCGAAGTACAGCTTGTCGCTGGTATCGTAGTCGGTAGAAACCGTTTCCGGGTTGCAGTTCACCATGATGGTTTCGTAACCCATTTCGCGGAGGGCCATTGCAGCGTGGCAGCAGCAGTAGTCGAATTCGATACCCTGGCCGATTCTGTTCGGGCCACCGCCGAGAATCATGATCTTCTTCGGGTTCGTGCTGGCGGTAGATTCGTCCTTGCAGTTGTAGGTGCTGTAGTAGTAGAACTGGTTTTCCACACCGCTTACCGGCACTGCGCACCAGCCTTCGACCACGCCGAGTTCCGTACGCTTCTTGCGCACGTCCTTTTCGCGGATGCCGAGGATCTTGGCGATGTACTTATCGCTGAAGCCGTCCTTCTTGGCCTTGATGAGGAGTTCATCAGCCGGGAGGCGGCCCGGAGTCTTGAGCATTTCTTCTTCGAGCTGAACGAGTTCGCGCATCTGCTGCACGAAGTAAGCCTTTTCGTAGGTAGCGGCGAAGATTTCTTCGTCGGTTGCACCCTTACGGAGAGCTTCGTACATCTGGAAGTGGCGTTCAGAAGAAGCGGTCTTCATCATTTCGAGGAGCTCTTCCTTGCTCTTCTTGTTGAAGTCCTTGGCAAAGCCGAGACCGGAACGACCGTTTTCGAGGCCGCGGATAGCCTTCTGGAGGGTTTCTTTGTAGGTCTTGCCGATAGCCATGACTTCACCCACGGCCTTCATCTGGGTGCCGAGGCAGTCATCGACACCGCGGAACTTTTCGAATGCCCAGCGAGCGAACTTGAGCACCACGTAGTCACCGCTCGGGGTGTACTTTTCGAGGCTTCCGTCGCGCCAGTACGGAATCTGGTCGAGGGTAAGGCCTGCAGCGAGCTTTGCAGAAACGAGAGCAATCGGGAAGCCGGTAGCCTTAGAAGCAAGAGCAGAGGAACGAGAGGTACGCGGGTTGATTTCGATGATCACCACGCGGCCGGTCTTCGGGTCGTGAGCGAACTGCACGTTGGTACCGCCAATCACGCCGATGGATTCCACAATCTTGAAGGCATCGCGCTTGAGGCGTTCTTCGAGGGCCTTGTCGATGGTGAGGAACGGGGCTGCGCAGAAGGAGTCACCGGTATGCACGCCCACCGGGTCGATGTTTTCGATGAAGCAGATGGCGATCATCTGGTTCTTGGAATCGCGGACCACTTCGACTT
>JAEEGK010022217.1_pt1 | contig 13351 bp, 11 predicted proteins | sample 8958771 | NCBI WGS metagenome assembly JAEEGK01 (sample SAMN16246547, study PRJNA631951) | gut metagenome | biome: gut microbiome; feature: rumen; material: SC-attached | host: Bos | place: Iran: Karaj | collected 2018-10 | reverse complement strand
TCCACCCGCGAGGGGTGGATCTGTTTTATGTGGTGACAGTTGGACTCGAACCAACGACCCCATCGATGTGAACGATGTGCTCTACCGACTGAGCCATGCCACCGGGAACAGACGATATTATACACGAAGGGGAGGGATTGGTCAAGGCGAAATTTTCAGTTACGCGGTCTGGAAAACGTTGGAGTAAATCCGGCCGCGGACGGGGGTGACGCCGCACTGCTTAAAAAGCTGCGGGACGGTGAGGAATTCAAAGCCGCGCTTTTTCAGCTCGGGGATGACTGTCTTCAGGGCTTCCACGGTGTTGACATTGCCGGTCATGTCGTGCAGGAGGTAGATGACGCCGTCAGCAGCGGCTTCCAGGATCCGGCGGGTGCGTTCTTCGGCGGATACCTCGGGGACCCAGTCCTCGCAGCCCACGCCGCAGATGAAGGTAAGGTCCACTGCGTCAAACAGCGTCGGGCTTACGGAGATGAAGGGCGGACGGAAGAAGCGGGGGCTTTCCCCGGTGATGGCGGCGATCTTTTCCGAGCAGACGCGGATTTCTTCCTTGATTTCTTCAGCCGGCATCTCAGCCATCGGCCGGTGGGTGATGGAGTGGTTTTCGATATCACAGCCGAGGGAGAGTGCGCGGCGGATCTGGCCTTCCGTTTCCGGCACGATATTGTTCGCGATCAGGAAAAAGGACGCGGGGATCCGGTGCTCCTCCAGGAGGTCCAGTACCTGGGGTGTGGTAATGTTGTTGGGGCCGTCATCGAAGCTCAGCGCGATACGCACGGGGAGCACCTCCTCGGAAGGTCTTTTTCTGCGGTATTTGCCGGTGTGCGGCAACATGGGGAATTATATCGGACAGCATGGAAAATGTAAAGGCGCTTTCTTGACAGGGAACGGGCGGAACGATAGAATGTTAGGGCACTCAGGGACCGTGAGGTCCGGGACAGAAGGAAAAGCGGGGTGAACGGAATGAAGGCGGATTTTCGGAAAACGATGGAGGCGCTGAACAGCGTTTCCACGGAGAAACTGCTCTCCTGTGCCCATTCCTGCACGCCGCCGGACCGGAGGAAGATCGTCCGGGTAATCAAGGATTTCCAGGCGGTTCTGTTCCCGCTGTGCTTCCGCCGGGATGATCCGGATATGGCGGATGAGGTGCTGCTGGGAAGGGGCCTGCATGCCCTGGAACAGCAGATCAGCGTTGCCCTGTGCTTCTCCGGCAAAGGACGCCAGGAGGCTGTGGAGGAAGCAGCGGAGGCGTGCGAAACCTTTGCGGCCCGGCTGGCTCCGGTGAAGGAGCTGCTGCTGAAGGATATCGAGGCGCTGTATGAAGGCGACCCTGCGGCAAAATGCCGGGAGGAGGTCATGATCTCCTATCCGGGTTTCTACGCCGTTTCCATCTACCGGATGGCCCATGAGCTGTACAACCTGAAGATCCCGCTGATTCCGCGCATCATGACGGAGTTCGCCCATGAGAAGACCGGTATCGACATCCATCCGGGCGCGACGGTGGGTGAATTCTTCTGCATTGACCATGGCACCGGTATTGTCATCGGGGAAACCACGGTGATCGGTGACCATGTAAAGCTGTACCAGGGCGTAACGCTCGGCGCGAAGAGCTTCGAGCTGGATGAGAACGGCAATCCCGTCAAGGGCATCAAACGCCACCCGAACATCGGGAACCATGTGGTCATCTACGCCAACGCGACGATCCTGGGCGGAAACACGACGATCGGGGACAACTGCGTGATCGGCGGCAACACCTGGCTGACGCACTCTGTGAAGCCGGGCACCACAGTGGCCTACACCGCGCCGGAAAACCAGAAGCAGGAATAAGTTTTTGAAAGATATGAAAACAGCAGCCGGACGGCTGCTGTTTTTCGTTATTCAATCAGTCCGCGCAGGCGGGCAACTTCCACGAGGCCGTTGACCATACCCTGGATGACCTTTGTCTGGTATTCTTCCGTGCTGAGCATGACATCGTCATCCTTGTTGGACATGTAACCGAGTTCCACCAGGAATGTCGGCATGGTGGCCCAGTTGTTGGCCACGTAGCTGTTGTTCTGCGTCACACCGCCCTTGGTGACGCCGGTGGCTTCGCTCATGGCGTTGAACAGGGCTTCACCGTAGGTGCGGTAGGTTTTCGCGTCTGCCACCTGTTTGGCATAGGTGGAGCTGAGCGGGACGAAAACGTGGATGCCCCGCTTGTTCTTGTTGGAGGTGTTGTCGCAGTGCAGGCGGATGAAAAGATCCGCGTGGCCTTCGCCGGCAATCTCCGCACGGCGGACGTTGGATACGGGCGTATTCTGGTCCACCCGCGTCATGACGACATCCGCCCCTTCCTCCAGCAGCGCATTCCGGAGTTTCAGCCCGATTTCCAGTACGACAACGGATTCCATCCGGCGGGTGACGGTTCCCTGCGCCTGGCCGTTGGTGGTATGATGAGTGCCGGAAAGCCCGGGGCCCATTGGCTCCTTCAGACCGATTGCAACGCCCTGATGCCCCGGGTCCACACAGACGGTCACACCGGTCAGCCTGCCGGATTCCGCCTTTTCAACGGCGGGAATATCTGTGAGCGCGGTCTGCACATATGTTTTCTTCATCAGCTCTTTGCCTTTGGAGGATTTGATGGTGACTGCGACATTATTGCCGGGATAGGTGGCAGGCAGGCTGATGGTGCCGGAAAAAACGCCGTCCTGGGCTTTCAGCTTTAATGTACCCTTTTCCAGTGAGTTGGAATAAGAAACTACCACTGAGTCGTATCCGTTTGCGGTAAAAGTGATATCAACCGCGTGATCCTGCGGGACAAAGGAGAAATCCTTTATGACAGCGGCGGATGCCGCGGATATGGAAAGAATCAGCATGAGCATGACCAGAACAGCGGCTGAAAGAATACGGCGCATATGCGGACTCCTTTCGGATAACGGGCGCTGCGGCCCGGAAGTGTCTGCGGAAAACTATTGTGAATTATACCGGATTGCCGGAGGGATGTCAAAAACTTGACTTTGTGTGTAATTCGCTTAGAATGGGAACAGTAAATGCGATCCGATTACGGAAAACCGAGGGGAGAAGCAATATGAGGAAACCGATATGGATGGCTGTTCTGGCAATGGTCCTGTTCCTGGCCGGCATCATTTCCCCTGCCGCGGCAGAAGTGGAACGGAACGTGCTGCTCGATAACGCATTCAAAATGCTGGATGAAGGGAATATTTTCATCGAGCGTTATAACCAGATCACCGGAGCCGGTGTGGAGACAATCCTTCCCAGCGGGGTGCCGTATTTCTTCGGAGGGAAGGACTACGCCCGGATTCTGAAGAATCTTCCCCGGTTCGGAAAAGGCGTGTGCAAAGAAACCACCACATTCTACCGCAAGGGAAAAACCTATCCCTATGGGCTGGACTGCCAGGGATATATCTATGCGATCCGCTCGGAAAGCGGAATGATCGGGATCTCTCCGCTGAATGCTTTCTACCAGCCGATTTTCACGGACAGGAAAACCGGCAAAAAGTATAATATGGAACAGTACTATATCTGGACCAAGTACGCGGAAGGCGCAAAGAAAAAGGATGTCCCGATGCCGGAAGACCTTTCAGCCGTAAAGGATACGGCAAAGGTAGGGGACCTGATGCTGATCCATGCCCGGGGCAACCATATCCTGATGTATATCGGAACGATGCGGGATTACGGATTCACGGAAGAGGAAGTGCCCGCGCTGAAGGATTACCTCGATTATCCGCTGATGATTCATTGCGGGATCAGCCCGGTATACGGGGAAAGGATCCGGCAGGTAATGGATGCGGATCCCACCTATTACAAGGGCATGCAGACCACAAACGGCGGCGTGCAGGTATCCATCTGGGGTGTTCCGCGCGACGCGGCGGAATACCATGAAACCGTTCAGAAGAATGAATATGATTATTTCAAGCTGCCCAACGGACAGGTGATGACAATCTATGACCTGAAAAACGTCAGCAAATGGCGCTGGCTCCGGCTGCCGGATGACGCGCCCGTGCTGAAGGAACGCGGCGGGGAAGTGAAAAAGTAATCAGCCTTCCGAAGCGTCGGCCGGAATAACGTCCTGGTCCGGATCCTCTTCAATAAAGTCTTCCGTTCCCTCTTCCAGTACAGGCGGGAGTTCCATGCCGGCACTGGCCAGCAGTTCACTGACAGTCACACATTTGTAGCCAAGCTCATCCTGCAGATACGGGATGAGCTTATCCAATACCTTGGGCGTTTGTTTTCCATCCAGGTGGAACAGGAAAATCCAGCCGGGCTCGACCTTTCTGGTTACCCGTTTAAAGACTTTTTCCGCGTCTTTGGTATAGCCGCCTTTTCTGTCCCAGTCATGGGAGTCAACGCTCCAGATGATGATTTCCATACCCTCGGCGCGGCAAAGGGCCATGAGCTCCTTGTCGTAATCGCCATACGGAGGACGGAAGAGACGCGGGCGCACGCCGAGTTTTTCCATTGCGTTGTTATTTGGAATGGCCAGCTGGGAAAGACGGTTGATTTTGTTTTTCTGTGCGGCCATTTTGGGGTGCGTGTTGGTGTGGTTGCCGATTTCGTGCCCGTCAGCGATGGCCGCTTTCGCTTCATCGGTAAAGGTCCGGATGAAGAAGCCGGTCATGAAGAAGGTGCAGTGAACATCATATTTTTTCAGGACCGGCAGGATGTCCGGCATCTGGCGGCCGTACCATCCGCAGTCCAGGGTGATGGCAACCAGCTTTTCCTGCGTGGGGACCTGGCGGACTGCCTTAACGGACATATCCGTAAATGCGCCGTATCCGTTCTTTTCGGAAATCTGATGTTCGCCCATCCATACGGACAGCAGCTTTTTGCCGGTCATCTCCTTCGTGACAGTGACCTTGAAGCCGTGCAGCCCTTCACCGGAGGACCAGCTTTTTTCGGCCAGGACATTGCCGTCCTGGTCCCGCAGCTGCAGGGTGGTTCCCTTGACAAAGCAGGAAGGATTGGCAAATCTGATATTGATGGTGGAAGTCCGGCCGACATAACCGAAGTTCACCTTGGAGTAGAACTGCGCGGCGGGCAGGGGGAGAACCTTCAGGGTGAAGGATTTATCCCGGAGGGTATAATTATCCCCTTCCGCGGGGACAAACGTCCTGGAAACGGTTTTATCCACTTCTTCCGGGGAATAGTCAACCGTGCCTTCCGTCTTTCCTGCCGGAATGGTCAGGGTCAGGACCTCACCTGTTTCTTTGCAGGAGAGCGGAATCACCATGTCCGCTTCCTGGGCGGATTTAACCTTCATGGTAATCGTACAGGAGAAGCCGCCGTTTACTGATCCGCCGGATTTCGCAAAGGATACCGCAGGCTTGGCTTCAGCCCCGGCAGTACAGACGACTGCTGCAAGAAGCAGGAACAGGAATACGGCAAGAACCAGTTTCTTCATGAATCATTTCCTCCGGAGATTGATGTCGTTCAAACGGATTATTTTGCGTAAGTCTCCCACATGAGGCTGAACAGGTTGCGCGCCAGCATAACGATGCGGTCTGATTTGTTTTTGACATTGGTTCCGTTGGTCACAAGCGCGAAGACGAAGCGGGTTTCCGGATCAAAGTAGAGGTTGCACAGAACGCCGTTGGCCATTCCCTGATGGCCGTACAGCATCTTTCCGCTGACCAGGTTTTTTACGCGCTCCACATTCAGTCCATAAGGGGAATCCACGGTAATACCGCCCTTGCCCTGCTGGGAGGAAATCATTTCCCGGACGGTTTCCTCCTCCAGGATCCGATTCCCGTCAATCACACCCATATCACACAGCATGATGCCGATCCGGCAGAGGTCTTCTCCCCGGATCCAGACCCCGCCGTAGGATTCGATGTAATCCTTGTCGAGGTTGATTTCTTCCCTGTAGTCCTTCGCTTCCCTCAGGCGGCGGGAACGGGAAATGTTTCCGGAACCGTCTGCGTTATAGGTGCTGACGATGTTCTCCGGGACCTTCAGCTGGAGTACGTTATAGGCTGCGTCGATTCCCATGGGATCCCAGATCAGTTCGCGTGCGGCTTCTGTCAGCCGTTTTCCGGTTACGGCCTCCAGGATACATCCCATGATGCCGGCGCCGTAGTTGGAATATTTGTATTCCGTCCCGGGCTTGATTTTCAGGAACCCGGACTTCTTCTTGTTTTCCTTTGGATTCAGTGTCGGGTTCAGCGGCTTTACACCCGCGAAGGCGCCGCCGCTGTCATTGATACCGGCGGTATGGGTCATCAGGATACGGGAGGTCAGGTCGACCTTTGGATAATTCGGGTTTGCCGCGTGATACGGAGGATCCCCCAGGATGCTGCCGATGTTTGCATCCAGGTCCAGGCGGCCGGTTTCCACCAGCTTCATAACGGATACTGCCGTGACCAGTTTGGATACGGATGCCAGCTTGAAGTATGTTTCTTCCGTCACAGGGTCCTTCTCAACCTTGTTGGCAACGCCGTAGCAGTGTTTGTAAACTATTTCCCCGTCCTTCGCAACAACGACCATTCCGCCGACGGTCTTTTGCTGGCGGAATATTTTATCCACTTTTTCATCTGAAGGGGAAACAGGATCAGCCAGGGCGGAGGAGAACAGCAGGACCATTGCACACAGCAGTGCCGTCAGGTGCCGGAAAAGCATTTTGCTGTCCGGTTTTTTCATGGCGGAAGTCGCATCCTTTCAGGGAAAATGTTCCGGATAAACCTTGAAAAATCAGCAATAATTCTACCATATTCAAATAAAAAACACAAACTTCAGGTCGAACAAGGGACGGAAATATGATATGATAAACAAGTCCCGTATAATCCGGAGAAAGGGTGTTCGATTTATGGTCAGGAAGTGGCTTTCAGTTCTGCTGGCGCTTGTGCTTCTCCTGTCTGCCGCAGCGGCGGAAGGTGAACTGCGCGGATACAGTGAAGAAGACGGCTACATCTATGTGACCTTCGGACAGTATTACCAGAGTATGGACGGCGGGATTCCGGATGACGGGAAGCAGGCGTGGCAGTGGAGCGTACAGGCCAAGAATGAGCGGAAAGCCGCAAAGAAAGCCAAACAGGAATATAACCCGGGGGAAGCTGCCGTGGAACCGATTCTGTGGCGGGTGCTCTCCGCGGACGGGGAAAGGATTTTCCTGCTGAGCGAGTATGTACTCTTTGCCTCTGTGGTACACAGCAACCTGCGGGAATTCCAGGAGATCGGCTCGGATTTCGGCAGGACGGAACTGGGCATGAAACTGAACGGGGAGTTTATGGCGGAGGCTTTTTCCGAAGCGGAACAGAAAGCCATGATTTCCCGCGGAACGCTGGGGAAGGTATCCCTGCCGGATTCTGACGAACTGAAGGATGAAACGCTGGGATTCGGCAATAAAAAGAAACAGTATGAGCTCCGGAAAGCCTGGGCGACGGAATATGCCATCCGGGTTACCGGCGCCTATGTTTACCAGCCGAAGAACGGGAAGCATAATCATTCGCCGTACTGGCTGCGGGAACAGGGAACGAAAGACAGACGGCATGAGCGGTCCATCAAGAATGACGGGGCGATCGGTACATTGGCTGCAACCGGGGAGGATGTGGGTGTCCGGCCGGAAATCTGGCTGCTTCCGGAAGCGGTCCGTATTGACGGCGGCGCCGGGACAAAGGAAGATCCTTACCGGCTCGTGCCGGTTTCAGGGGAAACAGAGCAGCCTGATGCGGCGGAAGTGAAATGACGGGAAGGAATGGAAACACATGAGGAAAGCAATCGGAGCCCTGGCCCTGGCACTGGTGCTGGTGCTGGCAACGGGGATGCTGTGCGGCGCCGGGGCGGAAGTCTTCCTGAACAAGGCAAAGCCCGCAGACTGGGAAGAACGCGACCTGCTGAAAATAACTGTGATGGATTTTTACCAGAATGACGCAATTATCCTGCAGTGCGGCGGGGAAAGCATGATCATCGACGGCGGTGCGCGGAAGCACTGGAAAACGATGGCGGAATACCTGGAATCCATCGGCCTTACCCATGTGAATATCCTGTTCAACACGCATCCCCATGATGACCACCTGGGGGCCCAGATCCAGCTGGTGAAATCAGGACGCCTGACAGCGGACCGGTTTATATCTCCTTTCGCAAGGGAGTATGCCCGGACCACGAAAGGATCTGAAAAGGTGAAATACCATCAGCAGATGATTAAGGTGCTGGATGAGAAAGGGATTCCGTTTTACCAGATCATGCCGGATGAGGAACTGACGCTGGGCGGTGCCCGGATGATCATGTACCGCTATCCGGACGGGAAGGACGCAAATCAGCTCAGCGCGGTATTATGGCTGCATTTCGGAGATGCCACGATCCTGCTTCCGGGGGATATAACGGGAGCGGGAGAACGCTGGCTGGCGAATCATTATGGACCGGAAGGATTGAAATCGGATATTCTCAAGTCTCCGCACCATGGGATTGTGATCATGGTGTCAGAATTCATCGAGGCGGTTGATCCGGCCCTGACCGTGGTGACGAACGGAAAACAGGCGAAGCAGAAAGCCCAGCTGGACGCGCGGAAATACGCGAATATCTGGACTTCGATGGGCAGGGTTTTCATGGAAACAGACGGGAAAGACTGGTATGTGACCCAGGAGAAAAAGAAATAAGGATAAAAAAGGGACGGCGGCTGGTCAGGTCCAGCCGCCGTCCAGTTTTACAATGTTGCCGGTGAAGTAGTCCGGCATTTCCAGCAGGCGGAGAACCGCCTGCGCCACCTCGTCCGGGGAGGCGATATATCCCGCGGGGATCTGGTCACGGATCTCCGCGGTTTCTGTTTCCGACAGGTGGGCGTTCATCCGGGTGTCCGCCATGCCCGGCGCCAGTGCGTTGACCTGGATGCCGGATGGCGCGAGTTCCCGGGCCAGCGCCTGTGTAAAGGCGTTCACCGCGCCCTTGCTCGCGCTGTAGGCCACCTCGCAGGAAGCGCCGCACAGGCCCCAGACAGAGGAAATGTTCAGGATTTTCCCGTGCCCGCTGCGGACCATATCCGGCACATAGGTGTGGCAGGTGTTGTACACGGAGGTCACGTTGGTGCGGATCACCTCATCCCATTCAGCCGGCGGCATGTCCGTCAGCAGTCCGGTGCGGGAGATTCCGGCGTTGTTGACCAGCACGTCCACCGGGCCGAACTGCCTGCGCAGGGATTCCACGTACGCGGCGTCACCGACATCGCCGAGGGAAGCGGCACAAAGAAGATCCCCCGCCGCGGAAACGAGGCGGGAGGTTTCTTCCAGGGCGGCGGCGTCATGGCCGCTGTTCAGTATGATTTTGGAATATTTTCCGGATCCGGCGCAGGCCAGCGCGATGGCACGGCCGATGCCGCGGGAGGCTCCGGTAATCAGAATTGTGCTCATTCGAATTCAAACACCGTAATCACAGCGCCCATGTTGTCCAGGGAGGAAACGTGGGAGGCCGAGGGAGTCAGCTGGACATCAAACTCGTTTGCGTCGCCGACATACTGGCGGAAGATCTCATATTTCCGGGTGCCGTTTTCATACACCACAATGTGCGGATGCTCCTGCAGGTATTCGATGTACTCTTCCAGGCAGAAATCCATCAGGTGCATGACAGCAGCGCTGCCCTTGCCCACATAGCGGTAAACGCCCAGCTTCATGGAGACGCCGGTCTTGAAGGTCTTGTCCAGCGTACCGGGGGTCGGCCAGTCCTGCAGCGGGAAGCGGAAGACGATGCCGTACTTCCAGCTGTTCTCATTCATCCACGCAGCCTGCGGGGTGGTGGAATACTTCGGCGCGGCGACCTCGGCGTCGTTCCGGTCATACAGGCGGAGCGTAAAGGCCAGGCCGGAGTTGTACTCGCTGGTGCCGGGGTAGTTGACTTCCTTCATCGCGGCTTCCCTGCGGACATTCTCATCCTTGTATTTGGAGGAAAGCGCGTCCATCTTCTTGTTGAACAGCGCTTCCTGCGTGGCATAGGAACGGTAGCCTTCGTCCACCATGTAGTGCTCCATGCCCTCAGCCTTTGCGGCGTTGATGGCCTCCAGCAGGGCATCCGTCGCGACCTTGAACAGGTTGACGTTATAGTCCTTTACCTGGATCTTGGAGTTTCCGCCGACATAACGGCCGATGCTGACGATATTCGGGTCGGCATCGTTGAAATCATACGGCCGGGAATGGAACGCGTTTACCAGCAGCAGGCCGTTGTTCATCACGTCCGCGCGGGTCTTGTGCTCCGCGGTGGCGTTCTGCAGCGGGAAGGTGGAAACATCGATGATTTCCCAGCCTTCGGTCTTGGTGGGTTTCGGCCATTCCTTGGGTTCGGAAGGCTTCATCGCCTGGTTCTTCAGGTCGATCAGCGTTTGCTGGTATTCCCGCTGTTTTTCCTCATTCAGCTTGTCCACTGCTTCATACTGCTCAGCCATTTCCTTCGCGGCGGTCTGCCGGATCGGATCGGTGACGAGCGGCCTCAGCAGGAAACCGCCTGCGGCCAGCGCGGCGACCAGCAGGGTAACCACCAGGACAATCGGTACCGCCTTGCTCTTCTTTCTGTTGCTCATTTCCAGACACCTGCCTTTGAATCAAATCTTTCCAGACAAGGACTCTGTTATATTACCGAAACTTATTCTATAAAAATTTCGTTACGAAATATTAAAATTCCTTCTTTTTTCGAAATAATGCCATTTACAGACCGGGATGGAAGCGAAGTTGATGCATGAAAGCTGCATCTGCGATCGCCGTTACCCGCTCAGGCTTCGCCGGGGCTCGCCTTCGCGGACGGCTATAGCATGGCAACTGTTACCCATTTTTGCGTCGCAGCAGCTTGCAAAAATGGACAGTTGCTCACATCCGTTCCGGAGCCTCGATGCCGATCAGGTACAGGCCGGTTTTGATGACCTGGCGGGTGGCATCGGCCAGGGCGACACGGGCGGCCGCCTGCGCCGGCTCGCCGTCCAGGATGCGGTGCTCGTAGTAGTATTTGTTGAACGCCTGGGCGATGTCGGTCACCGCACGGGTGATCATGCTGGGCTCGTACTTGTCGGCAGCTTCACGGATGACGTCCGGGAACCGGCTCAGGAGCCGCAGCAGCGCCTGGGCCTCGTCGTCCGTCAGGTCGGACCAGTCCGGAGTTACGCCGGAGAAGTCCGGGGCCTTGCGCAGCAGGCTGCAGCAGCGGGCGTGGGTGTACTGGACATAGGGACCGGACTCGCCGTCAAAGTTGAGGGCGCGGTCCCAGCGGAAGTCGATATCCTTGATCCGGTTGTTGCTCAGGTCGGTGTAGACCACGGCGCCGATACCTACCTGGCGGGCAACCTCGTCCTTGTTCTCCAGGTTGGGGGACTTCTCTTCGATAATCGCCCGGGCCTTTTCCACAGCCTGGTCCAGCAGGTCCTCCAGCAGGACCACGTTGCCCTTCCGGGTGGATAGTGCTTCGCCTTCGAAGCTGATCATGCCGAAGGCCACGTGCACGCAGTCCTTTGCCCACGGATAGCCCATCTTTTCCAGAACGCGGAACACCTGACGGAAATGCAGGTCCTGCTGGTAGGCGACGACGTACAGGCACTTGTCGAAGTGGTAGGTATTCTGGCGGTATACGGCCGCGGCCAGGTCACGGGTGGCATAGATCGTGGCGCCGTCGCTCTTGAGGATCAGGCAGGGAGGCATATTGTCCTCGCTCAGGTCCACCACCTGGGCGCCCTGGCTCTCGGTGAGCAGGCCCTTGTCCCGCAGCTCCTGCACCACGGGTTCCATCTTATCGTTGTAGAAGCTCTCGCCGGCATAGCTGTCAAAGCTGACGCCCAGTTTCGCGTAGGTTTTTGCGGCATCCTTCAGGGTCACTTCCTTGAACCAGCGGAAGATCTCCATGGCTTCGGGATCGTTATCCTCAATCTTCTTGAACCAGGCGCGGCCTTCATCCTCCAGGGAGGGATCCTTTTCGGCTTCCTGGTGGAAGCGGACATACAGCTCGGTCATCGCGTCGATGCCGCGCTCTTCCACGTCTTCCTTCCGGCCCCACTTCTTGTAGGCGCAGACCATCTTGCCGAACTGGGTGCCCCAGTCGCCCAAGTGGTTGATGCCCACGGTCTCATAGCCCAGGAAGTCGAAGATCCGCTTCAGGCTGTGACCGATCATGGTGGTGGACAGGTGGCCGATATGGAACCGCTTGGCGATATTGATGGAGGAGTAGTCCAGGCAGACGGTTTTTCCCTTTCCGATATCGGAGGAGCCGTACTTCCCGCCCTGTTCCCGTAGCGCGGTCATGGTTTCGGCCGCGAAGTTCGCGCGGTTCAGGAAGAAGTTCATATATCCGTTTACGGGCTGCACGGAGGCAACGTCCTCGTTCTTCCAGGCGGCGCAGACTGCTTCCGCGATTTTCGGCGGGGCCATGCGCAGGGGCTTGGCCAGGCGGAAGCAGGGGAACGCGTAGTCGCCCAGCGCGGGATCCGGCGGAACGGCCAGCAGGCCCTTGATATCCTCCGCGCCCGGCAGGCCTTCCGCCTCCGGCCACAGGCTCTTTATGCACTCCGCCGCCAGCGCGGCGATCTGACTCCTGGTATCCATGTTCGTTCATTCCTTCCGGCATCAAGTATTGCAAAGTCCGCGCCGGGAGCTCATACGCCCCGGAATCACGCGGAACTACCCCTTATCATATCATAGGAAAGGGAAAAAACGCAACACGGGGCGGAATTGCGCGGACAGGACAGATTTGTTTGAACAAAATAATACAAATTTTAGCACGGAATGACGGGGCTTCCGGCGTTTCCGGCGGTTTCCGGCACGTCAAAAACCCTGCCGCATTGATTGACATCCACCGGACCGGCGCATATAATATAAGAATACTTGATGAATATCAGGAGGGGTTATCATGTCCATCAAACTGACAATCGACGGTAATACCGCCGTCAGCCATGTCGCGTACGCATTCAGCGATGTGGCTGCCATCTATCCCATCACGCCTTCTTCCCCCATGGCGGAAGTTGCCGACGAATGGGCCGCCCATGACCGGAAAAACCTTTTCGGCCAGACGGTCCGCATCGCTGAGATGCAGTCTGAAGCCGGCGCGGCCGGCGCTGTGCACGGCTCCCTTTCCGCCGGCGCCCTGACCACGACCTTCACTGCTTCCCAGGGTCTGCTGCTGATGATCCCGAACATGTATAAGATCGCCGGCGAACTGACGCCCGCGGTGTTCCATGTCAGCGCCCGCGCCCTGGCGTACCACGCGCTGAACATCTTCGGCGACCACAGTGACGTTATGGCCTGCCGCCAGACCGGTTTCGCGATGCTGGCCAGCAACTCCGTCCAGGAAGCGCACGACATGGCGCTGGTTGCCCACCTGGCGACCCTGAAGAGCTCCGTGCCGTTCCTCCACTTCTTCGACGGTTTCCGCACCAGCCACGAAATCCAGAAGATCGACG
>JAEEGK010022216.1_pt1 | contig 13352 bp, 2 predicted proteins | sample 8958771 | NCBI WGS metagenome assembly JAEEGK01 (sample SAMN16246547, study PRJNA631951) | gut metagenome | biome: gut microbiome; feature: rumen; material: SC-attached | host: Bos | place: Iran: Karaj | collected 2018-10 | reverse complement strand
CATTAATAAATCCTTTTTATTTCCAATTGAAAATGAAAAAATTTTTCCCATTTAATTATTAATTAAGATTATTTCAAAATTGATTAAAATATTATTGTTTATAAATAATTAATTAAAATAACTATATAAACTAAAAAAAATAAAATTTTTATTAAAAATTACTCTATGAAAGAATCAAAATCAAAATCAAAAGTGACATTAGTTATTAATTCATTAATTTCTGTCATTCCTCTTTTACAAATTTCTTCTTTTGTATTTTTGTTAAAACCACAAATATAACAAATTATTTGTTCATTAAAAATGAAACAAAAAAATAATTCAATTAACATAATAATTATTGAAATAATAAATTTTAAATTAAGTTTTTTTTCATCCAAAAAATTCCCAATCAATACAAAAGAAATATGTTCTATTACTATTGAAGTAATAAAAAACCAAGGTCTAAAATTTTTCATAACTAACCAAATTAAATTCCCATCTAATCCTTTTATTAATATTATTATTAAAAAAAGAAACAAATCACAACAATTAAAATTCTTAAAACCTTCAATAATATTTAAATTTTTAAAAAATATATTATAATAATTTAGTAATTCAATTAGTAAAACAGTAATAGTTGCAATTAAGCCATTTAAAAATAAAAAAAAATGAATTTTTATTTTCTTATGATATAAAATATAATGACCTAAAATATTTGAAAAAGAAGATAAATAATGAATTATGATACATGCAGATAAATGAACAATATAAGGTTTTGTTAATGTTTCATATAAAATATATATAATGCTTGTTCCAATAAATATTATTAGAATCGAGAAAATATGATGTTTATGAATTTCAATTTTAAAAAGTAATTGTGAAATCAAAGATAACACAATAATACGTAAAAAAAAAAATTTATGTTCTTCAAATTTTTTATAACGAGAAAAAAATAATAAAGAATAAAGTGTCAATAATTCTAATAAAATTACTAAAAATAAAATAATAATCTCATTATACGTAATATTGCTTTTACTATAACTTATTTTATTTTCCTCTTTTTTTTGTTTACATTTTTTTTTAATTAAAAATCCTCCATTAATTAAAATATAACCAATATATGTGGAACAATAATATAGTCTTAATTTAAGTATATTAGGATTATTAGGTTTATTAGAAAAATTAAGATTACAAAAATATTTTTTAAATAAAACAGATATAATATAAACAACTGGACATATAATATATATCATTAATTCTCTTTTTTTCCAATTTTTTCCTAATTTAAACAGTTTTCTTTTCTCTTTCATTTTTTAAAAATAAATCTAAATAATTATATAAAAAAAGAAAAAAAAACATACAAAAAAAATCACAAAAAAAAATAAATTCATTTTGGATTTATTAATAAACAAAGGAATATTTAATGTAATTTCTTTTTAATTTCTAAAAATGATTGTTGAGTTTGTTGAAGAACTTGTTGTATATTATCACAATTTCCTTCACTACTTAGAAGTTTATCATTAATATCATTAAGTGATTTTGCAATATCATTAACCTCGACTAAATAATCTTTTTCGATTTTATTTTCTCTGGCAAAAACAGATTCAGTTTGTTCGTCACTTTTTCCTTCTTCTTTTTCGAATCCTTTGACCATTTCATCATGTTCATTTAGAGTATTTTCTAATTGAGCTACTTTATCTTTAATAGAAGCAATAGCATCCAAAACTAATTCAGCATTAACACATTCATCATTTTCATCTTCTTTCATTCCTTCTTCAGGAGGAACAACTTCTTCTACTTTTTCTTCTTGTTTCATTTCTACAGGTTGAGGTAATTGTTGTACTAATATTTCAGGTAATTCACCAACGACTTCTTCTATTAAGTCTTCAACATCATTTTCAAATCCATTTTCATTTAAATCATTTACAAATTCTGTTGTTAATTCTTCTACTGTTTTATCCACTACTTCTTCTACAGGTTCTGGAGCTTTCAAATTGTATACCCATATTTCATATATAAAGGCTTCATCTGTCTCTCTTTTGTTAAATTTTACATTGTCTTTTAATATATTTTGCATTAATTCTTTTAAAGGAATTGGATCTTTTGTTCTTAATTTTGACTTCAATGAAAGAGAATTTGTGATACATATCATAATTAGGAATATAAGGACTACAGACGTTCTCATTTTTTTATATTTTATTTTGAGTTATTTTAAGCGTTTTATATATCTTTTTTTGGATAGAAGTTTTATTTTTTATTTTTTTCTTATTTTTTCTTAGGCATTTTTTATTCATTTTGGTCATTTTTTTTATTGTATTTTTTTTATAGAATTTATTTATTTATGAAGTTGTGTTAAAAAAATTTAAATTTTTTTTGTTAGAAAGGGGTTTTTAATTTTATTTAATATCATAATTATTTTTATTTGATACTATTTAATTTATAATATAATAAAAGAATTGAATTTTTCAATATTAAAAATATTTCATATTATAATTATTATAAATTAATTATTTTATAATTTATAATTTAAAAAAAAAAATTATAAAAAAAATAATAAAAAAAATAAAAAAAATAATTAAAAAAAAAAAAATCTTATTATATTATTATTTCTTCTTATATACCTATTTTTCAATTAAAATTCACACAAATTAGAAATGATAAATTTCCTTTTTTTAACTTTATTTTTATTCATTTTATTTACTTTTTCTAGTAATAAAGATGAAAAATTTATATTTTTAAGAACAATATTATCAATTTCAAATGAAAGTAAAAGAATATTGATTCATCAAAATGGAACTGATTCAATAAAAAGATTGTATTATCAGAAAGAAGAAAATAATAAAGAAGGATATTGTTCAAACAATGATTCAAATGTTTTTGTATGTGAAGTTAATGAAAGTGGAATATATTCTTTTAAATATGAAGATCAAATAACAAACACAAATAATACAATAAATCAAAAAGTTTCTGTTTTTAAATCTTTTGAAGATATTTTTAATTTAAAAATAAAAGATTGTCTTTATATAAAAGAAGATCTTAATTATACTTTAGAATATACAAAAGAAGATTATGTAGAAATTAATGATTTAAGTAATGTTAAATTTATGTTAAATAGTTCTCAAGAAGAATATTTTGAAAAAAAAGAAAATAATTATATTTTTCAAATTGAAAGAACACCAACAAATTATATTTTATATTTGGTTGAAAATGATGATTTTGAAGATCCTATTTTAAAAAAAGAAATTCTTTTTACTGATATTGAACTAAAAAATTATTTTTATCCAGATTCAAAGTTTATTTATATGAATACTTCTTGTAAATTAGATGAGCCTGATAAATTAATTTTTAATTCTGTAAATTCAAATCAAGCTTATGAAATACAATGTAATGATTTAACTAATCGAGGAGACAATATTTATAAATGTGATTTCCTGATTGAAAATCAAATTATATTTTATGGTTATTCTAATATAATATATAAAAATAAAATAATAAAAGAAAATTTTTTTTGTTCTAAAAGGATAAATGAATCAAATTTCAATATTATTGCAAATGAAACAGAAAATAATTTTAGAAAAGTAATTAATATATCAATAACAAGTGATGAATATTATATGGATGCAATAGATTCTTTAACAATTTCTCCAGGCGGGAAAATCACAAAATTAGATGGATTATCTATATCTGATGATTTATCAACTTTAATATATTTATTTCCTTTTGATTTTGGTAATTCATATAAATTAGCTTCAATTGAGGGAGAAACTTTATATGATGAAAAAGAAATAAATCTCATTAAAGAATTAGATCTTTCAATTAAAAATCATACCTTAGATTATATAACATTTGAACCTAATTATACAATTGTTGGTTATTTCAATTCTAAATATTATTACACTGAAACTCAATTAATATATAAAAAGAAAAATCCTGATTTATTTAATGGTTGCTTTTGTAATAATAAAGAAAATAATTATAATTTAAAATCAACTTTACAATTTGAGTGTGTTAAGGATTTGTCAAATGATGAATATTATAATTATTCCATTATTTCTCCTATTAATGAACCTGGAATTATAGAAACTAATTTAGATAAATATTATGATAATGCAAAATTAACTGTTATCAGATATGATATTGATAATGTTTGTCAAGATATTTATGGATATACAGAATTACTTGATAATATTTTTATTAAATTATATATTCCTAAATATACTAGTAATTTACTTAAAGTTTATTATAATGAACAGTTACAGGAAAAAGAAAAACTTGAAATTGAAGAGAATGAAAATTATCTTGATTATACTGTCTCTTTATATATTATTCCTAATAATTCTATTAAAGAAACAGGTGAGATTATTATTAATTATAATAATTCTAATGTAGCAAATATTTCTATTGGTTATACTAATACTAAATTACCTACTTTAATTAATAATTATTTTAAAATTGTTGATTACATTGAAGAAATTGAAATAAAATTTTCTGAGAAAATAAATAATATTAAAGAAATCAAAAATAGTTTTTTTTTATGGAATGGAAATGCAGGAAGTTTTAAAGAAGATAATTGTATTTTTCAGGATGATAATTTAACTATAATTTGTCCTAATAAAAATGAAAAAGAAGAAAGTAAATATTTATATTTTAGAAATAAATGTGATTATTTAATTAAATTAGATTATTATTTACATTATTCCCCTCAGATTACTGAAATATCAATTCATAAATATTATTATATTTTACCCGAAAATAATGAATCAATTATATTAAATTTAACTTATTATAATTCTTACAACATTTTTCCTTTAAAAGTTTATATAAATAATGATGAAATGAACAGTGAATATCTTGAGGGTGAAAAGAAAATGAATTATTCTTTTTCAACTAATAAAGAAGGATTATATAAAATAACTTATTTAACTCAAGATTTGGAATATAAAGAGTATGATAAAAATATTATAATTAAAAATGATATAACAGGTTTTTTTTCTGAAATAAAACCAGATGAAAAATGTGTTTATTATAAAAATAAAATAAAATATAAAATAAAAAAAAATGATGGTATTAATGAAACATATATTAAATATAAATTTTTTAAATCTTCAGAAACACCATCAGAAGAAGTAAATAATTTAACATGTACTGATAATGATTGTTCAATAGATTTATCGGTTGAAAATTCCGGAGAATATAAAATTATTTTTTATTCTTTAGAAGAATTTGAGGAGCCTTATTTATATGAAGATACTTTATTTTTTACTGACATTTCATCAAATTTATATTCTTATTCAAACAATATAATAATATTAAATTCTATTTGTTTATTAGAAAATTTATCTATTAAAAATAAGAATAATAGTATAAATAATAATTTAAAGTGTGAAGATTTATCTAAATCTCAAGTATTATGTAGAATCCAAAAAGAAAATGATGATGAAATTTTATCTGGTTTATATAATATTTATGAAAATAATCAAATTGTTTCTAAGACTTACTTTAATCTTCCTATTGAAGAATCAGAATTTTTAATTCAACCTTTAGAGAGTAAAATAGGAAAAAATGAAATTAAAATAACTTCAAATGATATAAATTTAGAATCAATTGTTAGAATAGAAATAAGATCAAATGATGGAAATACATTATATTATAAATTAAATGACAACAAATATAATTATCATTTAATTGATGATTATATTTCTTTAACATTTATTGGATTTCCTCAAAAAGTATATTCTCTTCAATTATATAATGAAATAGGAGGTTCAAAATCTTATGAATTTAAAAAAAAAGAAGAAAATATTGAAATTAATTTTGATAAAGTTTTTTTTGTTCACAAAAAGAATACTCCAATTATTATTTCAATAACAGGTGATTATGTAAATCAAATTGAATATATTTATTATAGAAAAGAATATAATGATTTCTCATATCAATCAAGAATAAGTGGAACTTATAAAAATAATAGAAAAACATTTAATTTTTATCCTGAGAATCCAAATAAAGTAGAATATTATATATATTATTTTGGGTTTAGTTTATTTAATGAATCAACAATATTTAATATTTTAAATAAAAAAGTAATCATTGGTAATAATGAAAATATATTTTCTTTTGTAATGTTATTACCTTTTTATCATATATTTAATACTAATAATGTAGATTTTGTAATTGATATTATTCCAACTGAAATTGTTTTCAAAGTTTCATATAATATTAAAGTTTATATTGGAGATATTATTAATCAACCAATTATAACTTTTCAAAAAAAAAGAGGAACAAGTACATATTATTTAACTTATGATCAATTAAAAGATTTAGATGGAAGATACAATTTTACAATTGTTGAATCAGAAACAAATAATGTACTCTATAATCAAATTATTTCTATTTCAAATTATTATTTTGAAAAAGTTTATTATTTATCAAAAAAAATTATTACTATTCAAAATATAAATGATAAAATTGATAATTTAAAAATTGGTAATATTCAAATAAATAAATCACAACAAATTTTAAATTCAGAATCTAAAACTTTAATAATAAGTATTCCTTCCGAAATTAAAACTCCTGGTGAATATAATATTTCAATTAGTGGAACAAATGTAACAAAAATTTTTGTATCAAATGATGGTAAAGATTCAAATTTTGAATTTATTATTTCTGATAAAAATGTATTTATTAAATCAAATGATTTTTCTGTTTGTGAAATTCAACAAATTATAATTGATGATAATCCGATTAGTTTTGAATGTATAAATAATATTTATTTAAAATTTAATAAACCTAATAATGAAAAATTTCAATATAAATTATATTTTTCTGATGATGAATCCTTCATAGAAAAAGAAGAAGAAAGTAAAGAAGAAGAAGTATATTTTTTTAATTTAACTTATGAAGATGATAAATATTTTATATTAGATTTTAATGAGAATAATAATTTTAAATTGAATAATTTAGCAAAAAAAATATTTATAAATGATAATTTAGCAGAAAAGAATTGTAGAGTAAATAAGAATGTTGTTAATTGTACATATCCACATCCAAATATTTATGAAAAAACTTCTATTAATTATAATGAATTCAGCGATACAACAAAATATTACACTTTTATTAAATTTGATGTTGATGAAATTCCAGAATGTATATATGAAAAAGAAAACAATGAAAATAATTATTATATCATAGATTCCTTAGGTTATGAAAATTCAATATATATAAATGGAGAAGAATTAGTAAAACAATTTGATGGCACATATCATTTATATGAGAACCAATTAAAATTTGTAGATAATAATAAATTAACTTATAAAGAAGGTAATGAAACAAAAACAATAAAAACAATATCTTATCATCAGAAATTATTAATAAATTTACAAGAAGCAACTTTCGAAAATAAAAAAGCAGTATATAGAGAAGGAATATTAGTAAATATAACAACATTATCAGGTGAACGAGTAAATGCATCAAATTATTTAAACAATCTATATGTAATAAGTGAAGGGAAATTTATTAATTTAGAATGTGATTTTAGTGATGGAAATAATATTTGTGGGAAAGTAAATGGAAAATTAGAAACAAATAAAATTTATGAAGCTTATTATGAAGATAAATGTAATAATACTAATCAATTAGGTTATACTAAAATTTTAAGTGAAAGTGATTTGATATTAGAAACAATTTCACCTAGTTATATTGATATCAACGATAAAAATTCTAGTGAAGTTACTTTAACTTATAATCAAAATATTGAAGGAAAGGGAATTTTATCTATTCAATTTGAAAGTGTTGAAACCGGAAAAGTTAATAATTATGGTATTTTTCATGTTAAAGAAAAAGGGAATAATTTAAACTTTGTTATTTTAGAATATAATAAAATTAAAGAATTAATTGGAAATTATAGAATTAGAGTTAATTTTAAAAATACTCAAGAAAATACAATTTTAAGTAAAAATAATATTATTGTTGGTGATAGGATTCGTCTTTATGAAGATACTCAAACTATAATGAAAAATGAAATGATGAAAGAATTTGGAATTATATTTGAAAATCCAATATATGATAATCAAATAGAAAAAATAACATATAATAATAAAAAATTAGATTTTAAAATACATGATAAATATAAAAATATTATTGTTATTAATGCTCTTAATGAATTCTCTGAAGAAGGTGAATATACTTTAGAAATTAATGAAAGAAATGTTAATTTAGATCCTTTAAAATATAAAATTAAAGTTAAAAATTATAATGATATTCAAAAAATGAAAATTAATCAAATTGTTTGTCGAAGGACAAGTCAAAAAATTTCTTATGTTACTATTAATTCTTTGGAAACTTTTATTTATGGAGGAACTGATCAAAATAAAAATATTTTAATTGAACCTATAGCAAATTTATATCCTTATATTTATGTCATTGAACCAAGTTTAGGTGATGATATTTATTTTTTTCAATATAATGATAAAAGTAATAAAGAGAATGTTATTATTGTTGATAGTGACTCATTTTTGAGAACGAAAATTAAAAAATGTTATCTTCAAATGAAATTTTGTGATGATACATTTAATGAATCTTGTATGAATAATTTCCTTGTAGAAAATTATACTAGATTTATTAATAATCAATTGACAACCGATATTATTTATACTATATCAAATATAAATTATGAAAAGATATGCTCTTCTCATGATGATAATGTTAATGGTTGTTTTAAGGCTACTAATGATAATCCTAAAAATATTTATTTTAATGATACTAATACTAATAGTAGTTTAAACGGGAAATATTTTTTTCAAATTATTAGAAAAAATAAAGAACAAGAAAATGAAGAAGAAAATAAAATTCTTTATCAATATAATTTTGGTTTAACTGATCTTAAATATGAAAATTCTTATTATAGAAATAGATATCTTTATATTGGACTAAATATATCTTGTTTTGATGAAGCATTTTTAAAACATTTGACTATTGAAAATAAAACTCCAATCAAATATTCGTATTATGAAAATGATAATTTCTTAAATTTAACTTTTGAATTATCATTACCAATTAAAGAAAAATATAGTTTATTATATCATAATTATCCAATAGGTGAAATTCAAATAACAACAGAAATCAATTCAATTGATTATTATACAATCAGTAATGTAATATATGAATCTAAAGGAAGATTTATAATAAATTCAAATAATAATGAATTTGATGTTTATAATATTACCTCTATTACTCTTTCTAATGGATCTAATCATGCAATTTTTAATAAAGAAAATATTATATATCAAAATAAAAATAGTGCTTATATTGAAATTACTAAAAATTTATTAAAAGGAACAATTTATGTTGATAATTTAAAACTTTTTGACGGTTACATAATTAACAAATTAAATAAAAATGATTCTCTTACATTACCTGAAATTAATTTTATAACTCTACCATATTTTTATTCATATAAAGATTATGATAATATTAGATTTACGGTTAATTCAACTTATTCTAAATTTTATTTAACAAATGGAAAAAATAGAAAAGAATTAAAAATGAGTATAAATAATATATTATATGATTTAAGTAATATTTCTCCTATTGAATATGGAATTGACTATAAAATAAATTATTTGGATGACGCTGTTTTACATACAATAAAATATTCTATTTCAAATAGATGCCAAATTGAAAGCGAAAAACAAAATTCTTTTTTTATTTTACATAGTGCAAGTGAAATTCCATATATTGATAAGTTTTCAATTAGATTAATGAATAATTCAAATTCATATAATTTGAAGTATGATAACAATAAATCAAATCAATATAATTATTATTTTTCTATTAATACTACTGATTTATCTATTGGAAGTTATTTTATTGAATTTAATGGAACTTCATTTGATGAATATAAATTAATTATTTCTGATAAAGAAGGAATTAATAAAATTATTGGTGATTTAATTAGTGATTATAATGAAACTCAATATTTTATAATTGATTTTCAACAAGAAATTAATATAATAAAAGTTTTACTTAGAAAAGATAATGAAACTATTCAAAGTGAATGTGAATTAATGTTAAATAATAACAAATCAATATTATGTAAAATTAAAAATAATATTTCTAAAGGAAAATATTTCATTGAATATATGATTGATGATTGTGATAATTCTTCTTTTATTCATTCTGAAAAAGAAATTAATGTTATTGAAAATAAAATAAATATTCCTATTTCTCAAATATATAAATATGATAAAAACAATTACAACTATCAAACATTTAATTTTATATTAAATAAAGAAAATGATTTGGATTTTGATGTTTCTTTAATTAATACCGAAGATATAGAGAATGAAATATCTATTAATTATAATAAAGAATTGAAAGCAATAAATGTTAATAATACTTTATCATATGGAAATTATATTATTAAAATTAAATATTCAAATTATTTATTTATAAGTCCTTATATAATAGTATATGATTCAAATTTTGATTTAAAGAATTTTTCTCCTATAATTTTTTATGAAAATAAAAATTATAAAATATCTGATATAATATTAGAATTTAAAGAATATAAATATAGAGATAATCAAATAAAAGAAATATATTATATAAAAGATTCGACAGATTCCATAATAAATAAATATCCATTGAATCCTACTTTTATTAAAGATTATAAATTAACATTTCAAAACAATGATTTAATAACAGACGATTCTCAATATCATATAGAAATTAAAGGATATGTAAAAACAATATATTATTATTTTCATAAAATATCGATAAATTCATTATCTAGTAAAACATCAAGTTTATTAATAGATAAAAATAATGTTTATTTTGATATCTCAGCTCCTATATATTTACAAAATATAATTAGTGATATTGAATCAAATGAACAAGAAGATAAAAAACAAAAATTTACTATATTTTATTGTAGATTTGGAGAATGTCGTCTTGGAAGATTACCTTCTCCGGAATTAAATGATTCAAAATATATTAATATTAAAATTTTTAATCATTCTTTTGGAATTACTATTTATCCTAAGAAATTTATAGATGATTATTTCCCAATTGTAGAAAAAGAAAATTATATTTCTTTCAAATCTGATGATGAAGGATATACATATACAATTGTTATTCCTTCATCACAGAAAAATGATAGAATATATTCTATAACAAAATTAGGTGCTTTTCAAACTTTATTTCCTCATACTTCATTTAATTACTTTGAAATTGATTCTTTATCTAATTTATATTATATTTTTAATATTTATAATGAAATGAAAAATGATGTTAATCATTCAATTATAATATCAAATAATGGTTATTCAAAAATAATTAAATCTCAATTTTCTTATATTAAATGTGAAAATACACAAGGAGAAGTTTTTGATTTAAAAAATAAAAAATGTTCAAAATGTAAAGAAATAGATCCATCAAAGCCATATAAAGATTCAGAAAGTAATAATTGTGTTTCAAAGTGTACATTCGGTAAAATATTTAGAAATCGTGATTCTTGTTATCCTAATTGTAAAAGTATAACAAATATTACAAAAATGTTATATGTTGAAGGTGATTATTGTGTTTTTGAATGTGGTTTTGGATATGGAAGATTAAATTTATATTCTGAAGAATGTATTAAATGTAATACAATATCAAAAATAGCAAAAAATGGTTTTTGTATTGATTCTGAAGGTAATTTTGATGATTTTAAGGAAATCACTTTTACCAATTCATGTCATAATTTTATATGTGAAAATGGTGGTGAATGTAAAGAAAAAAATGAACAAGCTTATTGTATTTGTAAAGATAATTATTTTGGAGATTACTGTGAATTAGATATAACAAATGCTATTGAAAAAGCAAATGATTTAATTGATGATTTTTTAACTCCTAAATCTTCTCTTACAGATAATGAAGATGAAAGATATAGAAGTTATAAGGATGAAAATGGAGAAATGATTTATTTATTAAATGATGAAGAAAATGTTAGACAAATTAGACAAATTTCAAATTTAATGAAAAATAAAGAGATTGTTGAAAGAATTGAAAATGCAACAAAAGAAAATAATGAAGAAAATAAAATTGAAAAATTATTTCATGTTTGTGGAACTATGATAACTAAAGTTATTGAAAGAGACAAACACACTCCTTTGAATTATAATATTTTAGAATTTTTTGATTTAGCAATAAATATTGCAACAACAAAATTAGAAATAATGAATGCAAATGATGGAAGAAATTTAGATGAAATTAATGAAATTGATGATATAACTGAATTATTAAATAATGCTTCACTTCTTTATTTAAATTTAACTTTAAATGATATTGATAGTGGTGTATTTAATTTTAGAACAATGGCTGAAGTGGATGTTAATAAAACAAGAAGTATATATTATCAAAGATGGGGAATTAATACTTATGATCAAATAAAAAACAAAATAATGCAATCTGATGATTTAGTATATTTGGATTATACTACTTGTATTGATAAAGAACTTTCAAATATTATTTTATTTACTAGTGTTATTTTGCCTTCTGAAAGAAGTGAAGAATATATAAAAAAAAAAATTGGAAATGTTTCTTCTTCTTCTTCTTATTCTTTAACAAAAGCTTATAATATTACTAAAGGAACTGCTAATGAATATCTTTTAAGTGATTGTACTAATCTAACAGTTTATTTACCATATGAAAAAAATTCAATTAATACAGATAATTATACTTATTATAAAGAAGGAAATATTGATCTTTTTAACCCTAAGGAAAAAGCATTTATTGATAAATGTTATATTACTGATAAAAAATTTGATTTTGATTTAACTCAAGTTTATAGAAAGACTCAACTTTATCAAAATATTACTTTTATTAGTAATGATGATAATGATGGTTGTGAATATGATAGTATTGATATTAATTTTGCAAAAATAAAAATGATTAATTGTAGATATAAAAATGATTTATATTATAGTTATGAACAAATAAATCAAGAATTAAATATTGGAAATTTAAATAAAGCTGAATTTCTTTATTTTAAATGTGGAAAAATTTTGAAAAATATGAAATTTAATATTGCTCTTTTATTATATTTAATACTTATTATTTTTATGATCATTTGTTTATCTTTATATATGAAAAAAAATGAAACTTATGATAAAAAAGCTTTTAGAAATGATATTATAGACAATAATATCGATAAATTGGTTTCAAGTTTATGTCTGGATGAAAAAGATCAAAAAAAGTATCTGGTTAAACCTTTAAAATTCGAAAAGAATGATACTGAAAAAAGAATGGAGACTTATAATAAAAAAACAAATAATGATGATGCTGAAAATAATAATAATAATGATGATAATGATGATAATGATAATAATAATGAAAAT
>JAEEGK010022215.1_pt1 | contig 13352 bp, 10 predicted proteins | sample 8958771 | NCBI WGS metagenome assembly JAEEGK01 (sample SAMN16246547, study PRJNA631951) | gut metagenome | biome: gut microbiome; feature: rumen; material: SC-attached | host: Bos | place: Iran: Karaj | collected 2018-10 | reverse complement strand
AACAATAACAAAAAAAAAAGATAAGAATAAGAAAAATAATAAAAATAATAAATTACAAATTTTTAAGATTGATAAAGTACAAAAAGAAAAAATCAAAGAAAATCCTAACAATAATTATTTATATCTCAATTTCAACTTTAATAATAATCAAGAAAACATTGCCTTTGCTGGAGAATATCTCGAAGAAATTTATCTAAATCTTCTCTTAGAAGAAAAACAAGCAACAATTAAGCCTCAAATTGGTTATATGAATAACCAGAATGAAATAAACGAAATAATGCGTGCAATATTAATCGATTGGATTATAGATATTCATCTCAGATTTAATTTAAGACAAGAAACTCTTTTTATGACTATATGGTTAATAGATACATATTTATCTTATGCTTTTGTTCCAAGAGATAAATTCCAATTATTGGGAATAACCTGTTTATTAATCTCGTGCAAGTCTCATGAGATATATTACCCTCAACAAAATAAATTAATCGAAATGACAGATAACGCATACACGAAAGAGGAAATGCTTAAGATGGAAAATGAAATATTAAAAAAATTGAATTTTTATATAGTATGTCCGAATCCGATTGATTTTTATAACATTTTATCTAAAATGTTTGGCTTTGAAAAAAAGCATTATTGTTTAGGAAATTATTTTATCGAATCGGCTTTGGTTTATTATCAAATATTAAAATATTCCTCAAGTGTCATTGCTTCCTCTTGTGCTTATTTAGTCATGAAATATTATCGAATCAATGGCTATCAAAAACTTTATAATAATTTCATCTTAAATGAACAAAACCCCGAAGATGTTATCAAAGACGCAGCAAAAGAAATATATATTTTAGTGGAAAATTTAGCCAAGTCGAAATTCAAATCTGTGAAAAAAAAATTTGCATTGGCTCAATATGAAAATGTTTCGGATATGTTTTAGGAAATTATATGATATTTAAAATGGAATTTAGATGGGGATTTATGGGATATGATTTCGAAATGGAATTTTTTTTGAAATTTTTTATAAACTTAAAGATATTTATTTTTGTATTTTATATTATTTATTATATATAATAATATTTAAATATACTATTTAAAATTATCATTTATTTATATTATATATTTTTTATTTTTTATTTTTATTTTATTTTTATTTACCATATTTTTATTGATTTGTCTATTGAAGATGTTGCTAATTTATTATTTTGTAATTTTATTATTGATGTTATTCCTTTTTTATGTGCTTTTTCTTTTATATTTTCTAAAATTATATTATTATCTTCAATTTTCCATTGTTTGATATTTCCAACTACATCACCAGTTAATAAAATATTATCATTTAATTTATAACAAACACTGATTAAAATATTTCCAATTTTTATATTTTTTATATTTTCATATGTTTCTACATTAATTAAAGTTAAATATTCAATTTCTCCAATAATTAATAAATTTTTTGATATCATTTCTAATGTATCAACAAATGCAACTTCTAAACCAAATAAAATTTTTATTACTTTTCTTTTAATTAAATCATAAAAATGTAAGTTTATATTTCCCATAATATTAATATGTGCTGCTACTAAATTTAAAGGAATTGTTTCTAATATATTACAAACCCATTTTTCTTCTATAAACTTAAAATTTTCAATAAAAATCCCATTTTCTAAATTAAATATTTTAATATTTTTATCTAATGAGCAAGATATTAAATTCCCATTTGATAATTCTCTTATTTTATGAATGTAATTATCATGAGCTTTTATTGATTGAATTATCTCATAATTATTTTCATTAATTTTAAAAATTTTTATATATTTATCGAAAGAAGATGAAGCTAAAAATTGGTTTTTTAATTGTAATAATGAACTAATTTCTTCAGTATGTTCATTTATTTCAAAAGATTTTGTAAAAATTTCTTTTATATATATAATAATTCTTTTATCTTTTGAGCCTGAAACTAATCTTCCATCTTTTAATTGAATAATACAAGTTATTGTTAAAGAATGAAAAGATAAAGCACTTTCATAAGTTAATTTATTAATATTAAAATTGTTTAAATTATCATCTTCTTTTTTTAAAGTCATAAAAAAAAATTTCAAATTCTTAATTATATTTAAATAAATAATAATTATTTCTAAATTATAATAAAAAAAAAAAATATTAGAAAACGAACAATAATTTATATATTATTCTTTTTTTATAAAAAAAAGTATTATCACGATTTAAAGTAAAATAAAATTAATTTAAATTTATTTAGATTTTATAATAAATAAAATTTATTTCAAAAAGAAAAAAAGATTGAAAAAAAATAAAAAAAATTTTTTTATTTTTCTTCTGTAATAACATCCATTGGAGGTTTTCTTGATTTACTTCTTCTTTCTTTTTTTTGTATTTCCATATATTTATAAGGATTATTTAATTCCCCAAGAATAAATTGAGACCAATTTTCTTTTGGTATATTTTGTCTTTTGCATTCTTCCCAAATATATTTTTGATTTATTTTTTGTCCTTTATGTGAAGAATGTAATTTTTCAAATTTCACTTTTAAAACTTCCATAAAAAATAATTTTTTATCTTTTTTTTCATCCCCATCATATGGATATTCAATATTATTATTTTCATTATGAAAAGTTAATTTATTTCCATTTAAAATATTTTCATTTGAAATTTGAAATTTATTATAATTATTTTCTTTATTATTTTCATTATTATTATATAAATTATTTAAATTTTCTGAACTTGATCCTAAATTTTTATTTAAACCAATAAAACTTCCTCCATAATCACTTATATTTGATATTGAAGTATTAATACTTAAAATATTTGAATTATTTTCAACATCTGATACAATTTCTTCAACTTTATTACCATTATTTATACTAATAAAATTATTTTCCTTATCTGAAAAAATTGAATCATCAATTTTTTTTTCTGAAATATTTGATATTTTTGGTTTTAATAATGGTCTATTTGCAGGACCTGCACTTTTTCTTAAATTTTTTACTTTATTTTTTTCTAATTCTGTTTCTGCATTTAATTTTTCTAATTGTTGTATTTTTAATTTTAAATCTTCTTCATATTTAATTGAACCTGATTTTAATATATTACTTTTTCTACTATTTGCTTCTTTTTTATATTCATCTTTAAATATTTTTAATTTTTCATTTACTAATAATTTAGTTCTATCAATTAATATTAATTCAGATAAATTATTTTTATGTTTTATTGATATATTTTCTAAATTTTTAACAACTTTTTTAAATTCTTTAATTGTAGGAATATCAATTTTTTGTAATATAAGAACTTTTTTAACATATTCTAATAAAATTGTTGATAAATATTGTATTTCATAATCATTATTATTTTCTTTTGTTTCATTTAAAATTGATGATAAATGCTCATTTAATTTTTTTAATTTATAATCAATAGAATATAATTCATATTTTGATGATTCAGATTTCATTACTTCTTCAGATACTTTAGTACAAGTTAAAGAATGATTTTCAATATCATTTAAAGAAATTAAATTACCACAATTCATACAAGGAATATGCATAAAAATACTTTCATCTGGTTTTGCTGGAATTGGGATATTTTTAGAATTATTTAAATTTAAATTATCAAAATTTATTTTTTGTGGATTTTTGAATGTATTATTTTTTATTGGAATTAATTTAGTTGGAGTATTTGATGTTGTATTTAATTTAAATTGATTTTCTTTATTTGAAATTTTTTCTCTATATTCTGTAAGAACTTTTGATGCTTTATCTTTATAAAAATTTCTATTATAATAATTTTGATTATTTATATTCTCTTCATTTTTATTTTCATTATTATAATTATTATTATTTATATTTAATTGTTTATTATTAATTTGATTGTTTTCTCTATTTTCTAACGGATTTTTTGTTACATTTGATATTATATTTGCTATGTCTTTTTCATTTGTTTTTTCGATATTTTGAAAATATATATTTTTATTATAGTTTATTTTTATTATATTTTTCCTTTTAGGAGTTTCAAAGTTTTTTGCATCTTCAATTTCAAAGATTGAACGAATTAATTTTACTTTATTTGGGTCTCTTTTAAATTTTTTTTTTTTTTCTGGATTTAATGGTATTTGAGAATTCATTTTTTTGTATTAATTAATTAATAAATTAATAAATAATTTTTGAAATATTTTATGACTGTTTTTTATCCATTTTATTTAATATAAAAAGTTATTAATTATTTATTATTTAAAGAAATAATATAAGTAATGATAAATCAAAATTCAACTTTTTATCATAAAAAACAAGATTCTTTTGAAAAATAGATAAAAATCTTTTATTTATAATTCATATGTATATAAAAGAAATAAAATGTTTATTTAATATAAAAAAGCAAAAATCTTTTGGCATAAATTCAAAAAAATATATTGAAGAACAATAATTCTCATAAGATATTTTAAGCAATGAAGAAAATAACATATTTAACTATTTATCTACACACGAACTCAATTATTTTATTTATATAAATTAGTTCATTTAATCATCAAAAAATTTTTAATAATATATATGAAGAATATAAATAAAATATAAATATTAAGATTGTTTAAATAATATTAATTTATTGAAGAGATGGAAATAGATTTAAATTTTTAAAGAAAAAACTCCAAAAAAAGTAAAAAGATTTTAAAATAATAACAAATCTCATAAAATAAAACAAATCAAAAATAAATGAATATAAAAAAGAAAATTAAAAAACAATAAAAGAATAATTGAAAAAATAACAAATATATATCAAATTTAAAGGAATTGTTTCTGATATTATAAACTCATTTATAATCTAATTGGAAATTTTATTAAATATCTTTTTATATTATAAAAAAAATCTTTTATTATTTTTTAAGAAATAATAAAAAAAAATAAATTTTAAATTAATTATCTAAAAATATAATTCTTTTGTTTATTTAAAAATTTTTTTTATAATTATTTTTATTATCATATTTAATCACTTTTTTAATTTTAGTTTTAAAAATTAAAAAATAATATTTTTTTTATTATATTATTATTATATTTTATTGTGATTCCATAAAGAAATTAGTTTTAGTTTTATATTTAGAATTTTGTAAAGCATTTTGTAAATTTTTTCTTCTTGTATTTAATCCACCATATGAAGTTTGAGGTCTTGATTGATTTAATTTATTAATTCTTTCAAAATTTATTCTTGGATCTGGTTCTTTATCATTTTCAATACTTTTATCATTATTTTCTTCATTTTGTTTATTTTCTTCGTTTTGTTTATTTTCTTCCTCTAATTTTTTATTTATATTTACATTAATTAATAAATTTGTTAATTCATCTATAAAACTATCATTTGGTTTTGAATTAATATTTTTTCTTGAGTTAAAATTAATTTCAGTTTTATTTTCAGTTATATTTTTATTTTTTTTTAATTCATTTTCTATTTCTTTATTTTTTATTTTTTCTTTTATTTTTTGCATATCTACAATTTTAATTTTATGAAATTTATTATTTATTCCAAAAGTATTATTAAAAGAAATTCCTCCTTTCATATCAAAATAACCACTTGTTTTATTTAAATTTTTTATTTTTACAATATCATTATTTTTCTCTGATGATATTCTTTGACTTATTTTTGGTAAATGATAACTTGAAATTTTTAAAGGTATTTCATTATTTTTAATTGGTGAAATTAAATTTTCAAATTCAAAATTAGGTGAATTATTTATATTTTGGTCTTTGTTTTGATTATATCTTAAAGAATTTAAATTTATTGTTCTTTTCTTTTTTATATCTAATTCAACTGAATTTCTAAATCTAAATGTATTTTCAAATGTTATTCCTCTTTTTTTAATTTCTTGAGTTTTATTTTCTAAATTCATATTATTTTCTTTAATATTTGATAAATATTCTTTATAATTTCTAGATATTCCAATTGAGTTTTCTCCTCTAAAATTTGTTGAATTGAAATTAATTTCTATTTATTATATTTTTAAAATATTAAAACATACTCAATAATCTATTATTTGGAAGTGGTAAAAATTTTGGATTCATTTATTTAAAAAATAATTGCATAAAAATATTTGTTTAAAATTATAATAAAACAAAAATTTCAAATTTTATTTTTCATTTTAAAATAAATAAACTGTATAAACAATATTAGTATAATTAACTAAGTTTATTACAAAAATGATTTAAATAATTTTTTAAAATTTTTTCGATTGTATTTGTCTTCTAATTGAATTTTTAATACTTTTTTCTCTATCATTAATTCCACCATAACTTGTAATAGGTCTTTGTAAATAATTATTTTGTCTTATTTTTGGAATTTTAATTTCATCTTCCTTTTTTTCTTCATTTTTTTCTTCTTCATCATCTTCATAAATTTCAAATTTTTTATTTAATATATCTTCAATTTCATTTATATTATCTTCATTTTTTTCCTCTATTAATTCCTTTTTTTCTTCTATTATTATTTTTTTATTTATTTCTTTATTTATTTGGATTTTACCATTATTATCTACATTAATTAATAAATCAGTTAATTCTTCTATGAAACTATCATCATTATCATCAATATTTTCTATTTTTTTGTGCATTATTTCTTTTTCTTTTTCTTTATTTTTATCTTTTTCTTTTTCATCACTTTTTGCAATTATAGGAATTTTATCTTCTTTGACAGAATTAAAAAATCTATATGATTTTTTATCTAATCTTTCAGAATTTATAACACTTGGATTATTATTTGAATTTTCATGTTTTTTTATTTTTTTTAAATCTCCTAATCTTACTCTCTTAAATTTATTTTTAAAATAATTCATGTCAATTTTTTCATTTTGTTGTGAAGATAAATTATTTTTATTATTATTAATTAAATAATTTGAATTATCTATATTAGGTAAAGTTATAGCATTTATTAAAGGAAAAAGTTCTTCATTTTTATTTGTATTAAATTTTACATGATAACAATTATTTGAATTAAGATTTTGAATATTTATAACTTTTTGATTTTTACCATTTAGTTCAAAATTAATAAAATCATTATTTATATTTCTTATTAATTTCTTAGAAGGAACTCTAGATTTATTTACTTTTATATTAGGGTCATAAATTATTTTATTTAAACCTTTTTTTATTCCATTTTCTTGAGAAAATGGGTTTTGTAAATAATTAATTTTATATTTTTGTATAAATTTTGGTTCTTTTTTATTATCTATATTTTCAGTAAGATTTATCTCTTTATTTATTGATAATTCTTTTTTCTTAATGGCCTTTTGATTTATTATTTCTAATTCACTATTTTTCATTGGATTATTTTCTGCATATATTATATATTTGCTTTTACTTGTTCTCATTTTAATTTAATTTTTTTTATTTAATAATATTTATTTTAAGTAAATAATTTTTAATTAATATTTTCCCTTAAAAAATTATTTTTAATATTATATATAAACAAATTTGATATGTTAATATATAATATGATGACATTTTAAAATCCAACTCTTATTTTTGTGAAGATTTAAAAAACGAGCTTTTTAATTCTGATAATTAAGAAATTTAAAAATTTAAAAATAATTTTATAATAAATTATTGAACTTATAAACAATTTAAAATAAATTAATAAAATTGCTTCTCTATTATTTATTTATATAATAATGATATAAAAAATAATAAATGGAAAATATTGATTATAAACTTTAAAAATTATAATTTGATTTTAAAAGATATAATATATAATGTAATAACAATAATCCTTAAAATCTATATATTAAAGGATATTATTTTTATAATTTTTTTTATTATTAATTAATTTACTTTTTTTATAAATGTTAAATCAAGAAAATATTGGAAAAATAAAAGAATATTTTTCCTCTATTCTTTCAAATTATTGTCTTACAAATCCTGGAGAAATATCAAATGTACAATTCAGTGATTGTATTAATTTACCTTTTTCATTAAGTAATATTTTTTTTGAAATGTTTCCATCAAATGAAAATTCAATATATAAAAATAAAGAGCTTATAATAGAAAAATTGACTGAAATATTTTGTGGAATTTTAAAAAGGGATATTAATACCATTTTTAATATATTAGATTGTGGAAATAAAGGAGTTATTATCAAAAGTGATGTGAAATTTATTTTCAGAAACTTTTATGTCTTATATAATAAAACTGATAATGGTTTTGATTATTTAAAAAATGAAATTAAAAAAATGTTTGGGACAGGAAAAATCTTATTATTAAACGAATTTATGGAAATAATTAAACAAAATCAATTTTTAAACTTAATAAATTATTTATGGGAATATTTAGAAAATATAAAATTATTTTCCAATTATTCTTTTTATTCAAATATAATTGATAATAATTTCCATTTAATTATCAAAAAATTAGAATTAATCTGTCAAGATAAAGAAAAAAATGAAAATTCATTTTCAAATATTTCACAAACAGATTTTGATAGTACACAAGAAAAATATGAAGATTCACTTGAATTAAGTGGAAATATTGAAAATGAATATAATCATTTAGGATATGAGAATTCAAATTTACCTAAACATATGATTCAAAATAGAAAATTATCTTATTCTTTTAATGAAAATATTTCTCCTTATGAAGAAAATTATGGATTTGAAAGATTTAGAAAAGGAAAAAGACGAAAAACTGAAAATTTTTTTGAACCAAATAATCAATTAAATTCAATGAATTATGCTTATTCGAATTGTTATCAAAGTAATTTTTATTGTCTTGTAAATAATCTTTATTTTCTTTATAAATTTATTATATACAATGGATATATATTTTATTTTAAATTAGATATTGATAAAATATTTAAATTTGGAGGTATAATAAATATAAATGTAACACATACAAAAAAGATATCTTCAATAATATGTCATGGAATAAATAATACAAAATATACTCTTTATCAATCATCAATAATATCACATGATTATGCTGATTCATTAAACACAGATATTTATTCATATAATCCTTTTGATATTCAACAATTTTCAAATGAACTTATGAAATATTCAAAATATAGAAAATATAAATTACATTATGAAACATTAGAAGAAATAGGACACGGGCAATTTTCTCATGTTTATAAATGTAGAAATTTATCAAATAATCAAATATATGCAGTAAAAATATTAGATAAAGATAAAATATTTGAAGATGATAAAAATACAACAATGATATATTGGGAAAAAAATATATTTAATTACATAAAATATATCCCAAATAAAAATATAGTAACACCAATTGAATATTTTGAAAATTCAACTTATATTTATTTCATATATGAATATTTAGAAAAAGGTTATTTATCAGAAAATAATCCAAAATTATTATTAGGTGTATCAAAAGGATTATTATATCTTCATAAAAATAATATATTACATAGAGATATAAAACCAAAAAATATTTTAATAGGAAATGATAATGAAGCAAAAATAATTGATTTCGGATTAAGTAAAATTCAAAGGAAATTAGATAAAGCTTATGATTCATATGGTTCACTTTCTTTTATGGCACCTGAAATTTTTAGTGATAGAGGATATAATGATTCATGTGATGTTTGGTCTTTTGGTATTACAATGTATAATTTAAAATATAATAATTTCCCATTTGATGATAGTAATAGTGATGTTATTAGAAAAAAAATTATACAAGATGATTTTATTTGTGATGATAATGGAAATTATGATGAAATTATTAAAATGTGTTTAATGAAAAATGAATTTAATAGATTTAGTATAAAGGATGTTGTTAATAAACTTGAAGATATATCTTGACCTCTTTTATTATTGATTTATATGATTTTTTTTTATTTTAACAAAAAGACTTTATTTTTAGTTATTTTAATATTATCTTATTTTTATTAAAAGAATCTTTATTATTATTAATTATTTAGTAACAAAAAATATTTATGATTTAAGAATAAGAAATATTATTTTTTTTTAATTTATTTACATATTTTAAAAAATATATTTTATATATTTTTATTTTTTATATTATCTTTCTTTATTACTTTTTATGAGTAGGAATTGTTGTTGATGACTTTGATTCTCTAAAATCAAATTCTTCTGTATCATAACTTTTTTCTTTATTAATATTATTATTATTTACAAAATTATTTTTTTCTTCTTCAAGTGGAATAATTTTATCATTATAATATTTAAAATCATTTAAATTATTATCATTTAAATCAAAATTTTTATTTTGTAACATTTTCATTTTTTCTTTTTTTTGTTTTATTTTCTGTAAATGAGATCTTACTTGACCAACATTTCTTGTTCCAATATAATCACTTACTTTTTTAATATCTATAAAAAATAAATTAAAAAAAATTAAATATAATAAATTTACTTTTTTCACCAAATTTATCAATACCTTCTTGAAATAATTTTTTCTCTTTCTCAGACCATTTTCTCTTAATTTGTTTTTCTTTTTTAATACTTTTAATTTGAAAATTTTTATTAAAATTAATAGTAGGATCCTTATCATAAATAGAATCAATATGTGCTTGTGATAAAATTTCTCTATTTGCTTGAATAATTTGAGTAGTTAATGGAAATTGATCAATTGATAATCCAATAAAATGAAATCTTCTCATACAACTTTCTAAACAATTTATACTTTCTGCAATATTATTTGAATTTTGATATTCATATGCTTTGACTAAAGCTCTTTGATTATATTCTATTAACTTTATATTTTTATTTTAAATAAAAATACCTTTGCAAAATTTATTGTTTCATAATTAATATTATTATTATTAAATGGAGGAAAATTATTAGTATTCATTTTTTTTATTTTTCTTAATTTATATTTAAAAAAAATATTTTCTTATTTATAAAAAATACATTTTATAAATTACGAAATTAAAAAAACAAAAATAAAAAAATAATAAAATAAAATTAAATGGGTGGAAAATGTTGTGAATGTATAAGAAAAAATGAAGGAATTGAAGAAGAAAATGAAATACAAAAAGATCCTCTTTTTGCAACAAAAGATGATTTAAATGATTTAAGAAGATTAAAAAATCAAGAAGGTTTATTTGATGATGCAGATGCATTATTAGGAAAAGATAAATTAAAAACATTAAAAAGTTTATATGGTCAAACATTTAAAGAAGAAATTAAAGGAGAAGAAGATGAAATTGAGAAAGTTGAAAAAGTTGAATTAAGAAAAATACCTGAAAAACAAAAACATGATCCTCCATATTGGAATGAGAAAACAATGGATAATATTGAAGATGAAATTTATGAAATAAGTGAAGAAAAATCAGAAAATATTTTTAAATTTTTTAATAATATTAGATTAAATCCTAAATCTTTTATTAATCAATCAAATGATGAAAATATTAGTAATTTATTAGAAAAAGCTGATAAATTTCCATATAAACCTAATACTTTAATTAAAAATAATGGTTACTTTTATCAATTAAGAGAAGGTTTATTAAATATGTATTCAACACCAAAAGGTGAAGATAATTTAATTGATGAAATTGAAAATTTATGTTTTAAAGATTTTGATATAAGAAAAAGATATATGGTTGAATGTCCTATTGAAAAAGAAGAAGAAGCAGTTTGGAATTTACTTAAAAAATATGAAGATGTGGCATTAGAAGAATTACTTACTAATCAAGTTAATTATTGTGTTATTTGTGCCTTACCTATTGAAGATTCTTATAATTTGAAAGTCTTTTTTTTGATGTTATCTCAATAAAAATTTGTTATAAATTTTTTATTTATGGTTTTTTTTAAATTTTTAGAAACTTATTAAACTTTTTTTTTTAAATTAAATTTTTGATTTTTATTTTATTTCCTTTTTTCAAATATTATTAACATCATTTGTATTAAATTTATTACACTTTTAATATTTTTTAAATAATAAAAATTTAACTAACTTAATAATTTAAAAAATATATTCTATAAAAAAAATTCTATTAAATAAAAAAATAATCTCTTTTTATAATAATGTCAAAATTAAAAACAAATGAAACAGATAAGCTTCTTTCAACCTCAATAAATAATTCTCAAAATGATAGTATGAAACCATTAACAACAGATCCTTCAAACACATTTAAAATATTAAATGCAAATCAAAATAATTTACGTTCAATAAAAAATTTAACTTCATCCCCAAAAGAAAAATCAATAATGAAGCAAAATTCGAAGTCAAAATTAACCTCAAAACATTCAATAAAATCATTTCAAAATAGTATAGTGAATAAAAAAAGTTTTAAAGAAGATGATGACGATGATGAAAATTTAGAAGGAATAAGTCACAAGAGTTTTAAATTAAATGAAGAAACAAAAAGTATAAAAAGTAAAAGTGTAAAAAGTAAAGTATCAAATGAAAATGAAGAAGAAAATTCAAAATCTGAAAATGAATCTCAAAATAATGATGATTATGATGATGAACAAGAAGAAATTGATAATCAAGTTCAAAATAATGAAGCAATTAATAGAAAATTATATAAAAGAGAAAAAATATGTGACACTGATACTGAAGATGAAGAAAGTGATAATGAAAAAGAAGTTCCTTGGATTATTTTACCTGATACTTCATATAAAAAATTTTGGGATCTTTTATTAAGTGTTGTTATTATGTATAGTGCAATTTATCTTCCTTATAATATTGCTTTTTTAGAAAATTTTGGTTTTTCTTGGATTGATATTACTATTATTATTATTTTAGCTATTGATATTATTTTAACTTTCTTTTCAGCTTATACTGATAGTGAAGAAAATTTAGTTAAAAATCATAAAAAAATAATTACTAGATATCTTAAAGGATGGTTTTTTATTGATGTATTATCAATTTTCCCATTTACATCATTTATTGATATTGATAAAAAAAATATAACAAAATATTCAGTTTTACCAAAATCATATAGATTAGTAAAATGTATAGAATTACTTCGTATAACAAAAATAAATAGCAAAGGAAATGTACATCATGTAACAAAATATTTTTTAGAAAAATTAAAAATAAATGCAAATATAGAAAGATTACTTTTTTTCGTATTATTATTTTTCTTAATGAATCACTTATGTGCATGTTTCTGGTTTCTAACTGCAAAATTACAAGATATGGATCCAGATTGTTGGGTAGTAAGATTAGGTTATGTTGATTGTTCAAATATAGAATTATATATCATATCATTTTATTGGACATTAACAACTGTTACTACTGTTGGTTATGGTGATATTTCAGCAGGAACTACAATTGAAAGAGTTTATAATTTATTTATTATGTCTTTTGGTGTTTTATTATATTCTTTTGCTATTGGTTCTTTAAGTTCTATTGTTTCTACTATGGATCAACAAACTGAAGAAA
>JAEEGK010022212.1_pt1 | contig 13353 bp, 9 predicted proteins | sample 8958771 | NCBI WGS metagenome assembly JAEEGK01 (sample SAMN16246547, study PRJNA631951) | gut metagenome | biome: gut microbiome; feature: rumen; material: SC-attached | host: Bos | place: Iran: Karaj | collected 2018-10 | reverse complement strand
TTTTTTAAATTTATATTTTAATAATAATTTAAATTTACTCAACCTTAATATAAGAGGTAATTATTTTTTTTTTATTAATAACTATTTTATTAAAAATTAATTTGACTTAATTAAAAATTCAATAAAATGCATTTTCACAAATTTAATAATATTAATGAATTAAATTATTTAATTAATTATATAGGGATAAATAAAGATATATTATTTAAATTATTTAAATATATTTATTGAAAAGACTTATATATGATTGATTATTTATTTACGCTTTAAGTTATTTAAAATTTAACTTTTTAGATATAACTTAAAATTATTTGATTTAAAAATTTTCATAAATATTTTACTAAATATTCAAATAGAACTTTAAATATTAGTTTTTTCTATTTTTGATTTTTTAACAAAATCTAAATTAAAAAACTCTTTATTAATAAATATTTTTTCAATATCATAATAAGCTTCACTTGACCAAGGTTGTTTAATAATTTCTCCTTTAAAAGCAGATGCAATAATTTCTAATCCAAAACAAATTCCTAATATTTTTAAATTTGGATATTTTCCATTTAATAACATATCTTCAATTAATTGTTTTAAAAATTTTTCAGTTGTCTTAAAAAATTTAATTATTATGTACACTTTAATCACTTCCTGGAATATTAAACATAATTTTTCATTTGTTAATTCTTTTGATTCTAATATTATTATAAATTCTTCTTTGTTTGTTCTATATAATCCATTAAAAAGAGATGAAAAATGAAAATAACCTAATTAAAATTGTAATTGAAATTGTCCATAAAATTATTTGTGTTAATATTTGATTTATACCTATTAAACTTAATGGATTTGAAAAATCATCTTTTATTAATTTTAGAATTATACTTTACCATTTTAAAATATTTATTTTTAAATAATAAATTAATAAATTTAATATTTAAAAATTATTTCTAATATGAGACGTTAATTTTAAAATTAAATTAAATTCCTATTTTAATTCAAAGAAAAATATTAAATAAAATACTTAAATCTCATATAACCTAATAAATAAATAAAAAAATCTAAATTTTACAAACAAAAATCCAATAAATTCTTCAAAAAAAAGATGAATTCAAAAAAAAAAATATAAAAATATTATTTTTTATATATTTAATAATTTAATTAATAATGGGACAAAATGAAATAAAAATCCAAAACTCAAACATAACAGAAATAAAAAAAGAATACGAAAAAAACTTAAACAGAAACTACTTTGAATTCTTATACATAATAGGCCGTGGTGGATTTGGTAAAGTATGGAAAGTCCAATTAAAAAAAACAAAAGAAACATACGCTTTAAAAGAAATGTCAAAAGTGAAAATAATTGATCGTCGAAGTGAAGAAAGTATAATAAGTGAAAGAGAATTATTATCAAAACTAAATCATCCATTCATAGTAAATATGCATTTTGCATTTCAAGACTTTTCAAATTTATATTTAGTAATGGATTATTTAACAGGAGGTGACTTAAGATATCACATATCAAAAAATCACATTTTCTCAGAAACACAAACAAAATTTTTCATATCAAATATAATTTTAGGTTTAGAATACATTCATTCAAAAAATATTATTCATAGAGATATTAAACCAGAAAATTTAGTATGTGATTCAAAAGGTTATATTAGAATAACGGATTTTGGAATTGCAAAAATAAATGAAGAAGATAACTCAAGTGAAACAAGCGGAACTCCTGGTTATATGTCACCTGAAGTTTTATTTATACAAAATCATTCTTTTCCTTCTGATTTTTTTGCTTTAGGAATTATTGGTTTTGAATTTTGTTTAGGCTATAGACCTTATTTAGGAAGAAATAGAAATGAAATTAAAGAACTTATTTTACATAAACAAGCTAAAATTAATTGTTTTGATTTATATAATGAATGGAGTGATAATAGTATTAATTTTATTAATTCTTTACTTATAAGAAAACCAGAAAATAGATTAGGATTTAAAAATGGAATTAAAGATTTAATGGAACATCCTTGGATGAAAGATGTTAATTGGAATTTGTTAAAAGAAAAAAAAATTAAAGCTCCTTTTATTCCAAATTTTGGAGAAGAAAATTTTGATAAAAGTTATTGTGAAATGATTGAAAGAATTGGAAATGATACTATGGAAAGATATAGAGAATATATGAGTAATGAAGTTTTTACTGAAATTTTTAAAGGATATTTTTATTTTAATTATGTTCCTCAGGAAAATTTTTTTAAAAAAATTGTTTGTAAAAAAATTAATAAGAAAAGTTCTAAGAAATTTGTTTATGAAAATAAATTTAGAAATGTTCTTTCTTCTAGTTCTATTAATGATAATAAAAATAAAGGTTTAAATTTAAAAAGCGAAAGAAATAATTATTTAGAAAGGAAAAAAACTTTAAAAAAAAGTTTTTATAAAAATTTAAATAAATCTAATAGTGTTCAAGTTTTAACTTTTAGAAATCAAGATAAAAGTATTATTAAAGATATAAATAAAGATAAAACAAAGGAGAAAGAAAATACTTTAAAAGAAAAAAGAAGATGTAATCATAATAGTGTTAGTTATAATAATATTCATAAAGTAAATAATGAATTTGAAAATGAAAAAACTATTAAAAAAAATAATAAAATTAGTAAATCAAAAAGTAAAAGTAAAAATAATGAAAATAGAAAATATTTAAATATAAATAGTAAATCAAAAAAAGAATTTTTCCATAATGTATTGAGTAATAGAATAGAAAAAAGAAAAGAAAATTTTCAAAATACATTTAAAAGTCAAAATAATATAAATCATTTAGAAAGAAAATCTGAAATTCAAGAAATGTTAGAAAATGAATCTTTTCATTTTATTGATAATATGGAATTAAATGATAATATTAAAGATAATAATATTCTACAAAATTGTTCATCTATTACAAATAGAACTCATCTTAAAAAAATAAGTTTAGATATTCCTCAAACAAATAGAATTCATCAAAAAAATTATAATAGTAATCTCAATTATCCTATTTTTAAAAGTAAAATTATGTCTTGGCTAAATAAATCTAATTTCGCTAATAAAAGTAAAAGTAAGGATAAAATTTCATTAAGTACTACAAACTTATTATCAAATGAAAATAAAGAGAATATTAGAAATAATAATTCCCAAAAAAAAAAAGTAATTAATTCAAATAATATAAAATCAAAATATATAAAACCATTAAATCATAGTAATATTGGAAAAAAATATATAAGTAATAATTCATCTGGAATAATTAAAAATTCAATTAAAAATACTGATAATAGCATAACTAAAAATTCAAATAAATTACAAAGAAATTATTCAACATGTTTTTCTCCTTTACAGAAAAATTTAAAAAATCAAAATAGTAAAACTAAAAAACTTTTAATTCCAAAATCATTTAATAATAATAATATAAATAATAACAATAATAGTAATAGTAATCATATTAAAATAAATACATTTAATGAATATAAGAAAATATTTTCAAATGGAAAAACTCAGTTTTAATAAAAGAAGAGTTATTATATAGAAAAAAAAATGAAATTATTTATAAATATCTAATATTTTTTTATACTAATTATTATAAATAATAAATTAATTTTTTTCACAAATTAGCTTTGTTTAATTTATCTTCAAGTTCTTTAATTTTTTGTCTCATATCAATTGCATCTTTTTCTCTTTTTTGCAATGTATTTTCATATTGAGAAATTAATATTTTATATTTATTCTTTTCTTTAATTTTTAATTTTTCTTGAGTTTCTTTAAAATTTTCAATTTCTCTTTCTTTATAACTTAAAATATCATTTAAAGAATGTTTTAAATTATCATTTAATTTTTCTTTTAATTTATTAATTGCTTCATCAACTTTATTTTTTTCAGTTGAAAAATCTTTAATATTAGATAATTTAATATTTAAACTATCTCTTGGATTTTTACAAATAGAATTTTCTAATTGAGACAATTTTTCTTTTAATTCTTTATTTTCATTTTCTAATTTTTTAACAAGATTTTCTTTATTTTCATTATTATTAAAACTATTATTAGAATTATTAAGTGTATTAGCTTTAATTAATTTTTTTAATTTAATATCTTTTTCGTTTAATTCTTTAATTAATCTTTCAACTTCTTTTTGATTAGGATCTTCACTTTTATTTTTTAAAACTTCAAAATCATTTTCTAATTTTTCATAATTTTTTAATAGAATATTATATTTAAGTTTCATATAACTATTATCTTTTTTAATATTACCATCAGTTTCAAGTCTTAATTTAGTATTAGGAACAGGTGAAACATCTCTAAATTTATTATTATTTCTTTCTCTATCTTCTTTTTCTCTAGATTTCCCAACTTCTCTATTATGAGTTCTTGCAGAAATAATATTTTCACTACTTTTTTTTCTATTTCTTTCATTTTTACTTTTATTATCATTATTACTATTATTATTATTACTATTATTATTATTACTATTATTATTATTTTTATCATCACAAATAGGATTATAAGTTAAAGGATTATCTTTACTAACAACAAAAGGAACATAAGTTAAATTATCATTAGGTTTAACTAAGCAATCAACAGCATTAGGGAAATATTTAGTAAAATAAGGATGCATTAACATTTCTCTTAAACTAATTCTAGAAGAAGGAACATATTTTAATATTTTACTAATTAAATTTTTAGCTTCTAAATTAATATCTCTAGGCCAATTAATTTTAACAGCATTAATATTCCTTTTTAAAGTATCAATATCATTCCCAGCAAAAGGCACAGTTCCAGTACTTAATTCAAATAATAAAACACCAATACACCAAATATCAACTTTTTCATCATGTCCACTTTCATTAATAATTTCAGGAGCTAAATAAATTGGAGTCCCACAAACTGTAGTTCTCTTTTCTTCTCCTTGAATATAATTACTCCAACCAAAATCAGTTAATTTTGCAATATTACCTTCTGCTAAAAGAACATTTTCTGGTTTAATGTCTCTGTGAATAATAGGAGGATTCATATTATGTAAAAAATATACTGCAGAAATTACATCTTTCATTAATGAAGCTACTACTTGAGTTGATAATCTTTTTCTTCTATCTTTTGGTATTAATTGATATATATTTCCTTTTGATATGTATTCCATAATTAAATAACAATAATTATCATCTTCGAAATTACCAAATAATTTTACTACATTTGGATGATGGATTTTATACATTATTTCCATTTCTCTGTGAAAATAAGTTTTTTGTTCTATGTTTGTTTGGTTTCTTTTGTCTATTACTTTTATTGCGTAATTTGCTTTTGTTATTTTATGAGTTACTAGGAATACTTGACCAAAGGACCCTGCTTCTAACTTTTTTTTTATTTCGAAATCTGATATTTTTGGCTCTGGTTCTAAACATTTTAAGACTGATTCTGGGATTGAAAAGAAACGGTTTTTTACATTGTTTAATATTGGGGTTGACATATTTTAATATTTTTTTTTAATTGAATGTTATTTTTTTTTGAATAGATAAAAAAATTATATTTATTATTTTTATTAAAAAATAATATTCATTTTTCATAAATTTTGTAATCAATTAATTTTCTAATAAATATACATTTAATAAATAGCTTTATTGTGATTTTATTTACATAAAATTAACAATATTTTTAATTGTTAATGTAATTAATATATTAATAATTGTAATTGATATCTTTATAATTTTGAAAAATATTATTTTCATTATAATAAATTAAAATTAATTTTTCTATTTTTTTTTTCAATTTTTTTAATGAAACTTTTATTTTATAATTATATTATGGAAAGGAATTTTTTTCTCTTTTAATAATATAAATAAAATCTTAAATAAATGTTTCAAAAGTATAGAAATATTATTATTTCATATTTTTTTTATATTTTCAGAGAGTAAATAAGGTTGCTAAAATAAATATTTAATAATTATGAGGGAATTTAGAAATTTATAAAAGAATAAAAAAATAATAATAATTTAATATTTTAAGGAAAATATTTTACTAAATTTATAAATATTATATCTAAATGTTTAATCTTTTTTAAATTTATATATATCTTAGAAATATAAAAAAGTATTAAAAATAATATAATATCATTAACATTTATTAGAATTAAATAAATATAATTATTGTTTATATTTATTCCTTCATTTAATGAAAAATATTATTTAATTATATAAATAAACAAAATGAAACACTTTGTTTCTTGGATTTTAATTAAAAAACCAACTGATTTATTAAATGGAAATATAATTCAAAAAAAATCATCATCTCCAATGTTTTTAAAAAGTTATTATAATAAGATTTTCAAATCAAAAGAACAAATTCCATTTTTTCTAAAATTAAAAAACAATAAAAAAATTGTTAAATCAAATAATTATACATTAGGTGATATAACAATTTTAAATAAACATCATAGAAATTTTTCAAATGATTTTATTATAATGCCTCCATTAAATATGGAAAATAAAAATAATAATAATACTATTAAAACAATGAGAACAAATAGAATATTTCAATCATCAAAAAAAGAAAATAATAATCACAATCACAAAATAAAAATTAATAAAAGAAATAGCTTTAATGATTTACTTTCTTTAAAAAATCTAAAAAAACAAATGGTAGAAAAATTAATATTTAAAAAAGGAGAAAATGATAGTAATGGAAATAATTTGTATGAAGATGATAAAGATGATAGTAAAATTCAAAAGATTTATATAGAAAATAATTGTACAATTCTTAAAGAGAGTTTAACAAAACCTTATGTAAAAAATAAAAAAAATAAAATTAAAGAGAATAATATTAATGAAGATAATAATTATGGAAAAAAAATTCAAAATATTAATTTTAGAAAAGTTAAAATTCCTTTAATCTATTCTAAAAAAAAGATAATAGAAAGAATAAAAAAAGAAAAATATAAAAACTTTGTTAATATAAATAATAAGAGTATGAAAAATATGAAAAATAATACCTTGAATATTTTTTATAATGATATACAAAATTTAGCCAAAGAAATAAATCAAATAAATAATAAAATTTTTAATGTATATGTTGAAGGTAAAAATATTTTTAATTCATAATTATAAAAAAAATTATTGAATAATATAAATTTTTCCAAATCAATTAAAATATAAATAATTATTTAAATTAAAGTAATAGAAAAAAAAAATAATTTAAAAGAATTCTTTATTATATTTTGTTTATTTGAAACTTTTATTTTAAATGAAAACTTTATTTATTTTTTAATTTATTTTCAATTTTCAAATATATTATTTTTTTAATATTAATTATCATATATACTTAATTATGCTTAAAATCAAGGAAATAATAATACATTATATCTTAAATATCTTCTATTCAATAAATGTTTTGATTATTTCTTTTTTTTTAAAATAAAAATAAATTATGTTTTTATATCTGAAAAAAAATCTTTATAAATTTTAATCAATAAATTTACAAATTTGAATTCGAATTAATTAAGTTAAATATGGTAGATTCAAAGGATTTAAAAAATTATATATCCTCCAAAAATTCAATAATACCTTTAAATTCTAATCAAAATATTTATGGAATCTTAGGAAATAAATATATTTTAATAAATAAAATAGGAAAAGGATTATCAAGTAGAGTATATAGTGGAAAAAAAATAGAAAATTCTTCAACTTCAAAAAAAATACCTTTTGCATTTAAAATTTGCAAAAAAAAATATGACCAAAAGATGTTTATTGAAGAAGGACATATATTTAAAAAATTACCAATATCAACAAATATAATAAAATACATAGATTCAGGTAAAGAAATTTTAGTAAAGAAAAAAAATCAAAAATCAACACAAGTACTTTATCACATTTTTGAATATATAGATCATGGAATATTATATAATTATATTGATATAGAGAAAAATTTAAAAGGTTTTGGTGAAATAATAGGAAGAATAATATTTAAACAAATATTAAATGCTGTAGAAATTTGTCATAAAAATGGAGTAGCACATCAAGATATTAAATTAGAAAATATAATAGTTTCTTCAAATTATAATTTTAAATTAATAGATTTTGGTTTTTCAATTGATATTTTTCAAAATAATCATGAATTAAGATTTAGTAAATATGGAACTTCTGGTTATTTTCCCCCTGAAATTTATTTAAATAAAGATATTGATCCAATTAAATCTGATATTTTTGCTTTAGGAGTTACATTATTTATTATAATTTGTGGTTATAAACCTTTTAATTCTGCTAAAAGAACTGATAATTATTATAAAAAAATATATAGAAAAAATTATGATTCTTATTGGAATGAATTACCTTTTAATACAAATGATTTAAGTAAAAGTTTTAAAGATATGATTATTAAATTCTTTAATGCTAATATATATGAGAGAATTAAAAGTATTGAAGAAATTAAAAATGAAAAATGGATGCAAGAATGTAAAATGGATTTTGAAAAAGAAAGAGAATTATTAAAAATTGAAATGGAAAAAAGAAAAAAAAAATTGGATGATATAAATGAAAAAATTATACATAATAATTGTAATGATAATACTGCATAATATGTATTTTAGTTTATATACTTTTTTTGATTTTTGTTTTTGGTTTTTTGAAAATATTTAAATAAAAATTATAATTTATTTATAACAAATAAATTTTAAATTTATATTAAAAACAATTTAAAAAAAATTATTTTTTATTTTTATATTTCCCATTCTTCATTATTAAAGATTTTGAAAATTTTATTTTTGTGTTAATATTATTTTTTGAAACTGGAGAAATTTGATTTTTATTAGAGAAAAACATTAAACTTTTTCTTCTACTTTCTCTGAAATTTTCTATATTTTGTTTACCTGTAATTTTTCTTTTTCTTTTCATTGGAGATAATTGAGAAGAAGTTGATTCAGTATAATTCATTGTATTTCTATGTTTAATTGAATGAAAACTATATATTTCATTTATTAATTTTTGTCTTTCTTTATTTATTTTCTTTTCTTCTAATTCAGCTTTTTTTTGTTCTAATAATACTTTCATTTGATTATTATAATTTTCTTTCCATGCACGTAAAATATTATTTTTTATTTTATTACTTAATATTGGAATTTTACTTACTGGATCAACATAATTTAAAGTCCTTAAAATTAATTTTAATTTATTTTTTAAATCTTTATTTTTTTCCTTAATTATATTTGATTTAAAAAAAGCATAACTATTATAATCTAAAGGTTCATCTTCATCTATATTATAACATATTTCTATCTGTCTTTCTATATCATTTAATTTTAAATATGACATTATTTGATTTTCATATTCAAAAATTGCCTTTTCTTTTTCAATAATATCAGTCTCATCTTCAAATGAAATATTATCTTGGGATGATTGAAATAAATTTATATTATTATTGTTTTTTGAAAAATCTCTTATTTGATTATCTATACAAAGATCTAAAATTAAATTATTATTTATTTCTTCATTTTGTAAAGTTAGTAAATCTATTTTATTCTTTTTGTTATTTTTAAATTTAAATGGTGCTAAAGAATTTATTATTATATCCCTTGTTTTATCAAAAAAATCAAAATCTGAAAAAATATTTGTATTAAATTTTTCATTAAAAAACATTCTTTTTCTTAATTCCTTTTCGGTATTTTCTATATCATATTGATAATCATTTTCAAATTCATTTTCTACATTTAAAAATGAATTTACAATTTGAAATTCTTTTTCTTCAAAACATTCAGAATTAAATTGTTCTTGTATATTTAGTTCAGATTGAGTTGAATATAAATCTTTATTTTCATTTTTATTTAAATTATTATTATTTTCAATATTAAATTTTTTAAATTCGGAAACTTTAGAAAAATCCTTTAATTTTTCATTTTCAGGAAAAATCTCTAATTTTGGTTTTACCGTTAATTGGGAAGTTGAATTTCTATTTTCAATTCCAATTTTGACAAAATTCATTAGATTAAATTTAAATCAAAAAATATTATATTAAAATAAAAATAATAATTGATATATAAAAATAAAAAAATACTTTATATATTCGTTTTTTCAAAACTATTATCATTTAGAATTGTATCTAAAAGCTTTAATTTTTCTTTCTATATTTTGTTTAAATTAGTATTGGCTTAAGATTCAATTAATCATTTTTATAAGAAAAATTTTCTTTTTTCTGTGGGTATTTTTTGTTAATAAATAATTTTTTATTTAATTTATAAAATAATATTTAAAAAAATTTTTATTTATTAATAATATTTTATTTTTTCCGTTTCCTTTTGATAATTCATTCTTTCTTGTTTTAATACTCTTCAATCTTCTATTTTATTTAAATATTCTCTAAAAATAAATTAAAAACATATTAATAAAAATTATCAAAAATTAAAGCAATTTAAAACCTTAATTTAAATATTTTTTATAAAGATAATTTTATAATTAAATTATTTCAAGATTTATATGATTAAATAAAAAATCATAAAATAAACACCAGTCCTATCAATTTGATGATCAATTATTTTATTATATATTATATTATTTAAAGAATATTATGAACTTTTCCTTATATGATTATTTAAAATAAATAATTGATTTATTTTGAATTTTTTTAGTTGAGTTTAATTACAAACTTTTTAAATTGAAATAATTCATTAAATATAATTTTTTATTTAAATTTTATTCAGACTATAAGAAATTATTTTTATAAGATATATTTTCTTTATAAATTATCAAAATTCCTATTAAAAACTATGTTAAATTAATTTAGATATATTATAATTTTAATAATTATAAAAAATATATATTGATTAAAAATAATTATTTTATTCCCATTTAATTTCCTTTTCTCTATCTAATTCAGTAAATTCATTACCTTCTGCAACACTACCTTTTTCCCTAAAAGCAGTATTAGTATTATCTTTATGATTAATAGTAAATAAAATTTCATTTTTTTTCTTTTTACTTTCTTTTATTGTGCCAGTATGAACTTCTTCAATTTTATCTTTACATAATTTTTGAAGAAAAAAAGGGATTTTTAATAAATTATATTTATCATTTAAAACAACATAAAAATACCCAATTATAAATCCAATAATAGGTCTTATTAAATCAGGAATTTCTATATAACCACCACTAATAATATTAACTAACATTAAAGCAAAAGGAAAATATTTATTTTTTACAGGAAAAAAATATATCATTACTCTTTTATTAGGTTCTCTATATGATGATATAGCAAAAATTGCAAAAATTAATTGATGAACTAAACTTCTACTTTCTTTTATTCCTAAAGTAAAATATATTAAAAAACTTGATAAAATAATAAAAGTTGATAAATAAAATAATAACATTATAAAAGAAGAATATTTTCTATTTGTTCTTGCATTAATTTCTAAATCACTTAAACTTTTATATAAAGAAATTAATTGGAAAATAAATCCAATTCCTAATTTTAATGATGGGGCTATTAAAAAATTTGTAAATAATCTCCAAATTTGAAATTTATATATGATTAATTTAATACTAAATGCAAAATACCAAAAAGTTGGAATGAAAGGAAATAAAGAAATTAAAACTGATGTTACTAACATCATTGCCATATAATAATTTGTGAATGATGGATTAGACATAATAAAATATTTTAAATTTTAATTATTATCTTTATTTGTATTGTTTATTTATAAATAAAAAATAAATTAAAAAGTATTAATTATTATTTATTTGAGAAAATAAATGATAATAATCTCTTTTCCTTTTTGAATCATTTATATTTTTTTCATTAAATTTATTATCTTGCATTTTTTTTGTTTTCATTGCTAAAATTTCATCATCATCATTTATTAATGATTGTTCTAATAAATTCTTATTTCTATTTTTATTTGAATGATTTATTGATTTATTTCTAATATTTGATATTAATGAAAATCTATTTTCAAAATTATCTTTTTTATTTTTTGTTTTACTTCCATTTTTTGATGATTTACTTGATTTGGATTTTGAATTAAAATTCAATTTTCTTAAATCTTTTTTTTTTGATGATGAAATAATTTCATCTATATAAAATTTACCATTTATTATATTTCTAATTTTACTTTTTGTACATTGTGTATTATTATTTTGTTGAGTATTAAATTTTCTTTGATATTCTTCTCTTGTTTTTGAACATTGTTTAAAAAATCTTTGAATTAAAGATGCTCTATTATTTTTTATTTTTCTATAATTATTATTTGGATCTGAATAAGATAAAGTTCTTGAAAATGATAATTTTTTATTTATTCCTCCATTAACTATTATTCTTGATTTACTATCATTGTTTATTTTTTCAATTATTGAATCATTATCTTTTTTCTTTTTAGAATTAGTATTTTCATTTTGTTTTATTTCTTTTTCATCTGTTTCTATGTTTTTTATATAAACTATCATTTCACTTTTTATGTTATTTTCAATAAAACATTTTATTAATATTTCTTTTATAAAACTTATACAAGGGATTTTAAATAAATAATCATAAAAAAAATTATATTGTTCTTTTAAATAAAGATAATTAATACATTTTGAATATATTTTTTGTAAATTATTTTCATTTTTTTTTGTGTATAATATCCAACTTAAAATAACAACTTTGAATTTGAATAAATTAATTTCATTAATATCATCTGTTTGTTTTAGAATTTCTATAATAAAAATATATTTTTCATATAAATATTCATTGAAATCTTTCATTTCTTTATTTAATAAATTATTTTGACAAAGTTCATAAAGAAAAGTTAATTTAACAGTTAAAATATTTCTAACAATTTCATTCTCAAATTTTTTAATAGAATATGAAAAAATATTATCATTATCCAAATTCAAAATAAAAGAAAAAATCTTATCTAATTCATTCTTTGCAGTAAATAAATTAAATTTAACATTTTTCAAATTTTTAAAATGTTGTGATAAAGACATTTTTTTAAATTTAAAATTTAAATTTTAAAAACAAAATCAAAAAATATAAAAAAAAAATTTAATTTAAAAATGTTATATATATTGATATATATTAATGAAACAAAACTTTATTAAAGCAATTTATAAAATAAATAAAAAGTTCCTTAATAACAAAAAAAAAAAAATCAAAAAATTCAAAAAAAAAAAAAAAAATTATGGAATGTATTTTATATTTGATATTAATATCAAATATTGTATTAAATATTGAAAATTAATATGCTTGTAAAAGTTATAAATTATATTCTTAAACGTTTTATTATCATTTCTTTTATATGTTATAATGAGAATAAAAAAGAAGTTAATTTTAAAATCTTTAGTAATTTTTTAAATTATTAATAATATATATTTAAAATATTTAGGTTTATACTTA
>JAEEGK010022207.1_pt1 | contig 13355 bp, 8 predicted proteins | sample 8958771 | NCBI WGS metagenome assembly JAEEGK01 (sample SAMN16246547, study PRJNA631951) | gut metagenome | biome: gut microbiome; feature: rumen; material: SC-attached | host: Bos | place: Iran: Karaj | collected 2018-10 | reverse complement strand
AAAAAAAAAAAAAAAAAAAAAAAAAAAAAAAAAATTAAAAAAAAAAAAAAAAAAAAAAAAAAAAAAAAAAATAAAAAAAATAAGAAAAATAAACCAAAAAAAACCAAAATAATAATAAAAAAATATAACCAAAATTCCAATATAAAAAAATATCAAAAAAAAAAAAAAAAAAAAATGAAAAAACCAATAGAAACAGATGGAATAACTAAACCAAAACCCCAAAAAAAAGAAAATAGAATAGGGTCAAAAACAGCACCAATAGAAACAGATACAGATTTTAACTTTGATGTAGACAATAATGAAGAATATATCTCAACATATAATTACTACATTTATTATAATTCAATTAAACCAAGAGATCCACGTTTACCAAAACCAACATATAAACCAATGCCTGATATTGATTATATTAAAGAAGGAATTAAAGATAGAGAAATTAAAGAAAATGAAGAAGAATTTAATGATATTAATATTGGGAAAAATATACATCAATTTTTAGGAGAAGATGAAAAATTAGATAAAATGATGAATAATTTAAATATAAAAGATAATTCTAATTCACCAAAGAATAATCAAGGGATTATTCCAGAAGAAGATTATGATATTAGGAAAAATAATAATTTAGATGATAATAAAAATGTAAATAATTTTAATATGAATTTTGGGAATCAAAATCAATTTAATCTTAAAAATAATGATATGGCACCTACACCAATGGATTATTATAATGGAATGCAGAATCAAAATAATCAAATTAATTATCAAAATATGATGAATAATCCTTTTGGTTATGGAATAATAAATAATAATAATGATATGAATAATTTTTATGGTGGTAATAATAATAATATGAATAACCAAATGAATAATAATGAAATGGATAATAATATGAATAATTCTAATTATTCAAATATGAAAAATAATTCAATGAATATTAATGAAATGTATCAAAATTCTCCTTTTATGAATATGAATGATGCATATCCAAATTTTAAAAATATGTATGCTAATAATATGATGAATATGGGAATGAATAATTTACCAATGAATAATATGAATGTTCAAAATATGCAAATGTTCAATGTTTATATGAATAAATATCAAAATCCAAATAATATTTATTCAAATCAAAATATGTATCAAAGACAAGGTGGAAAATTTCCAAATAATAATAATTTTAATATGAATTATATGGGAATGAATATGGGAATGATGAATAATAATAATAATTCCTTAATGAAAAGAACTCAAATAAACGAAACAGCAACATTCGAAGAAGTATATTCCTTAATACCAGAAATATGTAAATCACATTCTGGAAGTCGTGTATTCCAAAAAGTATTTGATGAAGGAACAGAAGAACAAAAACAGAAAATAATAGATAAATTAAAACCAGAAGTATATTTTTTATCAAAAGACGTTTTTGGAAATTATGTAATACAAAGATTATTAGAAAGTGTTTCACCTTCAAATAAAAAAGTATTAATAAGTCAATTATATAATAAAATAAAAGAATTAACTCTTCATATGTATGGTTGTCGTGTAATACAAAAAGCAATTGATTTAGGTGATATTGATGATATAAGGAAACATTTAGAAGAATTACAAGGTGATTTAATTAAATGTGTACAAGATCAAAATGGTAATCATGTCATTCAAAAATTAATTGAAAAATTACCAAAAGGAGAACATGGACCAATTGTTAATGCTATTAAAGGAAGAGTTTATCAATTAAGTATTCATCAATATGGTTGTAGAGTTATTCAAAGAATTTTTGAATATTGTACTGATGAAGAAAAAGATATTGTTCTTAAAGAAACTTATGAAAGAATTAATGAATTATGCTTAGATCAATATGGAAATTATGTTATTCAAAATATTATAGAAAAAATTAAAGATAATGAAAAAATTTATGATGGAATTCAAGGAAAAATTTTTGATTATTCTATTCATAAATTTGCTTCTAATGTTGTTGAAAAATGCTTATCTTTAGGAAATAAAATGCAAACACAAAGAATTGTAAATGAAATTATTGAACAAGATAATAAAACTAATAATGCTTTGTTAACTTTAGTTAAAGATAAATATGGTAATTATGTCATTCAAAAAATGATTGAAGTTGCTGATTTGGAATCTAAAGAAATTTTAGTTAAAAGAATTACTTCTAGTCAAGTTTTAAAGAAAAGAGATGGATTTTCTAAACATGTTATGGGAATGATTGAAAAATTAGGTTTGACTTCTCTTGTGGAACAAAATAATAATAATCAAGGTAATAATATGATGAATAATATGAATGTTACTAAAGGAAAGTATAACTAAAAAAAAAATAAGTAATTGATTTATATATCCATAAATGGTTTGTATATCATTTATAAATTTTTATTTACAGAATGTAAAGTGGATATATAGAAAAAAAATTTTATTATAAAGAATTATCATTTTTAAATAATATTTATATATTAAATGAAAAAAATGAATTATTATTGTTTATTTGTAGAATTTAAAAATTAAATTATTATTTGATTATGTAAAAAAAAATAAAAAATATAAAAAAATATTATACAGGAAAATTTTAAACAAACATATCTAAACACAAATATAGTAAATTTATATTAAAAAAAATTAATATTTTTACATATATTTATATCAATTTTTATTTTAGATTCCACTTGAAATATCACTATCATTTAATTTTAATTCTTCATTTTTATTATCTTGTTTAATATTATCTTTAAATTTAACAGTTTTCTTTTTTGTCAACTTTTTATCATCTTTTTTTTCATTTTCAGGATTAATTGTATTCTTTTTTGTACCTATTCTATTATCATTTGGACTTATTGCTTCTGAAAAAGGACTTTTTTCTATTATAGTAGATAATTTTTTTTTTCTGAGAGTTCTAAATGTTATTTTTTTTGTTTCTTTTTTTTCTTCATTTCTATTTGATTGTTCTGTTTTATCTTCATTTTCATCATTTTTAATTGTTAATTTCTTTGTTTCTTTTTTTTCTTCATCTCTTGATGATAATAATTTATTTTCGTTTTGCTCTTCATTTTCATTATTTTTAATTGTTAATTTTTTTTTAGTTTGTTTTTTATCTTCATTTCTTACTGTTGATAATTTATTTTCATTTCTATCTTCATTTTCATTATTTTTAATTGTTAATTTTTTAGTTTGTTTTTTATCTTCATTTCTTAATGTTAATAATTTATTATCACTTTTTTCACTATTATAACGTTTCAAAGTATTTTTTTTACTTTTCTTTTCTTCATCATCTCTTGTAGTAAGATCTTCATTTAGATAATTATTATTAGTATTATAATTATAATTAGTATTATAATTATTATTAGTATTATAATTATTATTAGTATTATAATTATAATTAGGATTATAATTAGGATTATAATTAGGATTAAAATTAGGATTATAATTAAATTTTTGATTATAAATTGGAGGAAATTTGAAATTATTATTAGGATTATTATTAAAATTATTATAAGGATTATAATTATAATTATTATAATTATTATTATAATTTCCAAAATTATTATTTTTCATTTTTTCTTCTTCTAATTTTTTTAATTTAATAGTATTCATTCTTTCTCTTAAAAGATTTAAAGCATCTTCTGCTTGAGCTTCTTCTTTTTCTTCACTATTAAAAGAAGATTCAGATTCACTTTCAATCATAGGAGTTGCTGGAGTATACATTCTTAATCTTTTCTTTTTTTTAGTTTTTACTTTTGGTTCACAATCTGGTGTCCATATATAATCTGGAATTTTTTTTAATTTTAATATACGACCACTTAATGATCTGTAATGACCAGCCATTTTTAATCTTTCATTTCTTATATTATCTCTTTCTAATCTAAGTAATAACATTTTTGATTGAATTTCTTCTTTTGTTTCTGCACAACCCATATAATAATTTTTTTTTAAATATTTTTTTTTATTTAATTTTATTTTTTTATCATTTACTTATTTAGTCAAATTTTTTTTTATATTTATTATAAGAAAAATATTTAAATTTTATGTAATATGTATTTTTTCTTATTATAATTTATATTTTTATGTGAATTAATAATAATAAAAAAAGTATATTAATATTTCTTTTCAAAAATTAAATAAAAAAAAAATTAAAAAAAAAAAATTATTTTAACATTCACTATACCCAATATATGATTTATAAGTAGGAGAACATTGTAAATCTGAAGCTAAAAATTCTGTACTTGACTCAATAACATCATTTAAAATAGCTTTTTGTTCACTTATAAATTTATTTAATTTATCAGTTTGTTCAATACTTTCAAATATCTTTTCATCTTCTTCAAGAATATTTTCTAATTCATTACTTAATTTTTGAGTTTCTTCAGTTAATATCATAATATAATTTTTATATCTTTCTTTATCATTATCTAATTTTTTATTACAATTTTGACTTTTATCTAAATTATCTTTAAGTGAATTATTCATTAAAGAAACTTTATTTAAATCATCATTTTTTTCATGTAACATTTCTTCTAATTTTTTATTATTTGTTTCTGCTGCATTTCTCAATGCTTTTTCTTTATCAAAATTATTTTGTAAATCAAAAATTTTTGCTTTTTCAAATTCATTTCCTTCTCTCATATTTCTAAAATCAATTTGATGTTGAAAAATTGTTTGATTTGCTAAATCAAGATGTTTTTGTGTTGAATTTAAATTATTTTCTTTTCCTATTATTTGTTGTGATAAATCTTCATTATCAAATCTTATATCATCAAATTCTTTTTGATTATTAATTAATTCATTTGTTTTATCTTGAATATTTTCATTTAATGAATTAGTCATTTCTTTTAAATTTTCTAATTCTTTATTTAAATTTTTTACTACTGATTCATTTTGATTTATTGTATTTTTTAATGTTTCTAATTTTTGTTCTCCTTCTGTTTTTATATTTGTTAATTGATTTATTGCGTTTTCATTTGAATTCATTTTATTTATTAAAGTTCCATATTCGAATTTTTTATCTTCTATTGATTTAAATAAGTTATTATTATCATTCATTAATCTTTTATTTGTAGAATCTTTTTCATTCATTTCATTTATTATATTTTCATTTTGATTTCTTAATTGAGATATTATTTGGTTATTTGATTCTGTTTTTTGTTTTAATTCATATTCTATTCTTATTTTTTCTTCATTTAATAATTGATATTCTTGTTCTAATTTTCGATATTTTGACATTAAATCTGAATAATTTTTTTCACCTTCTTCTAATTGAAATAATGTATGTTTTAAGTTTGATATTATCATATCTTTTTCATTAGAATCAGGAACAAGGAAATTATTCATAACTTCATATTTTGTTTTACTAAAATCCATAATTAAAATATAATATTAAAAAAAAATTTAAATTAAAAATCCTAATAGAAAAAAAAACAAAAATTAAAATAAAAAAAATTCAATTATTATTATATAAAATTTTACAATAAATATAAAAAAAACAAACAAATAAAATAAACAATTTCAAAGACAAAAAAATATAAATAATAAATTTACTTTTTCCAAAAATAAAATAATATTTAATAATAATTTTTTAATATAATTAATAATATAAAAAAATATATATACATCCTGCCTGGGACTCGAACCCAGAACCCCCAGATTAGAAGTCTGATGCGCTTCCATTGCGCCAGCAAGACATTTATATTATTTAATTCATATTAAACTATTTAAAATATTTCAAAATATAACAAAAAAAAATAAAAAATAATTTTTATATTTAATTTCCAAAAATTGAATTTTTCACAAATTCTTTAAATAAGAAAACAAAAAAAAATAAAATGGATAAATCAAAAACAGATATAGAAGAAACAAAAAAATATGCAAGAATATATAATAGAAAAGAAGATAAAAAAATAACAAAAAAAGAATTAACATTTTTTCCTTGTGATTATATTTTAAGAGGAGTAGAAGGATCATTTTGTTATAAACAATGTAAATTAAAAAGTATGGGAAATACAATAATAATAGGAAGTGATGAAAAAGAATCAAATTTAATATTAATTGATGATGAAGTTTCTCCAAAACATTGTGAATTAAAATATATTGAAAATACTTTTTATTATAAATTAACTGATTTAGATAGTAAAACAGGAACATGGATTCTATTACATAATTTAGAAGATGGATATGAAATAATTGATGATACTTTATTTCAATTGTGTCAATATTCAATTATAATTAAATTTGAAAATAATAATAAAGATATTTATTTAGAAATAATAAAAGATATGAAAAAAATAACAGCATTAAAATTAGAAAAATCAATATCATTTGGTAAAAAAGATGTTGATTTAAAATTACAATTAGATTGTGTTGAAGATTTACATTTTTTATTAATTAGAATGGAGAATAAAATAATAATTCGTAATGAGACATCAGAAATAACAAATCAAGGTATGTTTATGAAATTAAAAAGGTATTTTTTAGTAAAAGCAGGTGACGTAATAAAAATAGGAAATACAATATTTAGAATATTATCTCAAAATTGGGGAGTTTTTACAGAATATGGTGATAGACAAACACAAGAAGATAAATATTGTATTGTTGATGATTTAAGAATATTTGAAGATATAATTGTTCCATTTTATGCTGTTTATGATGGTCATGGTGGAATTACTTGTTCTGAATTTTTAAGGAAAAATTTCCATAAATGTCTTCATTTAACATTAAAAAATGGAAAATTAAATGAATCTAATGATTTAATAGGAGATTTTATTGATATTGTACAAAAGACAATTATAGGTTTTGATTTTTATTATTATGAAAATGAGAAAAATTTCTCAGTTCATCATGGATCAACTTGTGTAGCAAATTTTTATTTAGGAAATATTATAATTTGTGCTAATTTAGGAGATAGTATTTCAATATTAATGAAAAAAAATGAACAAAGAGTTTATTTAAGTAGAGATTTAAAACCAAATAGAAAAGATGAATTAAAGAGAATAACAAATAAAGGTGGTTTTGTTTCAAGTGATGGAAGATTATTAGGAAATATTGCAGTTAGTAGAGCTTTTGGTGATTGGAAATTTAAAGATAAATCACAGTATAATTTACTTAAGTTAAATAATTCTAATAATTTTGATGAGTATTTAATTAGTAATAGAGCTGAGTTTAGAATTTGGAATTTAAAAAAGGAAGATGATTATTATGTTGTTTTATCATCTGATGGTATTTTTCAAAATTGGAGTGATAATCAAATTTTTGCTATGATTAATAAAGAAATTAATTCTGGAATTGAAGATAAGGAATCTCATGTTAAAAATATTTCTAATATTGTTAATTCTATTAGATATAATATTCTCACTACGAAATCAGAAGGGAAAAATAGGGAAAATGCTGATAATATGACTTTTATTATGATTGAGATTTAATTTAAATAAAATTTTTTTTTTATATATTTATATTTAAATTAATTTTTTTTTTTATTATTTTTTTTTAATTTTTTTATATTTATATTGGATTTGTGTTTATTGTATCTTTTATATCTTCACTGTTTTCACTTTGATTTTCAAAATTTTGAATGTCTTTATGTATTGATTCAAATATATTTATATATTCATTTATTTCATTTTTATTTTCATTTATAATTATTTTACTTATATCTAATTTTAACATCATTCCAATATGTTTTAATCTATTATGTAAAAATTCATATGCATTTCCTTGAGGAAGAATATATAAAATACCAAATAAAGTCTTTACTAAATATTCATTTTTTTTAGGTTGTAATAAAGCAATTCTTATATCTAAAATAATAAAATAGAAATTTTACTTATAAATACAGGTAATTCAATTAATTGTACTAATTCAGATAATTCAAAATAATTTTCTTGTGTAAAATTAAATTCAACCCTATAAAAAGTATATTAAATAAAAAAAAAACCTATACATTTTAATCAATAAATTATATGATAATTCAAAATTTTCAGCAATTAAGCATAAAGTTAATACAGAAACTGGATTAATACACCAAGTAGTAAAAATTTTTTCAAAAAAAATTTTATCTTTTCTATCATTACTATTCTTAACTTTTTTACAAACATTTCTTAAATCTTCAGTTATATCAGATTTAATTAAAAAAATATTTAATCTATTAATAATTCTACTAATATATTCATTATCTTTCATTTCTAATAAAACAGAAGCAAAAGTTGTAAAAATAATATCTACTCTTAAAGTAGTACATAAAATAGTAAAAATATCTGTTCCTCTTTTATCAATTAAATCAATTTTCTTTTGAAATGTATTAATAATTTTTGAAATTATAATTTTAAGATTTTTTTCTTTATCTTTAATAATATCACAAATTATCTTTATTGCTTCTTTAAAAATTTCATCATTTTTATTTGCTAAAATAAAAGTAAATTTTTCCATAAAATCATCAAAACTAACAAAAGCATTTTCATGAAATTTATTATATAATCTTTCAATCCATTTAAAAACAATTTTTAAAATAATCGGTTCTTCAATTTCAAAATATTTAATTAAAATTTCTTCAAATAAAGTTAAATTTCCATTATTTTCATTATAATATTCAACAATATTTAATAAAGTATTATTAGATTCATTTGCAATTTTTTCAATTTCTTCTAAAATTTTTTTTTCTTTCTTATCTTTTTCTTTACTAGAAATATTAGAAGACTTTAAAATAATATCTAAAATTTGACCAAATAAATTAAAAGGATATTTTCTCTCAATTTCAACACTCGAAGGAAAAGACGCTAAAGATAAATCATCAGATTTATCATTTTCATTATTTTCAGAAATTCCACTTAACATTGTTGTTAATTTTGGATTTGAAGTTTTTTTAATTGGAGTTTTAAATTTAAATTTTGATATTTGAATATACTTTTTTAAAAACATTAAAATCCATTTAAAAGAAGTTAATTTAATTTCAGAATGTTTTAATTGACATTTTTCAATTAAAATTTCTAATATTTTAACTTGAACTTCATAAGAAATTGTTACAAATTCATTTTCTAATTCATTATAAAAATCTTTTAAACATTCTTGAGTTGCTTTTTTTACATTTTCATTTTCAATTTCTAACATATTTAATAAATCACCTAAAAAATAATGTAAAATATTTATTAATTTAATATCTGGAATTTGATTAATAAAATTAATCCAAGAAACAATACAACATTTTATATTAGGATGTTTTAAATTAATTTGTTTTAATATAACTTTAAAAAAATCTAATAAACTAAAATCTTTTGGTAATTCTCCTTGAAAAGAAAAATTAATTACACTTTTAAGTGAACTTTCTAAATTTTGTGTTATTCCTTTTATTTCTTGATCATTTACTGTTACTAATGTTAATAAACAATTTAAAAATTTTTCAAAATTAAATAAAACATAGTCTTTAAATCCATTCATTATATTATATAATACTTCTGCTGTTGATGATACTATTTTTGGATCATTATCTCTTAAATTAAATTCTAAATTTTCCATTATTTTATTTATTAATTCTGAATGGGGAATTTTTGTAGATTTTTTATTTTGTTTTTCTTTTTTTATTGCATTTATTAAACATGAATATCCTAAAAATGAACTTTTTCTTATTTGAAGTGGTTGAGATGATTCACTTGATGATTTAAATAGATTTATATATATTAATAATGGAGTGTCGTCATTTTGATATTTTTGAAATTTGTTTAAAAAAAAATTTTCTAATTGAATCATTCCTTCTTTCTTTTTTTCTTGATTTCTATTTTTATATTTTATATTATTTTACTTATCACAAAGTAATTTTATTATATTTTCAGGTATTTTTTCTTTTTCATTATCATTATTAATTTCATTTCTTTCCATAATAATAAGAAAATAATATTTAATTATTAATAAATTATTAAATTAAATTCAATTCAAATATTTTTTTTTATTTAAATAAGAAATTTTAATTGTTTTTTAAATAAATGAGAATAATTTATTAATTTAATAAAATGATAAAAACTTGTAATTAAAATAAAAGGATTTATCTTATCTTATGTTATTTTATTTTATTTTATTATATATATAAGTTTTTAAATAAATTTTATTAAAAATACCTTTATATTATTACTCAAATAAATTCAATTTTTTTTCGATTCCATCAGCAACAACTTTTTTAACTATAGAATAATCTTGAATATTTAAATCATTATTCAAATAATCATCTTCAATTTCAAAAAGATTTTTATTAAAAAATAATGATACATAACTAAAATAACCTACAAATTGAGAAAATTCCAATTTCAATGTTTTAGTTACAAAACAATTAAAAAACATATTATAGTTATAATATTTTTCTATAATCTTTTCATTTGCAGAAATATTTTCAATATCATTTAAATTAAAAATAGATAATTTAACTCCAATTAAAAAATATAATATACAAGCAACAATAATTTTCTTATCTTTTAAAATATGAGAATATTCATATGAAATAGTATCAATAATAAAATAAAAGATTTTATATAATTCAATATTTCCATCTTTCCCAAAAAATAAAGGTAATAATTCTTTATTATTAATTTCATTTTCACTTTCATTTTTAACAAAATCATCCCATTTTTTCATATAATAATCACTCCAAAAAGACAAACTTAAATTTTGAATTTTCCATTTTAAAGTAAATAAAATTTTTTTTTCAAAACTTAAAATTTCATTAGTCATATAAGTAAATTTAGTAGTTTCAGCAAAATTTTGAACAGAAGGAACAACAATTTCTTCATTTTTAGCACAAATCAACAAACAAGTTACACCAACTAATTGATAATCTTTAATTTGTAAATCATTAATTTGAGAAAGGAAAGTATCAATTAAAACAACAGTTGAATGATAAGTTTCTCTTTTAAAATTAAATAAACAACAAACTTCCATTATCCAATCTAATAATATTATTCTTTTTCTTGAATCTATTTGAGTTAATTTTTTTAAATAATCATTTTTTAAATATAAAGACATTGAATCTTTTTTTTTCATATTTGTATCAAAATCATATTTGGCTTCTAATTCTTTTGGACTTATTTTTCTTATTGTTTTTTTTTTCAAAATTTGAGGAGTTGTATTACAGTCTGTTGACTTTGATTGTAATATTTTTTGAGGTGTTGATACTAATTTTTCTGGAGTGTTCATTGTTGTTATTTCTTGGGAATTTTCACTTTTTGAAACTGAAAATATTTGTTTCTTTATTTTTGGTTTTTTCTTAATTTCATTCCTTTTTGTTTTGTTTAAAAGAAAAAGTGGTTCTTCTTTTTTTATTAAAGTTAATAATTCATTTTTATTTGACATATTTTATCTTTTTAAACTCATTATTTATTTTAATTTTTTTTATACATATTTGTAAAAGAAAATTTAAATATTTATTTAAATTAATATATAATATTAAAAATGTTTATTATAATAAGAAAATAAGAATTTTTTTATTTATTCATTTGATAGAATAAGTTTAAATAATAAAGTTATTAAAAAAAGTAAAATTAACAAAATAATATTTTACTATCTTAACTTTTTATTATGAATTATTAAAATAAAAAGTTTATTTTTCTTTTTTTTATTTTTGAATAATTATTATTATTTTTAATTAATTAATTAATATAATATATTGAAATAAAAAAATTAAAAGAATTTTTAAAAATTGCAATATAATAATTAAATTAAATGGAAAAAGAAGTACAAAATTTAAATGAAATAAATGTATTAGAAGATAATTTTAACATTCAAAGTATGAAATATCCTTTATTATATCATGATAATGTTAAATTAAAAAGACATTTAAAAAAATCTTTTAATATTAATAAAATAATCGATAACAAAAAAAACGAAATAAAAACAATGGTAAATAATAAATTAGGGAAAACAGATTTTTTATATGTAAGAAGAAAGCCAAGTCCATTATTCAAATTGCAAAAAGGTTTACAAAAATATTTATTTGATTTAAAAGGTGAATTTATAAGAAATTTTCCTACTTTAAGAAGAAAATTACTTAATGAAAAAGAAAAAACAAAAGAATTATTACAAGAAAAAATAGATGCAGGAACTTTAATTTATTTTAATTTAAAAGAAAATGATAGAATAAATGATTTAAAAAAAAATTTATTAAAACATAGTAAATATTTCAAAATTAAAACAGATAAAGATGTTTTTCAAGAAGAATTTATGAAATTAAAAATTGAAGAAAGACATAAAAGAGAATCAACATTTTCAATATTATATCAAAATAATGAAAAAAATAAACCAAAAATTAAAAGTCAAAGTCCAACAAATCAAATTCATATTAAAATAAATAGTCCAAATAAAATATATAATAAAACACAAATTTCATTTTTTTCTCCAAATAAAAAATCAAGAAATAAAAATTTAAATGAATTATTTAAATTAACATCATATAATTCAAATGATAATTTTAAAACACCACATAAGAAAAAAATACAAAAAATATATTTAAATACAATAGATTCATCAAATATAAAAACAAATCAATCAGAATCTTTTAAAAAAACAAATACAATTTCAACATCATCAAGTAGAAAAATAAACTTTTATTTATCACCAAAACAAAAATTAAAAATATCTCAAAATATAAAAGAAAAAAAATTAATGAAAAAATCAATAAATGATAAAGTAAATTTTCTTCAAACATCAACAGATAAATGTAACAATCAATTATTTCGTTTAATTGACAATTCAAAAATTCCAGAAAAAAAAAATATTGAATCATTAAAGGCAATGGATATGTTAGAAGTATTAGATTTAAAAAATAAAAAAGAAGAAGAAGAAAATGAATCTGCAAGAGAAATGTTTACTTCTGTAAATAAAGAATATATTGGATTAAATAAAGATAAAGCAGAATTATTATCAATTTCAGATAAAATTGCAAAATTACCTGATAATGTTGCTTTATATTTAGTTGATAGATTTAGTAAAAATTATGAAAAAACTTCTATTAATATTATGGATGAAATTACTGCACAATATTCTCCTTTATTTGAAAATATTAATAATCAAAATAGAGAAGAAATGAAAATGAGATTAGAAAAAAATTCTTATACAATTAATAAACTTAGTGCTTCTTTAAATAATGATAAAGAAGAATTGAAAAAATTATTTGATGTGATTGAAAGTAAAAATGAAAGTTGTTAATTATTATATTTTTTTTATTTTTTTGAATTAAATATTTTTTGTTTTTTTAGGTATTATATATTTATTATTTTTTAGTAAGTAATAATATTTATTTTTGTATTTTAAGGAGTTATTAAATTATTTTAAAGGAATTCAAAATTTTTTTATTTAATTATATGAATAATACACTATTAAAAACTAATTTA
>JAEEGK010022206.1_pt1 | contig 13355 bp, 9 predicted proteins | sample 8958771 | NCBI WGS metagenome assembly JAEEGK01 (sample SAMN16246547, study PRJNA631951) | gut metagenome | biome: gut microbiome; feature: rumen; material: SC-attached | host: Bos | place: Iran: Karaj | collected 2018-10 | reverse complement strand
TATTATAAATAATTTATTAAAATTAAAAAAAATTAATAATTATAAAATATTTTTTAAAAATTAATTAAAAAATTTTAATTTACATTAATAATTTATCAAATATTATTTATAAACAATAACAATTTTATATTAATTTTTTATTAAAAATTTTTTATTTAAAATTATATATCTAAATATATATAATTTTAAATATTATATATCTACATTTTCAATTTTAAATATATGTTTTCCTTCACTTAATAAACATCCATTTTCTTTATTTTCAATTTTTTTATGGCAACAAACATATTCATTTTTATTTAGTTTTTTTTTACAACCTTCATGAAAACATTTTTCCATTTTATTATTATAAATTGGATGATATTTTCCTATTGGGCATGTTTTATTTTCTTCCATTTCAAATTGTGAATTAAAAACATTTTTACAAACAATACATTTTAATTTTTTTTCAGAAAAAATATAATTATTTATAATTCCAATACAATCAAAAGCAGTAATAAATTCTTTAAATTCATTTTTTAATTGAATTAATTCTTCATTTGTAATATTTTGAATCATTAATTTATTATTTTTAATATAATTTCTTATTAAAAATAAATCTTTTGATTTTAAAATTTCATTTATTTTTTCTTCATTTTTAATTATTTCATTTGTTTTTGGATTTATTTCTTTGAGCCAAGACAACAAACAATAAATTTTTAAATAATTTGATATGTTCATTTTATTAACTATAATTTTTAATGTAGAAAAATTAAAATTTGTTTTTGACCACAAATAATTAGAGAATAATTCTTTTTTCCATTCAAATTTAATATCTTCAAAAAATATAAAAAAATATTCTTTTTTTAATTTAAAAAATTCACCTAAAGAAATAAGATTTAAAAATATTCCAAATTTTTTACTAAATTGTTTTAATTTTTTTGAATTTTTTGAATACATCCATATTAAAATATCAAATAATAAATTTTCATAAGGAATATTAAATAATTTTGTTGTTTTAATTTCTAAATCATCTAAATTTTCATAATATTTATTATCAATTGCTAAAATATCATTATTATTTGAATTATATTTTAATATAGTTAAAAAAAATAAAGAATTTTCAATTAAAACTTCATCATGAACCCAAAATTCATATTTGTTATTTATTATTAGCTTTCTATTTGCGCTTTCTATGTTATTAAATTCATTTAAACTAAAAATTTGATTTGAAGAAATTGTCTCATTATTTAAATATGAATCAATTAAATCTTCTAAACTAAAACTTTGTTTATTAAATTCAGACATTAATTATTTCTTTAATTTAAATTAATTGAAATAATTAAAAAAATATTAAATTTAAAATGAATATTCTTTAAAATAAAATTATTTTAAAAAATTATATTACATTTTATATAAATATAAATTTAATTAGATTTATATTTATTAAAATATTAATTAAAAATCAAGTAAAATTATTTTTTCAATAAATAAATATTAAAATTGTTTTTAAATAAAAATTATTTTCAATTTTAATTCTTATAAAAAATGGGTATTTGTTCTTCTGAAAATGATAAAATGAAAAAGCAAAATAATCTATCAACAAATGCAACAAATTTAGAAAGTCAGCGATCAAATAATAGTCAAAATACAAATGAATTAAATCAAAAAAATAATAAATCTCTAAATTTAGAAAAAAAAGTTAGTAATTTAATAAGCAATAAAACTAAAAAAGATGATATAAATAAATATATAAAAATAACAGATACTTTTTTAGGTAAAGGTTTAACTGGAATAGTCCGTGTTGGACTGAATTCAAAAGGAGAAAAATTTGCAGTTAAAAGTATTTGGAAAGCAGATGTAATGAAAAATAATTATTTCAAAAAAGAAATTGAAATAACATTAAGTTTAGAAAATGAAAATTGTATTAAATGTTATGAAATATATGAAGAAAATTCCGCAATTCATTTTGTTTTAGAATTAATCTCAGGAGGAGATTTATTTGATCATATTATAAATTCACCAAAAAAAAAATTAGACGAAAATGAAGTAATAACATTATTTAAACAAATGTTAAAAAGTTTAATATATTTACATAACGAATTAAGAGTATGTCATAGAGACATAAAACCAGAAAATTTTTTATTATATATTGAAAAAAACCGAAATAAAATAAAATTAATAGATTTTGGATTTTCTGATTACATCCCAGAAAATAATTATTTAATCGACCCAATTGGAACTCCTCAATATTGTGCTCCTGAAATATATCAATCACAAAAATATGATTTTAAAGCAGATATGTGGTCATTAGGAGTTGTTTTATATAATATGGTAAATGGAACACAACCTTTTAAATTACATAATAATAATCAAGATTTAATAAGAGAAGATGTTTTACATAAAGAAATTAATTTTGATGGATTTGAAAATGAGGGTCTTAAAAATTTATGTAAAAATTTATTAGAAAGAGACCCTAATAAAAGATTTAGTGCTGTTCAAGCATTAAGTGCTTTGTCTTTAATTTCTATTGATATTGATCAGGATACTGTATATTCTGAATTCGATCCAGATATTAAAAAAATTATATTTATTTTAAATGATAATAAAGAATTGAAAATGGAAATATTAAAACTTTATATTAATCAAGTTGATATGATTAAATTAGAAAAATTATATACTGAATTAAAAGTTTATAATAAAGAATTAAATAATGGTGAAGAAATGTTGGCTGGTAGATTTTATTTACCTATTTTAGATTTAATTAATACAACTTTAAATAGAAATTATTTATCTGATGATTTTAAAAATCAATTAAAAGATTTGGAAAATAAAAACAAAAAAAAATTAGAGAATTTATTAATAAATATAAATAAAATGTTTGTTACAGCAATTAATGCTAGAAAATTTATCTATAAACAAAAAGTTTTAAATGATTTTAAAAATTATGATTTAAAAAATAAAGGTTATTTAACTTATGAACAAATAAATTGTATTTTTAATGCACCTGAAAAGAAATATTTAATTCAAAATTATAAAAAAAATGATAAAATTGAATTTGAAGAATATTATCGTTTATATAATAATTATATAGGAAAGCAAATTCCAGTAATAGATGTAAGAAAAAGTAAAAGAAAAATATCTTCAGTTTCATATTTATAATTTTAAATGTTTATATTTATTTATAAATGTAAAAATAATTAAAATTTATATAATTTTTTCTTCAATTATGAAGAATATTTATTTTTTAAAATTAAAGAATAATAATAAATTAAATATAAATATTTATACATAAATTTTATTTAAAAAATTATTATTAAATATTATTTAATTAATTATAAATCTATAAAGAATAAACTTTAATAAAAAAAATTATATAAAAATGTCAAGAGGTAAGAAAACTGCTGCAGCTAAAGTAGAAAAACCTGGTCTTTCAAATGAAGAAGTAGATGAAATTAGACAAGCTTTTGATTTATTTGATACTAATGGAACAGGTAAAATTGATCCTAAAGAACTTAAAGCAGCAATGCAATCTTTAGGTTTTGATTCAAAAAACCCAACAATTTATCAATTAATTGCTGATTTAGATACACCTGAAGCAGCTAGAAACGGAGGTATATCATTTGATGATTTTGTAGGTGCTATTAATGATAAATTAGGTGATAAAGAAAGTAAAGAAGGTATTAGAAGAATATTTGACTTATTCATTGATGATCCAAATGCTGATACAATTACTTTAAGTTCTTTAAAAAAAATAGCTCAAGAATTAGGAGAAAATATGACTGCTGAAGAACTTAAAGATATGCTTGAAAGAGCTTCTGCTAATGGAACTGAATTAACTTTTGATGAATTTTATGAAATAATGACTAAAAAATCTTTCCCTTAAAAAAATTAAGATAATAAATATATTAATATAATAGATAATAACATTTAATATAATATATGTTATTTTCTTTAATTTAAATTAAACTTTTGAAATATATTATTATATTAAAAATTTATATTTAATTTTATTTATGTTTTTTTTTTTTGAATATTCATTAAAAATAATATTTATTTATTAATTAAATAATATTTAATTTTATTTTAAATATTAATTACAAATATATATTAATAATTATATTGAATTTTTTAAGTTTTCTAAATTTTCTAATTTTTTTTTTAACATTTCTTTTTCAAAACTCAAAGAATTATTTAATTTTATCATTTTTAAATAATTATATTCAACTTTTTCTCTTAATTCTAATTTTTCACCTTTTTTTATTTTTTCTTTTAATAAATTTTTAATAATTCTTCTTTGTTCTGATTTATTTCTAGTTTTATTATATTCTTTAGTATAATTATCAACTAAAAATAAAGCAACATCATCGGGCATTTTTGTTACTTTATCTGTTAATTTTAATAAATTTCTTGTATCATGATTCATTACTGCATAATCTTCAGTATTCGCAGCTTTAATAAAATCATCTATTTCTTTTTGATTATTATTTTCTTTTTTATGTAATTTAATTTCCATAATTTCTTCTACATCATCATTTGATAAAATTTTATTATTTATTTTTTTATTATAAATTGTAAATTGATTTTTTTCTCTATTTATTTTTATAATATTTGAAATTTGTTTATTTGATAAGTTTATTGAATTTTTTAATAAATTTATTTTATTATTTAATTCTTTTTTGAAATTTTTATCTCTTAATAATATTTTTTTTCTATTTTCATTTGGTTTTTTATATGTTAACAAAGATGAACATGAAGTTAAATTAAAAAAATTAGTTTTATTATTATTATCTGAATTTTTTTCTGATTCATAATTAAAATTTTTTATATCATTATTTATTTTTTTTGTTTTATTTTTTTTTGAACTTGTAGTTAAAAAATCAGAAAAAGTTTTTCCATAAGATAAAGATGTATTTCTACTTGTTTTACAACCACTATTTGTATTATAATAATTAATATCTAATTTGTTATTTTTTAATTTTTTTTTGTTGTTTTCCATATTTAATATTAATTTTTTTATATTTCTTGGAGTGTTTGTAAATTCTGTTGGAATTTCTGAGTTACTTCTAATACTATTTTTATTGAATATTGATAATATTCTTTTTTTATTCATAGAATATTTTATTTTTAAAAATTCGTTTTCAATTGAATCTTTTTCGTTTGTAAAAGAAAAAATTTGACTATTTCTTAATTTAATTTTATTTGATTCTCTGAATCTATTTTCTGATGAAGTATTTTTTTGACTTAAATTATAAAAAAAAAGTGAACCTGCATTTATTTTTCCTTTTAAATTTTGATTTTTTTTTTGAGTTTCTAAAAGCATTTTATGTCTAATTTTAGGAAATTTTCTAATTAAAAAACTATCTTTATCGAAATAAAAATGTTCCATTCCTTTACGTATATCTTTTAAAGCACTTGGAATTCTATTTAAATTTGATCCACTTATTGTTTTACAATCTTTTTTAATTTCTCGTTTTAATTTTTCAATATTAAATGTTAAATTAATTTTTTTTTTTTTTAATTTTTTTTCATTTATATTATCTATATATAATGTTGGTTTAATATCATCTAAAAAAATATCATTTAATATATCATTAGAAGAAAATATTTTTTTATGAGACATAAAAAATTATTTTCAAAAAAAAAATAAAAATAAATTTAATAATATTAAATTTACTGATATATTATATAATATATTTTCTATGTTAAATGGAGCAATTTCAGGTGTTGTTTCAACAATTTTTTCTCTTCCTTTTCAAGTAATAAGTACAAATATGAAAACATCTAATGAATCTTCTATGATAAATGTCATAAAAAATATATATAAATTAGAAGGATTTAATGGATTTTATAGAGGTTTATTACCTAATTTAATAAAAATACCTTTAGCTCATGCGTTATTTTTTAAAGGTGTTGAAACAACAACTGATTTTTGTAAAAATAAATTGAAATTAAAAAATGAATTATTAATAAATAGTATTGCAAGTACTGTTGCAATATCTACTGAATGTTTAGTTTTGAACCCTTTATTATTAGTTTCAACTAGAAATGAAAAAATTGGTTTTAATAAATATAAAAATATAATAGATGGTTTAATAACAATAAAAAAAACAGAAGGATTAAAAGGTTATACAAAAGGATTAAAACCTTTATTATTAAAAGAACTTCCTAGTAAAGGAATTTTTTATGTTTTATATCAATATAATTATAAATATTTCAAAAAATCAAATTATTATTTTATTAATAAATATTCTTCAAGTATTTCAGCTATAATTTCAGGTATTTTAGTTACAGTTATAGATAATCCTTTTGATAATATAAGAACGAGAGCCCAATTAAAACATATTAATAAAGAATATGATGAAGAAGATAAAAATGTAAATAAAATATATAATACTTTAAAAGATATCTATAAAAAAGAAGGTATATATGGAATACAAAAAGGTTTAATCCCAAGAATATATAAAAAATTAATGAGTGGAACCATTACGATAGCAATTTATCAGTTATTAAAAAATAAAAAATATAATATATAAAAAATAAATAATTACTAATATATATATATTCAAATATATATAATTTTATATATTTCATTTGTAGTTTTATTATATATATTTTTTGTTTTATTTTATATAAATAACTCTAGATTCTATATTTTTTGAATAAAATTTATTTTCAATTTTTATTACAAAAAAATTATCAATTTCATTTACTAATGTACATCTTTTCATTTGATTATCTTCAAAAGTAACATCACTATATCTTGAAATAAAATCAACAAATTCTTCAACTTTATTAAAAACATATCCTATACTAAAAGATGCCCCTAATTCCTTAATATTCATGTAATATATATCATTTGGTTGAAAAGTATATCTATCTTTTCCTTCTTTAATAAATTTTTCAAAATCAACATTATTTTGAACAAAATGTGGGTCTAAAAAAATTATATCATCTTCACATTTTCCAATAAAATAAAATGCTCTTTTATTTTTACCACCTATAATTCCAATATTATTTGGACAATCAAAAAGATTTAATACTGTTTGTCTATGAAATTTATCTAATGTATATAAACCATGTCTAACTGATATGAATAAGATAAATTTTTTTTTCATTTTATAAAATTTTATTTTTTGTTCTTCTTCAAATATTTCAAAATCATTTTCATTTACTATTTTCTTTTTTGTTTCAACACCAAAACATTCTTTAAAACAATTACAATTAATATTAATACTATTATTAACTATATTATTATTATTAATATTACTACTATTATTTTTTTCTTTTCCATCTTCTTCAATTTCAATAAAATTTTTTTGAACACATTTACATTCTACTAATTCAAAACATGAATTTAATATATCATTTATATATATTATTCCGGTAGAAAAATTAAAAAATTCAATTCCTAATTCTGAATTAAAATAATTAAAAGGATGATAAATATTATATATGTTATCAAATATATTTATAATATCATAATTACTAAAATAATTTCCTGGTCCTTTATCTTTATTATAATTTTTTTGACTCATATAATATAATGAAAAAGGAGGGACATAATTTTCTTTATTTCCTTTTTTTTCAATAATTTCTTCAAATCCATAAATAATTTTATTACTTAAATTATTATTGCTATTTAAAATTTCTGAAATTGAAATATTTGAAAAACTCATATTCATTTCTGATTCTTTCATTCCAAGATTTGTATTTAAATAATTTTTGGGAATTTTTACATCTAAAAATAAATATATAAAATTATTTAAAAAAATATCTAATGATTTTATATTAAATAATCTATAAATTGCTTGAGCAATAATCATTTGAAATGCTCTTATCATGCAGCCCCAACCTGCATCGCTTGTTATTTTATTTCCTTTATCAAAAATAGTTAATATATTATTTCTATATGAAAACCAACATAAATTAGATAATATATTTATATATTCATTATCTGTACAATTTTTATAACTAAAAATTTGAATTTTTTTATTTTTTATTGGAAAATTTAATTTATTTTCTCCTGTTAAATAATTAAATATGAAAATATTTTTAAGTTCAGAAGATTTCTTTTTTATATTATCCCAAACTCCTAATGGTATACTACTACAATCTGATTTTTCTAATACTACAAAATCATTTTTTTCTTTATATATTATTGAAGAATATATTTTATTAGTATCTTCTTGTTCTTTATTGTCATTATTATCATTATTATCATCATTATTATTATTATTTAAAACCTTACTTGAAGTACTTGAAAATAATTTAGTATCCATATAATTATCATCTATTATTTCTTCAAAATCTGTCACTTTCATTTTATATTTTAAAGCTATATTTAAAAATTATTTAATTTTATAATTATATTCTATATTAATCTTAAACATAAAAATATAAAAAATTTTTAACACTTATATTTAAATTATAAAAAAAAATAATATAATTTTATTTAATAAAAATTTTAATATATTTGTTATTATTATTTATTATGGATTCCAGACATTCAAGAAATATTTTATATACTCAATCTGATATTTTCAATACCAAATCAGATTTAAGCATTAAAGAATTTAATAAAATTAAGCAAACTATTCTTCGTTCTGGAACTGTTACAAATTTATTAAATAAATATAATAATAACAATTTGAACAAAGAAGAAAAAAAATTATCAAATAATAACAATGATAATAATAATAGAAAATATTTTAGAAAAACTTTAAATCGTCAATTAACAACTGCTAATTTATTAAGACCAACAATGAAAGATATTTTAAATCAAATAGATAATTCATCAGAATATAAAAAAACATTAAAAAAAAAGCCTGAAATAAAAAATAATGACCAAAAAGAAGATAATTTTGATTTTTCAAATAGTGAAGCTCATAAAATTTTCTTAAAAAACAAAGAACGTCAAAATAAAGATTTAATAATATTAGGAACAGATAATGAAAAATATAAATCAAATTCTTCAATAGCAAATGAATTAATGGAAAAAAGAATGAAAAAATTAAAAGAAATGAAAGAAAAAAACCGAAATGAAACTCCAATTAGACAACCATTAAATAAAAATTATTTAAAAAAATATATTAATTTTACAACAAAAAACACAGGAAATTTAAAATATGAATTTTCAAATAATGCAACAGCAAATAATGTTGAATATAATAAATCAAATATTTTTAATGATGTTAATAAAGATAAATTAAATAAAAATTTAATTCCTAATAAAAAACAAAAAGAAATTAAAAAACCTTTAACTGCAAGAAAAATTATAAAAAAAGATTTTAATTATATTCCAAATATTAATTGGAGAAATACAAATACAGCACTTTATTATAAACCAAATGATAAATATTTAACTTTAAAAGAAAGAAAATATTTAAATGAAAAAGGTGAATTTGGTTCAAAATATTCAGATTATGTTCATGAAAAAACTTTATTAACTGAAAAAAGTATGGATAATTTATTTAAAGATAAATTAAAAAAATTTAAAGGTTTGGATGAAATTCATAGATGTGAAGAAGTTTTTAATATAAATGGAAAAGTTAATGAAAGTAATTTAGATATGAATGAAATTAAAAAAATTTTTAGAGATAATGGATTTCATATTTATAATGATAGACAAACTTTCTTTACTAATGAACAAAATAAAGAAAATTTAGGAAATTTTTGTATTAGAAAAGATATTGAAGATAAAAATTATGATAATAAAATTAATAAAGTTGAAAAAATAATTGAAGATAAAATGAAAATTAAAATAACAGAAAATAAAAAAATAAATGATAAAAATAATAATAAAAAAATTCCTCCAAGAATTAATCATAAAAAAAATGATCAATTTTTTGAAATTCCTACTTTAATAAAAAAATCTGGAATCGCTGATAATATTTTAAAAAAAAATAATAATACAAAAGAAGAAACAGCAAAAGAAGAAACAACAAAAGAAAATTAAAAAAAAAAATATATATATATAATTATATTTTATTATAAATTTATATAATAAAAAATTATATATTAAAATTAGTTATAAAATAAATTATATAATTTAATTAAAAAAGAAATTTTTAAATAAAAAAATAAAAAGTATTTTAAGAAATTATTAAAATTAAATAAGTGACTGTGGACTAAAATCATTATCACTAATAAAACATTGATTTATTATATGTTTTAATGTATCAAGTTCTTTATCATCATAAAAAGCAATATGTCCACAATATAAAGGAATTAAAATTCCTTTTAATGGTAATAAATTATTAATATCTATTTCTTTAATATGTAAACTTAATAAAAAAGTTTTTAATTTATTTAAATCATCTACAAATTTTTTAATTTCATTAAATATTTTAAATGTCCCATATTCTTCATTTTTTAATATATCATATAAATTATCTATAAAATTTCCTAAAATTTCATCATTTTTTTGAATAGTACAAATTGAAAAATTTTTAAATTTTTCATTATCACAACCAAAAACACTAAAATTATTCCAAAAATTATAAAAATGCTTTTTTGAATTATCAAAATATTGAAAACTTTCTAAATTATCTCCACATGTTATAAAATGAAAAAATAAATGTTTTATTTTATTAAAATATTCACTAAATTCTTTAGCATTTAAATTTTCATGTAAATCTTTATTATTTGAATGTCTATTAACTTTTTCTATTTGCATTTTATCTCCATATTTATTATAATTTTTTATTTGATTAATTATATATATAAATGAATTATAAAAACTTTCAATTTCATCAGGTAAAAAACAATAATCTAAAATATATTCACTTTTTATTTTTCTAATATTAAATTCACTTTTAAATTCATTAAAAATCTTTTCAATAATATTTCTACTTATTTGTGATTTTAAAGATATTTTATCAATTATTGTTAAATCTTCTGAATCATTCATTACAACTTTTATACATTTTGTTTGAATATAATTCAATGAATTATTTACATAAGGAAAAAATAAAATTTTTGCTAAATAATGTATATATTTCCCAAGAAATATATTATCTATAATATTTTGAACACTTCCAAATGTTCTATCTGCAATTAATAAATCTACTTTTTTTTTATTTGCTAAATGACATGCACTTATACCACCTATACTTAAACCATGAACTGCTATTTTTTTATATTTATTTAATTTTATTATATATTCATATATATTTTCAATATCTATTGTAACATTTGTTAAACTTGCACTTCCTTCACTAAATCCAAATCCTCTATAATTCCAAAATAAAACATCTGTACTATTTTTTAAATATAAATTTTCTATGTCCCAAGAACGCATTAAATTTTCAAAAGGTGTTAAATTTGGACCACAAACTATTACTATATTTTTTTTCATATTATTATTATTTTCTTCTATAAAATCATCACATTTTACTAAAAGACAATCTAATTTATATCCCTCTGAAATTATTGTTATTTGTTCACTTTCATTTTTTTTAAATATCGCATGCATTCTTGAATATTCTTTTGTTCTAAATATGTCATTATTAAAAAATGTTTTTATATATTGAAATATTTTCGAAAATTGAAATTTTTCTTCAAATAAAAATTCATTTATAATAATTAATATATCATCTATATTCTTTATTATATTATTATATGTATTTATATCGTTATTATTTAAATTAATTTCATAATCTTTTCTTGATTTTAATAAATTATAATGATTATTATATTCACTATTATTGATATTATTTTTTAATTCAGTTAATAATTCTAAAAATTTTTTTGATATTTCACTTAAATTATTGTATTTTCCTTTTATCATATTATATATTTCAACTTGATTAAAACTAAACTTTGTTCTTGGATTTTCTATTATATCTAAATCTATTATTTTACTTTTATTTTCATTGCTATTATTATTATTTTCAATTTGTGCATTATTTAAATTTTTGTTATTTATAAAATGTTGAATTCTATTTTTTAATGCAGTTAATTCATATTTATGAAATTTAGCTCGAATTCTTGCTTGAATATTTCTTAAATAAAATTGAATAATTAAATTTTTACCTGGAAATATTCCAATCATAATTAAATATCTTAATAAAATTAAATGAACTATTATCCAAATAATTATTAATATAATATATGATGGTATTATTAAATAAATTAAATTTATAAATATTTTTTCGAATATATAAATTGTTAATAAGACAACAATAATTATTATTATTATATATTTTTTTGATGGAATAAATATACTTTTTCGGGGAAAATTTGAATTTGATGAAACTACATTATTAACTTCTTCATCATCACTTGAATCCATATATAATAATATAGATTTTAATAATTATTTTTATTAAAATTTAATAACATAATTATAAAATAAAATTTTGATTTATTTTTTTAATAATTATTTAATACAATTATTATAAGTTTATATAATATCTTAATTTAATATTAATTGAGATTTATTTATTTAACAGATTATAAAGTCGAAAATTTTGTTAAAAATATAAAAATGTGTGATGCTTTATCATTTGATGCAAATTATATGCAAATTTATGATAATATTATTAGAATTAAAAAGAAAATTTAAAATTTTTTCAAGAATTTTGTATTAAATTTATTAATTTAAAAGAAAAAGTAATGAATCTCTTATAAAACAACATAAATTAATGGGTCATTTAAAATCAAATATAAAATATTAAGGTAATAAAAAAAATTATCAAAACAAAATTGTGAAAAAATAAAATACTTAGAAATTTCAAAGACAATTTATAATATAATATAGATTTTATTCAAAAAAATATATTTAAGAAATATATCTATGTTAATGAATTTTCAAAAAAATTAATTAATTTTAAATTTGAAAAGGAAGATATTAAAAAGTATTTTCAAGATTTTGGATTATTCAGTTTATATACTTCCAATTAGAAGAACCTTCTTATTTATATTTTAAATAAATTATATTTATATATTAAATTTTTATTTATTATTAATCTTTATTATTACTTTTATTAAAAGTTAAATTATATTCTATATCAATGCCTTCAGTATCTTCAATATATAAATAATTTTTTTCATTTTCACAAAAATGTTTTTCAGAATCTATATTTAACCGAAATGAATTATTATTATTATTATTATTATTTTCTATGTTTAGATTTTCATTTTTATTATTATTAATTTCTAATTCATTAAAATCACTATTAAATATTGGACTTGAAAAAAATTCATTCATTTTTTTTATTTATTTAAAATTAAAGAATAAATAAACAAACATATATTTTAATATTTATAATAAAGAAATATTAATATTATTTTTATAATATTGGGGATTGGGGATTGGGGATTGGGGATTGGGGATTGGGGATTGGGCCCAATCCCCAATCCCCAATCCCCAA
>JAEEGK010022204.1_pt1 | contig 13356 bp, 9 predicted proteins | sample 8958771 | NCBI WGS metagenome assembly JAEEGK01 (sample SAMN16246547, study PRJNA631951) | gut metagenome | biome: gut microbiome; feature: rumen; material: SC-attached | host: Bos | place: Iran: Karaj | collected 2018-10 | reverse complement strand
TAAATTACATTTTAGAACAAGTTATGGTCAAAATGTATTACAACATTCAATTGAAGTTGCTCAGTTAGCTGGATTAATGGCTTCAGAAATTGGTGAAAATGTTGCTTTAGCGAAACGTGCTGGTTTATTCCATGATATTGGTAAAGCAATTGATCATGAAATAGAAGGTAGCCATGTTGATTTAGGTGTAAATTTAGCTACTAAATATCATGAAAATGATGTAGTAATTAATACTATTGCATCACATCATGGTGATACAGAACCAACTTCAGTTATTGCAAGTTTAGTTGCGATTGCTGATGCGTTAAGTGCATCAAGACCTGGTGCTAGAAATGATTCATTAGAAAACTATGTTCAAAGATTACAAGAATTAGAAACTATTGGTAACAGCATGGATGGTGTTGAAAAAACATATGCAATGCAAGCTGGTAGAGAATTAAGAGTAATTGTTAAACCTGAAGAAATTGATGATTTAGGTAGTATTAAGATTGCTAGAGATATCAAAAATCAAATTGAAGAAACTATGCAATATCCTGGTACTATTAAAGTTATCGTAATCAGAGAAACAAGAAGTGTAGAAGAAGCTAAATAGCTTCTTTTTTCATAAAAAAAGATAGTATAAACTATCTATAATATGGAACTGGATATGGTGTAGGGTAATATGGTATTGGGTAGTATGCTTGTGGTCTATTGTTATTCCAAAAACTAGGCGCGATAGCTGCTCCAGTAACTCCACCTAATAAGAATGGAAATACAAATCCACCTATAAATCTATCATCGTTTTTTATATATCTATAATTATTATACATATAATACCTCCTATATTATTTTATACATTTGATTTATTTTTGTTAATGTTATTTCATATAATTAATTGGTGATTATATGAAAAGATATTTAGAATACTTTGGGTTTGTTATTTTAGCTATATTTTCATTTTTTTATACTGCTAAAACTTCTATGGTTATTAAAAATATGGATGATATTATGATTAAAATAAAGGAAGAAAAGGATAATAATAGTATTAGTCCTATCGATTCATATATAGATGGTGATACTATTGTACCTGGTATTAGTGGTAGAGAAGTTAATATAAACGCGAGTTATGATGCAATGAAAAAAGTAGGAATATATTCTTCTAGTTTATTAGTTTATAATAAAATAAAACCTAATATATCTATATTTAATAATTATAATAAATATATTATTAAAGGTAATAGTAAAAAGAATCAGGTTAGTTTAATATTTAAAGTAGATAATGATAGTATTAATCAAGTAGTTAATATACTTGATAAGTATAATGTTAAAGCTAATTTTTTTAGTAAGTATGAATTAAATGATTCTATATTAAATCTAGTATCAAGAGGTCATAATGTAGGATCTATTAGTAATAAAGAATGGTTATCTACATTGGTTATGAAAGTCGCGAATCAAAAATATGGTTATTGCTATTTAGAAGATAAGAATAAAGAAATATTAGATATGTGCAGTATGAATAAATATTTTGTTATTATGCCTAGTATTATTACAAAGAATACTCCTACTTTAACTATTAAAAAGAATTTAGAATCTGGTTTAATAATATCAATGGATTTGAATAAAGAAGTGATTAATGAATTAGAATTTATAATTAGATATATTAAATCTAAAGGACTTGATATAGTTAATTTAGAAACTTTACTTGAAGAATAGAGTATGTTCTTCTATCAATAAAGAATTAACAAATAGTTAACTCTTTTTATATTTGAAAAATAATTATTTTTACATTATAATATCATTGGTGATTTATATGAGACCTGAATTATTATCTCCAGTTGGATCTATGGATGCGATGTATGCGGCTATAGAAGCTGGATGTGACGCGATATATATCGGTGGTAAAAAGTTTGGTGCACGCGCATTTTCCCTAAACTTTACAATGGATGAAATAGAATATGTAGTTAATTATGCACATTTATATGATGTTAAAGTATATGTAACTGTAAATACATTAATATATGATAATGAAATAGATGATTGCCTAGATTATTTAAAAAGTTTACATAAGATAGGTGTCGATGCAGTTATAATGCAAGATTTAGGTATGATTGATTTAGCTAGAAAAGTATTACCTAATTTAGAGATACATATATCTACTCAGGCTCATATACATAATTTAGATGGTGTAAAAATATTAGAAAAATTAGGTATAAAAAGAACAGTACTTGCAAGAGAAACTAGTATTGATGAAATAAAACATATTAAAGAAAATAGTAATATTGATTTAGAAATATTCGTAGCAGGGGCATTATGTATATCATATTCTGGTAACTGCCTTATGAGTAGCTTAATTGGTGGTAGAAGTGGTAACCGTGGTATGTGTGCTGGGTCATGTAGATTACCTTATGATTTAGTAGATAAAGACGGTAAAAAAGTAAACAAAGATAAATATTTATTAAGTACTAAAGATTTAAATACATTAGAATATGTAGGTGAGTTGATTGATTTAGGAGTTGCTTCATTTAAAATAGAAGGTCGAATGAAAAGCCCTTCTTATGTATATGTAATTACTAAATTATATAGAAAAGCAATTGATAGTTATTTAGAAACTGGTAAAGTATTTATAGATGAAAAAGAGTTAAATAATCTAAAGAAAGTATTTAATAGGGGATTTACTAAAGGATTTTTATTTAACACTAAAAATAATGATTTAGTTAACACTGAAAGACCTAATCATATGGGTGTTAGAATAGGTAAGATTATTAATTATAATAAAGGATATGCGGATATAAAATTAGAAGATGATTTATCTATAAATGACGGTATTAGAGTACTTGGTAGTACTGATACTGGTATGATAGTCACATCTATTTATAAGAATAGAAATATGGTTAAAGAAGCTTATAAGGGTGATATTATTTCTATTAAAATGGATGATGTTAAAAAAGATAGTATAATATTAAAAACTAAGGATAGTAAACTAATAAATGAAATAGATAATATAATAAATAGTAAACAAAGAAAAGTATTAATTGATATGGTATTTAATGCATCTATAGATAGTATGTCATTAGAAGTAAAATATAAAGATATTGTAGTTAAACTAGAAGGTAATAAACCTAGTAAAGCTATAAATAGGAGTATGACTAAAGATGATATATTAAGTAAGTTATCTAAATTAGGTGATACACCATATAAGATTAATAATATTGATATTAATTTGGATGATAATTTATTTATTAATATTAAAGATATTAATGAATTAAGAAGAAATGTAATTGATAAATTAAATAGTATTAGATTAGAAAAGAAGCCTTATGTTGAAGGTAAGTATAGTATAGATATTCCTGATTTTAAAAAAGAATCAAACATTAATTATAAGGTATCTAATATTGAAGTTTATAATAAATTAAAAGATTATCATAATATATATGTAGATGATATAGATTTATATAATAAAATTGATAATTCAATTTATATATTACCTAGAGTATTATATGAATATAATAATTACGATAGAGTAGAAGTATCTGAATTAGGTGGATTAAATAAGTATAAGAATGTATGTACAAGTCCATATATGAATGCGGTTAATTCATATACAGTTGCGTTTTTACATAGTTTAGGTGCGTCTATGGTGACGTTATCATATGAGATGGATTATGATAGAGTAGAAAGTTTAATTAAACATTATCATGAAAGATATCATAAACATCCTAATTTAGAGGTTATATGTTATGGTTATATAGAAGCAATGATATCTAAGTTTAATATACTTGATTATCACAATGTTTCTGGTGAATATTATTTAGTAGATAGATTAAAAAGAAAATATCCAATAAGAATAAGAGATAATCGAATGGTTATTTATTATACTGATAAAGTTAATTTAAGTGAAAATTATTTTGATATAGGTGTTAATAATATAAGATTAGATGTAGAAAATATAAATGATTTAAAGGATATAAAACTTATCATAAAAAAATGATAAGTTTTTTTGTAAAAACCATTTACATTTGATATTTCCCAATATATAATAGGAGGAAATTTGTTAGGAGGCGACAGCTATGAAAAATAATCTACCGGTTATCGTTCTACGTGGACTTATACTGTTGCCTTTTAACGAGCTTAAACTTGAATTTGAAGATGATGATTCTAGGAAAATTGCTGATATGGCTGAGTTATTCCATGATGGAAAACTATTAGTTGTATCTAGTCGTGATCCATATGATGTTAATCCTGATATTAATACATTACCTAAAGTCGGTGTTGAATCTAAAATAGTACATAAGATGGTTTTACCTAATGGTAAAGTAAGAGTAACTATTAAAGGATTAGAAAGAGTTAATGTTAAAAACTATATCAGTTTAAAAGCAGATAATACTTTAGAAGCTATTATATCTAGAAAAGAAAAAGAAGTATTGGATAGTCTAGAAGAAAAAGCTATTATAAGAAGATTACAAAGAGAATTAGAATTCTACGTTAATAATGTACCTAATGTTGGTAATGGTATGCTATCAAAATTACATAATGTTACATCATTAGAAGAATTTATTGATCTTTTAGTACCATTTTTACCTATAATGATTGATAGAGTATATGATTATCTAGAAGAAGATTTAATAAGCGAGAGAGCTCGTATGCTTTTATTAGATATTTATAAGGAAGAAGAATTATTTAATATCGAAAGAGATTTGGATTTAAAAGTATCTAAAGAGTTTGATAAGAATCAAAGAGATTTCTTACTAAGAGAAAAACTTAAGATGATTAAAGAAGAATTAGGCGATGTATCTAGTAAGGAAGAAGAAGTTAATGAATTAAGAGATAAATTAGATAAATTAAATATTAATTCAGATTTAAAAAATAGAATTAGTAAATATATTGATAGATATGAGACTTTACCTAGTATGTCTCCTGAATTAAATATGGAGAAAACTTATATTGATACATTATTATCATTACCATGGAATATTGAAACTATCGATAATGATGATTTATCTGAAGTTAAAAAATCATTAGATGAAACTCATGATGGGCTTGATAAGGTAAAGACAAGAATAATTGAATATTTAGCGGTTAAAAAAAATACTAATAGTTTAAAAAGTCCAATTATATGTTTAGTAGGTCCCCCTGGTGTAGGTAAAACTTCATTAGCTATATCTATTGCATCCGCGATGAAAAGAAATTTTGTTAAGATGTCAGTTGGTGGATTAGATGACGAAGCTGAAATAGTTGGTCATAGAAGAACTTATGTAGGCGCGAGACCTGGTAAGATTATAACTAATATTATTAAAGCTAAAAGTAGTAATCCATTATTCTTAATTGATGAGATTGATAAGATGACGTCTAATATAAATGGAGACCCAGTAAGTGCATTATTATCTGTGTTAGATCCAGAACAAAATAATAAGTTTGAAGATAATTATTTAGAGGAAGAATTTGATTTATCTAAGGTTATGTTTGTTTGTACAGCGAATGATGTAAGTAGTATTCCAACTCCTTTAAAAGATAGATTAGAAATTATTAAATTAGATGGGTATACAGAATATGAAAAGTTAAATATTGTAAATTTACATATTATACCTAAACAATGTAAGAATATGGGAATTGATCCTGTTAAAATAAATGAAGATGCAATTTTAAATATAATTAGATATTATACTAAAGAAGCTGGAGTAAGAGAGTTAGAAAGAAAGATTTCTACTATTATACGTAAAATAGTAACTAGAATTGTAAATGGTGAAATTAAAAGAAGTCCTATTATTACAATTAAATCTTTAGAAACTTATTTAGGTTTACCTATTTATAGTGATAATAGTGTTTCTTCTAGAGTAGGTATAGTTAATGGTTTAGCGTATACACCATATGGTGGTGAATTACTTCCTATTGAAGCTAATTATTATAAAGGTAAAGGTAATTTAGTTTTAACTGGTTCTTTAGGTGAAGTAATGAAAGAATCTGCGATGATTGCTTTATCATATGTTAAATCAAATTATAAATTATTTGGTATTGATTATAAATTATTGGAAGAAAATGATATACATTTGCATGCTTTAGATGGCGCGATACCTAAAGAAGGTCCTTCTGCTGGTATTACATTAGTTACAACCATTATAAGTGCATTAACTAATATGAAAGTGAGTCCTAAATACGCGATGACAGGTGAAATAAGTTTACATGGTGATGTGTTAAAAATAGGTGGGCTTAAAGAAAAAGCATTAGGTGCTTTAAGAAGTGGTGTAGATACAATTATTATTCCTTATGATAATTATAATGAAGTAAAAGAATTACCAAAAGAAATCATTAGTAAGATTACATTTATACCTGTTAAAAATTATACAGAGGTATATGACATAATTAAAGAGGGATAACCTCTTTTTTTATCTAGATTAATTTTTAATTTTAATATATAATACTTATGGTGATATGGATGGAACTAATATTAATTAAATATGGTGAATTAACTACTAAGGGTGAAAATAGAAAAGAATTTATTAAACTTTTAAGTAAGAATATTAAAAATGTATTAAAGAAACATAATCCTAGAATTGATACTAATAGAGTTAGAATGTATATTTATTGTGATGATGTTGATGGTGCATTAAATAAATTAACTAAAGTGTTTGGTATACATGGTATAGTTAAAGCTTATAAGATTGAACCAGAAATAGAAAAGATTAAAGAATTATCTTTATCGTTATTAAAGGATAAGGAAGGTACTTTTAAGGTTGAAACTAATAGAGCTGATAAAAGATTTGAAATTAAATCTATGGATTTCAATAATGTTATGGGTGGTTATATACTTAAAAATACTAATTTAAAAGTAGATGTACATAATCCAGATACAGTATTACATATTGAAATAAGATGTGAAGGAACTTATATCTATACTGATATTATTCCTGGTATTGGTGGATATCCGGTTGGTACTCAAGGTAAAGGATTATTAATGTTATCTGGTGGTATTGATTCTCCTGTAGCGGGTTATCTAGCTTTAAAAAGAGGTGTAGATATAGACTGTCTTTATTTTGAAGCACCTCCTCATACTTCTCCTGAAGCAAAAGAAAAAGTTAGATCATTAGCGTCTATTATTAATCAATATTCTGGTAATATTAGATTGCTTGTTGTTCCTTTTACTAAGTTACAAGAAAGTATTTATAAAAATCACGCGGATACATATATGATTACTATTATGAGAAGAATGATGTATAGAATCGCGACTGAAGTATGTAAAAGAAATCATTATAAAGCAATTATTAATGGTGAATCTATAGGACAAGTCGCTAGTCAAACATTGGATAGTATAGGTGTTATTGAAACGGTATCTAATATGCCTATAATAAGACCTGTGGCTTGTATGGATAAATTAGAAATAATTGATATTGCGAATGAAATAGGTACATATGAAACAAGTATATTGCCATATGAAGATTGTTGTACTATTTTCTTACCTAAGCATCCTATAATTAAGCCTAAATTAGATAAATGTTTAGATATTGAAAAAAGATTTGATTATGAATCATTAATTAAAGAAACAGTAGATAATATTGAAATTATTGATAATTTGGATGAAGAAAAATCTGATTTATTATAGTATAAAGTTTTATAAATACCATATTATATAAATGGTGATTATATGAAAATTAAAACTGTTAAGGGTTTAAGAAAATCTATGGATCAGATTAAAAATGATATGGATATTACTTTTAATAAAAAGAAAAATAAGTTTAATTATAATAAAGAATATAAAATAGATGACTAGTCATCTATTTTTTTGATTAATTTATGATATAATTAATATGGTGATACTATGAAGAAAAAGATAGGGGTAATAATTGTTATAGTACTTATTACTTTATTAGGCTTATTAGTAACTACAATTATGGTACCTAAATTATCATTTATTAGAGCAATTGATAATATTATACATAATTTGAATATTAAATCTAAAGATGAAATTAGTTTTGAAGCAAATATTACATCTACTGGTGAATTATATAACGTACTTAATAATTCAATTATAAAAGGTAATTATAGTTCTTCAGATGGTTTTATTTTGAAATTTGATTTTACATCTAATTATCAAGAGACAATTAATATGAATTTATATAGTAAAGATAATACTTATTATTATGATTCATTCTTTTATGAAAAAAGTATTATGTTTGATAAAAGTATGGATTTAAGTATTAATGCATTTAAGAGTAATATAAAAAGATTATTAATGTTTATAAAAAGTAATAATGGTCAATTAAATAAGAAAATAATTAATAATCAAAATGTAATTAGTTTTAAATTATATAAAGATATGTTTAATGATTTAGAATTAGATTATCCATATAATAATTTATTTGATTCATTGCTTAATTATTTAGATAATAGTGATGTATCAATATATACTTCTTTTATTACAGGTAAATTATATAGAATCGAGTTTAAGAATGATAACTATTTAGAGATAGTAAATGGTAAAAATGAATATATAATTAGATTTATTAATAAAGATAATGAAGTACATAAGATAGTTTTATCACCAAATAAAATAGAGTACACTGATAGCAAGGGTAGTAATGTATTATCTAGTATTACTATTGATTATAAAATAGATAATTATAATAAAATAGATTTATTTGATATTGATAATTCAATTAATATTAAAGATATTGATTCAGCTTTAATTAAGAAAAATATTAATATGAGTAAAACTAAGAAGGAATTAATAAATATCTATTATGAATTAGTTGATAAGACAAATATATTTGATTTATATGTTACTATGAATGAATATAATGTATATTATAAATTACCAGATAAATATATTAATAAATATACTGGTAAGTCATTAAAGAAGTATAGTGATATTGATAAAGAATTAGTATATGAAATTAAAAATTATACATATGATCAAGTTATAGATTATATTGATGATATATATAATGAAAATATTAGTAAGAATTATTATAAAAGAGTAGTTAAAAGTGCGACTGAGGAAATAGAAAATAATGGTATTAAGTATAATTATAAAACTATTATAAAAGGTTATTATTATAATTATGCGGATTATGATAATACTGTATCAACACTATATGTATGGAATATGTTAGATGATAATAATGCATTTATTATTGAGTATGATTTTCAAGGTAGCGAGATAACAGAAGAAGAAATTATTAAATTAATAGATATAGAAATATCAAAGTAAGAAGTTATTAACTTCTTTTTTTATTTTCTATTTAGTGGTAAAATAATTATATAAGAGAATAGAGGCGATACTATGAATGGAGTAGGTAATATCTTTAATCCAGAAGAGAATGTCAATGTTTTAGAAAAATATGGTAGAGATATAGTTGCCAGTGTTAAAGATGGCAAAGTAGATCCTGTTATAGGTAGAGATGATGAAGTTAGAAGTATAACTAGAATACTATCTAGAAAAACAAAGAATAATCCTGTATTGATAGGTGAACCTGGTGTAGGTAAAACTGCTATTGTAGAAGGGTTAGCGCAGAGAATCGTTAGAGGTGATGTTCCTAATAGTTTAAAGAATAAAACTATATGGGAATTAGATATGGGCGCTTTAGTTGCCGGTGCAAAATACAGGGGTGAATTTGAGGAAAGATTAAAAGCTGTACTTAAAGAGATTAAAAACTCTGAGGGTAATATCATTATGTTTATTGATGAGATTCATATGATTGTAGGTGCAGGCGCGGAAGGGGCAATGGATGCAGGTAATATGCTTAAACCAATGCTTGCTAGAGGCGAAATTAAAGTTATAGGCGCGACTACATTAAATGAATATAGAAAATATATAGAAAAAGATGGTGCCTTAGAAAGAAGATTTCAAAAAGTATTAGTTAAGGAACCTAATGTAATGGATACTATTACTATACTTAGAGGTTTAAAACAAAGATTTGAGGTATATCATAAAGTTTCTATTAAGGATAGTGCTTTAGTTGCAGCAGCTACATTATCTGATAGATACATTACAGATAGATTTTTACCTGATAAAGCAATTGATTTAGTCGATGAAGCATGTGCTACTATAAAGGTACAAATAGATTCAGTTCCAGTTGAATTAGATACTTTAACTAGAAAGATTATGGCTTTAGAGATAGAAAGACAAGCTTTAAAAAATGAAACTGATGAAATATCTAAAAAGAGATTAGAAGAAATTGATAATAGAGTAGAAGTACTTAAGAAGGATGAGGAATCTTTAAGAGCTAAATGGAATCAAGAAAAGAGTATCAAAGATAAAATAGATTCTAAGAATGAGGAATTAGAAAAAGCTAAATATAAATTAGATGAAGCTCAAAATAATTATGACTTGGAAGAAGCAGCTAAATTATCTCATGGTGTTATTCCAAAATTAGAAAAAGAAATTGAGGAATTAAGAAATAGTGATCATTCTAAGATTTTATCTGATACTGTAGATGATGAAGATATCGCGAGAATTATATCTAAATGGACTAATATTCCTGTTACTAGATTAGTGTCTGGTGAAAGAGAAAAATTACTTAACTTAGAAGAAAATATGAAGAAGAGAGTAAAGGGTCAAGATGAGGCTTTGAGATTAGTAAGTGAAGCTATTATACGTGCTAGAGCGGGTATTAAAGATCCTAATAGACCAATAGGTTCATTTATATTCTTAGGTCCTACTGGTGTAGGTAAAACGGAAGTAGCTAAGACATTGGCTTTGGAATTATTCGATGATGAAAAGCATATGGTTAGAATAGATATGAGTGAGTATATGGAAAGCTTTTCTGTATCTAGATTAGTTGGTGCTCCTCCAGGATATGTTGGATATGATGAAGGTGGACAATTAACTGAAGCAGTTAGAAGAAATCCATACAGTATTGTATTATTTGACGAAATTGAAAAAGCTGATAAAGAAGTATTTAATATTTTATTACAAATATTAGATGATGGTAGAATTACTGATTCACAAGGTAGAACAGTAGATTTTAAAAATACAATTATTATTATGACATCTAATATTGGTAGTGAATATATATTAGAAAATGATAAAGATTCTCAATCTAAGGTAATGCAAGAACTACAAAGATCATTTAGACCAGAGTTTTTAAATAGAATAGATGAGATTATTATGTTTAATGCTTTATCTAAGGATACATTGAATGATATTATTGATAAGATAATTGATGAAGTAGAAAGTAGACTTTCTGATAAGCATATTAGTATTAAATTATCTGATAAAGCTAAGAAGTATATTTTAGATAATTCATATGATCCTATGTATGGCGCGAGACCAGTAAGAAGATTTATTAGTAAAAGAGTAGAAACTACAATAGCCCGTGCCTTAATAGATGATAAGCTAAAACCTAATAGCGAGATTCTAATAGATTTAGTTGATGATAAATTTGTAATAAGAGGATAATTTTTATCCTTTTATTATTTTTTAAACAACGAACAAATGTTCTTGACAAAAATATTTTCATGGTGTATATTTTTATTACAAGTTATTTAAGATAGGAGGGGTTATATGAGTGACAAGTTAAAAACAATTTCCAATTTATTTGAAGGTAAAGAAGTAAGAAGTATTTGGGATAGTGAAAAAGAGGATTACTATTTCAGTGTTGTAGATGTGATTAGTGTTTTGACTGAGAGTACTGATGCTTCACATTATTGGAGAACTTTAAAATCTAGAATGATAAAAGAAGGAAACGAAACCGTCACAAATTGTGACACTTTCAAATTAGAAGCTAAAGATGGTAAGATGCGTAATACGGATATGCTAGATACAGAGGAAATATTCAGATTAATTGAATCTGTGCCATCTCCTAAGGCAGAACCATTTAAATTGTGGTTAGCTAGATTAGGTAGAGAAAAAGTAGATGAAGTATTTGATCCTTCTAAAGGCATAGATCAAATGATAGATTTTTACTTAAAGAAAGGTTACACATTAGATTGGATTGAAGCTAGAATTAAGGCAATTATTAGTCGCAAAAAATTAACTAAAGTGTGGAAAGAAAATGGTGTTACTGAAAATTATGAGTATGCATTACTTACTAATGAAATATATAAAACTTGGTCAGGTATGACCGCTTCTGAATATAAAGAATATAAGAACATCCGAAAAGAAAATTTGAGAGATAATATGTCTGATATAGAAGTTGCTTTAACTGATATAGGTGAAATAACTGCAAGAGATATTGCTAAAAATGAAAGACCAATTGGATATAAAGATAATAGGAAAGCAGCTATAAGAGGTGGAGAAGTTGCTAAAAAAACTAAAGAATTTTATGAAGAAGCAACTGGTTTATCAGCTATAACTAGTGAAAATGCATTAGATTATAAATATGTTGATAATAAAGGTTAGAAAATAATAAATAATATGAAAAAGTTGTGGTATAATACTAACGTGAGGTGGAGTGTATGGATAAGATTATTGTAAAAGGTGCGAGAGAAAATAACTTAAAAAATATAGATATAGAGTTACCTAAAGATTCATTAATCGTAATGACTGGTGTATCTGGTTCTGGTAAGTCTTCTTTAGCGTTTGATACTATATACGCTGAAGGAGAAAGAAGATATATTGATAGTCTTAGTTCATATGCTAGACAATTTTTAGGTGGTACTGATAAACCAGATGTTGATAGTATAGAAGGTTTATCACCTGCAATATCTATTGATCAAAAAACTACTAATAAGAATCCTAGAAGTACTGTTGGTACTGTAACTGAAGTATATGATTATTTGAGATTATTATATGCTAGAGTAGGTATACCTTATTGCCCTAATCATAATAAACCTATCACAAGTCAATCTATTGAAGAGATGACTAATCAAGTATTAAAGTTAGAAGAAGGTACTAAGATTAGAGTATTAAGTCCTGTTGTTCATGGCGAAAAAGGTACTCATAAAGATTTACTTGCTGATTTATTAAAAGATGGTTATATTAGAGCTAGAATAGATGATGTTGATTATGAATTAACTGATGAAATAAATTTAGAAAAAAATAAAAAACATAATATAAATGTTGTTATTGATAGACTTGCTATTAAAGATGAATCAAGAAGTAGAATTTTTGAATCAATTGAAACTTCTACTAAGATGTCTAATGGTAAAGTTGTTATTAATGTAATAGGTGATAAAGAAATAGTGTTTAGTGAAAACTATGCATGTCCATTGTGTGATTTTAGTTTACCTGAACTTGAACCAAGATTATTTTCATTTAATAGTCCATATGGTGCTTGCCCTGAATGTAAAGGTTTAGGTGTTAATAAACATATTGATGAAGATATTTTGATACCAGATAAAACTAAATCAATTATGGATGGAGCAGTTGTTTCATTTCAAAGTGGTGAAACATTAAATATAGCATATAAAAAACTTAGTTTAGTTGCTAAACATTATAATATT
>JAEEGK010022198.1_pt1 | contig 13357 bp, 11 predicted proteins | sample 8958771 | NCBI WGS metagenome assembly JAEEGK01 (sample SAMN16246547, study PRJNA631951) | gut metagenome | biome: gut microbiome; feature: rumen; material: SC-attached | host: Bos | place: Iran: Karaj | collected 2018-10 | reverse complement strand
CCACTTATACCCTCAAAGTGAATGCTTATTTCAGTGCTTTGGGCTGGAGTAGCCAACACTATGGTGGCATCAAAGAGACAACGGGCGAGGTGGTGGTCAGGATGCACGGCCTCTCGGAATCGGCTTACCATTACATGAAAAGCCAAAACGCCTTCGAGGAACCCGATGCCTATTCCAACCTTTTCCTAGGCGTCATAAGCCCCGTCAACCTCTACAGCAATGTGGAAAACGGTCGCGGTGTGTTTGCCGCCATCGCTCCCATGACCTGCGACACCATTTTCATCAACCAAGTAAACTGATGCGCCATGAAAAGAATAGTTCTCCTGATAGGTCTTTTGGTTTCTCTTTTTGCCCAAGCCCAACAAACACATATTTCCGGTTTCGTCAGTGATTCCAACGATGGCGAACGCATTATCGGGGCCAATGTCTTTCTGCAAGACCACTCAAAAGGTGTGGCCACCGACCAAAAGGGGTATTTCAACCTTGCCGTGGAACTGCCTGCCACATTTTGCATTTCGTGCATAGGCTATGAAGAAACTTGCCTCAAGGTGGATCACGTCGACCAGCCACTGCAAATCCAACTGAGACCTTTGACTGAAACCCTTCAATCCGTTGAAGTAAGTGCCTCTCGCATTGAGCGAAGAACAAGCTTCAACACCTTGACTCTCAATGCCAAGAGTATTGACCAACTGCCCACCCTTGGCAGTCGCCCCGACATCATCAAGGCGGCACAACAACTGCCTGGCATCGAGGCGGCCACCGAAGCCTCCAGCCTGATGATTGTGCGTGGCGGAAATCCTGGAGAGAATCTTTACATGCTCGACAATGTGCCGCTCATCTATGTCAACCATTTGGGCGGTTTCATGTCGGTGTTCAATTCAGAGATGATCAACACCATGGACATCTACAAAGGCGGTTTCCCTGCCCGATATGGCGGCAAGCTGTCGTCCATCGTCGACCTCACCGCCAAGAAAGGCGACCCCACCAAGCTGAAAGGCTCGCTCAGCGCAGGCCTCACCGACTTGGCCTTTGCTGTGGAAGGTCCTGGCGGGCTGAAGAACTCCAGCTTCATCATCACAGGCCGCAAAACCCTCACGGAAGCACTCCTTTACATTGCCAGCCAAATCAGCAAAGAGCAGGGCGGACAAGACTACAACATGGCTTACGGCTTCCACGACATCAACGCCAAATACACCTGGGCACCTGATGCCAAAAACAGCTTTGCCTTTAATATCTATGAAGGCGATGACTACATGCGCATCTGGAAGAACAAGAGGGAGAACGGCGACATCGAACGCAACAGCATCGGCAACATTTGGGGCAACCTGCTCGTCTCGGGACAATGGAACAGTGTGGTCAGCTCACGGCTTTTCATGGCCAATACCTTGTCGTTCACGCAATACCGCCTGAAGAACAACATGAAGGCCTACCTTAGAAACGACGTTGATACGACCGATTTCTTTGTCAAGACCTCTTCACGGGTCAGCGATGTTTCGCTCCGCTCCGACTGGAAACTCTTTGTCAGCAATGCCTACACCTTGGAATATGGCCTGCAAAGCTCCTATCTCAACTACCGTCCCAACCACTTCACCAGCAGCTTCTCAGAAACCAACTTGCCCGATGTTTCGAGCGTGTTCGACAACTCGCTTTATTTGGACAACAAACTGAAGTTTGGCACTTGGTTCAACGGCTCCATCGGTTTGAGGGCGAATAGTTTTGTGAACAAAGGGTATCATCACTTCGCTTGGGAGCCAAGGATGAATCTCAGCTTCATCCTAGGAGGAAGCACCATCAACCTGACCGCCATGCGCGTTACGCAGAACGCCCACTTGATGATGACGCCTGGCTCCATCATGAACAACGAGGTGTGGATTCCCGCTGATGCTCGCATCAAGCCCGCCACCTCCGACCAAGCCTCCATCGGCTGGCAGCGCGGTTTTTGGCAAGACCACATCAGCGTGGAAATCGATGCCTACTACAAGCTGCTCCGCGACTTGGCCACCTACCGCGAGGGCTACAGCACCCTCCTTGGCGATTCCGATTGGCGCAGCAAGGTGGAAGCGGGCGGCAAGGGCAAGTCGTATGGCGTTGAGATGATGACGCGCTTCAATTTCAACCGCTTGGACGGCTATGTGGGCTACACTTGGTCGCATACCACACGACAATTCGACCATATCAACAACGGAAAAGAATATGTGTTTGAGTACGACCGTCCGCATTCCATCAACATCAATGTGAACTATCAACTTACGGAGCGTTGGTCGTTGAGTGCCTTATGGACATACCAGACGGGATTGCCTTACACACCCGTCATCGGAGTGCAGAACACACCTGTCATCACGCCCGAGGGCGATGTGCATTTTGAGCAAACCAACATCTACGGCGAGCGCAACAGTGCCAGGATGCGCGACTACCACCGCCTCGACTTGGCCGCCAAGTTCAAGACCAAGAACGAGAAAGGCCGCAAAGCCGAATGGACATTCTCCATCTACAACGTGTATTGCCGACAGAATCCGTACTATTACTACTACGGTGACAAGAAAGGCGACCCGTTGTATTGGAACCAGTTCCTTGACGAGCCACAAACGCTATGGCAGCGGACTTTCTTCCCAATTATACCGTCGTTTTCTTATAAGGTGTGGTTTTAAAACATCTACTTCTCACTTTTTTTCTATTTTTGCACCCAATTATTGGGAGGAACAAAAATGAAAATCGCAGTGGTAGGAGCCACCGGCTTGGTCGGCTCGAAGATGCTTCAAGTACTTGACGAACAGAAGGTTCGCATAGATGAATTGGTTGTCGCCGCCTCGGAACGCTCCATAGGCAAGGAAATCGTCTTCCAAGGCAAGACCTATAAAGTGGTCAGCGTGGACGAGGCCATCGCTGCCTGCCCCGACATCGCCATCTTCTCGGCAGGAGCATCGGCATCGAAACAATATGCACCGCGTTTTGCTGCTCAGGGCACCTTTGTCGTCGACAACAGCTCGGCCTGGCGCATGGAGAAAGATGTGCCGTTGGTCGTCCCAGAAATCAACGCCGACACCATCACCAAGGACACGCACATCATCGCCAACCCCAACTGCTCCACCATACAGATGGTGATGGCCTTGGCGCCAATCCATAAGGCTTACGGCATCAAACGCATCGTCGTCAGCACCTACCAAAGCGTCTCGGGCAGCGGCCAAAAAGGTGTCAACCAACTGAAGGCCGAGCGCGCGGGCGCGAGCAGCAAGACTTGCTACCCCCATCCGATTGACCTCAACATCCTGCCCCACATTGATACCTTCCTCGACAACGGCTATACCAAAGAGGAGATGAAGATGGTCAACGAAACGCGCAAGATCCTCCGCGATGAGCACATCGCCGTCTCGTCAACCACGGTTCGTGTACCCGTGTGGGGCGGCCACAGCGAAGCCGTGAACGTGGAAACAGAAAGACCCTTTGAAATCGACGATGTCCGCAGGTTAATGGCAGCCATGCCTGGCGTGGTGGTGCAAGACGATCCGGCCAACAACATTTATCCGATGCCCCTCTACGCCGAAGGCAAAGACGAGGTCTTTGTGGGTCGCATCCGCCGTGACTTCTCGGTGGAGAATGGCCTCAATTTTTGGTGCGTGGCCGACAATCTCCGCAAAGGCGCTGCAACCAACGCGGTTCAAATCGCCAAATACTTAATAGAAACGAAACTTGTTTAATTAGGAATTCGGAATGCTGAAATCGCAGATTCAGCGAAGCTAATGCTGAATGACCTACCGGACCCATCATTCCGCATTCATCATTCCGCATTCATCATTCACAGATGAAAGTCTTTCGAAACATCATAGAAACTCGAAACATTCCCCACGCCGTGGTCACTATCGGCACCTTCGATGGCGTCCACCTTGGCCATCAGGCCATCTTCAACAAGATGAAGACCTTGGCACAAAGCATTGGTGGCGAGACGGTTGTGGTCACTTTTAGTCCGCATCCCCGTCAGGTGCTCAATATCGATAGCTCCAACCTGCGTTTCCTCTGCACGCCCGAAGAAAAACTCAAGAAATTCGAGGAGTATGGGATCGACAACGTGGTCATCATCAATTTTACCAAAGAGTTTTCGCGCACGCCCTCAGAGGTTTTCATCAAGGACTACATCATTGATAACATCCATCCCGATTATATCGTTGTGGGCTACGACCATCACTTCGGTAAGAACCGCATGGGCGACTTTGGTCTGCTCAACGACATGAAACTGAAATATGGTTTCAAGGTGGAACGCGTTGCTGCACAGGATGTTGAAAACATCGCCATCAGCTCCACGAAGATCCGTAACGCTTTGGCTACAGGCAATGTGAAGCGTGCCAACCAATTGTTGGGCTACACCTACTCCGTCACTGCCGAAGTCGTGGTGGGCAACAAGATTGGACGCACATTGGGCTTCCCAACGGCCAACCTTGAGTTGCCGAGGGAATATATGCTCATCAGCAACCGAGGCGTGTATGCCTGTCTCGTCGACTACGAAGGCAAGACCTACAAGGCCATGGCCAACATCGGGCACCGGCCCACCATCGGCGACCGCAGTGAGGACAACCCCATCATCGAGGTCAACCTGTTCGACTTCGATGGCGACCTGTACGGCAAACAGATCCATGTGCGCTTCATCGACCGCATCCGCGACGAGGAGAAATTTGAGGGGCTGGACGAGCTGAAAGCGCAATTGGAACAGGACCGAAATAAAGCTTATAAACTACTAGAAAACATAAAGTTATAATAATATCACAAAACATACAAAACCCACAAAACCTCATTTTAGTAGTGGCGGCACGCAACCGCTTGTCGCCGAAAAGCCACCGGTTGGCAGGCTTTTCCCAACCAAGCAAATAGTTTTGACAGTTTTGCAGGTTTTGTGACGAAAAAAATGAAAATATTACTATTGGTCATCGGCAAGACGGATGAAGACTACCTCATCACCGGCATTAAGAAATACGTGGGCCGCATCGGGCATTATGCCTCGTTCGAGATGAAGGAACTCCCCGACCCGCGTAACCGCAAGACCCTCAGCGAAGACCAACAGAAGAAAGCCGAAAGCTTCCTACTGCTGCAACAGCTTCAACCTAGCGACCAAGTTATCCTTCTGGACGAAAACGGCAAGCAGTACACCTCCGTAGAGTTTGCCGAAAACCTTGAAAAACAGATGGCTTCTGGCGCAAAAAGGTTGGTGTTCATCATAGGCGGGCCTTACGGCTTCGCGCAGGAAGTCTACGACCGCGCCAACGCCAAGATGTCGCTCTCACCCATGACCTTCAGCCACCAAATGGTGCGGCTTATTTTTGTCGAGCAACTTTACCGTGCCTTCACGATTTTAAAGGGCGAACCTTATCATCATCAATAATAAATGTTACTATAATTCGTTAATACAGCATGAAAACACTCAAAACCATACTCATCCTTTTTGCAGCCCTTTGCTTCGCCACCTCCTGCAAGAAAGAGGCCGACATGACCCTTGTTCAAAAGACTGTCCTTGAAAATGCCGACATCCGTGAAATCGAAGTCAGTGACGGCTGGCAAGTGACCGTTGTGGCCGACAGTTGCACCTATGTCGAGCTGGCCTATTCCGCTTATCTGGAACCTTATGTTAAAGCCAAAATGAACGACACCCATCTCGAACTTGGTTTTATGCTCAAGACCTTCACGGCCATCAATTCTGAGTTCCGTGCCACCGTACATTTGCGCCAACTCGAAAAAATTGATGCCAAGACTGCCTCAAAAGTCACATTTACAGGCTCATATATTGGAGAACGACTCTATGTGAACCTGACTGATGCTTCTTCCTGCAATGCCTTGACCTACACGGGCGACAAATGTGAAATCGTGATGGATGCGGCTTCAAAACTGCTCGATTTCCAATTTGACGGTACCACCTGCATAGCCTCATTGAAACAATCCTCACAATTCAATGGGAGAATCCATGCCACAGAACTGCTCGACCTAAACCTGAACGGCAACTCTCGATTCATCAATCGGGGAGGCGAAACAGCCAGAGCCGATATAAAACTACATGACGGCAGTATACTAAACATGGTTGAAACCCAAGTGAATAAGCTATATGCAGAGCTCTCCGAAGCCTCCGAAGCCACAGTCTGGGTGACCGAATATCTGAAAGCCACCTTGAATGACGCCTCCACTTTATACTATAAAGGCAATCCGCTAAAGGATTTGGCTTGCCACGACAATTCTGAAGTCAAGCCCTTGTAGTTTTGGCCTAATATTTGTTATTTTTCACACCCGTTGCGCCGAAGCAACATGAATTATTACTAATTTTGTGACCAAATTAAAAAAGAAATGAAGAAAACAGCATTGCTTATTGTCGCCGTCTTGTTTGCGACTTTTACCTTTGCCCAATCCAACATGCCCATTGATCCGAAGACGGAAAAGATTTGTTTCCGCAAGGTCATCAACACCGTAGGTTCTGAGGATGAGGTGTTTAACCGTATCTACAGCCAGTTTATGAACACCTACTACAAGAGCCCTTCAACCATCCTCAACCAAAACGACGGACGCACCCTGAAAGGCAAGCATCAGTTTCAACTTGACAACGGCGACGCAGTGAAGTCGAAATGGCCTTGGATTACCTATTACTTCACCATCGAGGTACGCGAAGGCCGTGTGCGTTATACCCTTACCGACTTCATGCAAAAGACCCAAAGCAACCATCCCTGCGAGGAATGGATGAACAAAGAAGATCCTAATTATCAGCCTATTTGGGACAATTACCTGCAACAGATGTCCGCCTTTGCCGAAGACTGGGGACAAAAGTTTGAGGAAAGTTTGGTTCCCGAAAAAGTGATTGAAGAAGAAGAATGGTAAACTGATATGGCCACTCGCGAACGCATAAAGAAAGGCTTTTCGAAACTTCTCAAGGAAGAGAAGCTGAAGCTGATTGCCAACTACTTCGAGAACCCCGGCGAAGTCATCAGCTTGCTGAAGAGCTACTGGCACTCCGACTCGAAGCAGCAGCAGCTCTTTGATGAGTTCAGCGAGAACACCATTACCAATTTCTTCATTCCCTACGGCATCTCGCCCAATGTGACCATCAACGGCAAGGACTACATCGTGCCGATGGTCATCGAGGAAAGCTCCGTTGTAGCGGCGGCCTCGGCTGCAGCCAAGTTCTGGGGCGAGCGAGGCGGATTCCATGCCGAAGTCATTGATGTGCGCAAGGTCGGACAGGTGCATTTCGGCTGGAGCGGCGACAAGGAAAAACTGTTTGCGCTGTTTCCCGAAATCGAGAAACGCCTCTTGGCCGACACCGATGCCCTGACTGAGAAGATGCGCAAGCGTGGCGGTGGCATCCTCGGCATGAAACTCATCGATTACAGTGCTCTCAGCTGAGCACGCTGTTTACTTGTTATCGCCATTGACAGCCTCCCTGAGCTGCGGGATAAACGCCCTGAGGGCATTCCCGCGGTGTGATATTGCATTCTTTTCTGCGGGGGAAAGCTCCGCCATCCCCTTATCCGTACACAACGGATGGAAAACCGGATCGTATCCGAAGCCATTGCTGCCTTTCGGAGCGGTAAGGATCTCACCCTCGCATTCTCCCCGGGCAGTGAGAATCCTGCCATCCGGGAAAGTACAGCAGATACAGCAGACAAAACGGGCAGACCGGTCTGCAGTATTTTCCAGCTTCTTCAGAAGATATTCATAACGCTCTTTGTCAGACGCGGTGTGGCCGGGGCCATAGCGGGCAGAATATATGCCGGGCTCTCCGTCCAGAGCATCCACACACAGGCCGGAATCATCCGCTACTGCAGCGATACCTGTCGCTTTTGTAACGGCTGACGCCTTGAGAAAAGCGTTTTCCTCAAAAGTACTGCCGTTCTCATCCACTTCGAAATCACAGCCGGCTTCCTTCTGAGAGAGAAGTTCAATATTCAGCCCTTCCACAAGCTGGCGGAATTCACGCAGTTTGTTTGCGTTATTGCTGGCCAGTATCAGTTTCATTTGAACAACGCCTCGGTAAATGTTTTCGGATCAAAAGGAATCAGATCGTCCATCTGTTCACCGACACCTACAAACTTTACAGGAAGACCAAGCTTTTTTGCAATAGCAAAGACGATGCCGCCTTTGGCTGTTCCGTCCAGCTTTGTGAGGACAATACCGGTCAGCCCCGCCGTCTCCAGGAACTGCTCAGCCTGAATCAGGCCGTTCTGGCCCGTGGTCGCATCAAGAACCATCAGTGTCTCTACATCGGCATCCGGAAGTTCCCTGCTGATCACTCTGCGCATTTTGGACAGTTCATTCATCAGGTTTTGTTTATTGTGAAGTCTTCCGGCTGTGTCAACGATGACAACATCAATCCCGCGCGCTTTTGCAGCGCAGATGGCGTCATAAACAACTGCTGCCGGATCACTGCCTTCCTCATGCCGGACAAAATCCGCTCCTGACCGCTCCGCCCAGATGCCCAGCTGTTCCGCTGCCGCTGCACGAAATGTATCTCCTGCACAGAGCAGCACGGATTTTCCTTCCGCTTTCAGTTTCGCAGCCAGCTTTCCGATACTCGTGGTCTTCCCCACGCCGTTAACGCCTGTCATTAAAATAACAGAGGGCTTTGTTGTAAGCTTCAGTTCCGGGCTGCCTACTTCCAGTATTTTTGAAAGCAGCTCGATCAGCCCTTCCCTGGCTTCGTAACCTTTACGGAAACGGCGTTCCCAGGTCAGCTTGCGCATGCCTTTTATCACGCTTTCCGCAGTTTCCGCGCCAACATCGGAGAGGACGAGCAATTCTTCCAGATCATCATAAAAGTCTTCACTGTCCGGTGCATAATCCTGAAACAGTTCTTCAAGCTCAATCATATTTTTCCGGGTCTTGGAAAGGCCGGAAAACATTTTATCAAAAAATCCCACGTTTCCTCCTTACTGCGTATGCATCTGTGCCTGATCAAAGTCAAGTTCGAGCACGGTTGATACACCTTTTTCCTGCATCGTGACACCATAAAGCATATCCGCCTCTTCCATGGTGCCCCGGCGGTGTGTAATAACAATAAACTGCGTTCTGTCCGCCATCCGCCGCAGATAATCCGCAAAACGGTTGACATTTGCCTCGTCCAGAGCCGCTTCGATTTCATCCATCACGCAAAACGGAGTCGGCCTCACTTTCAGAATGGCAAAATACAGGGCAATTGCCACAAATGCCATTTCTCCTCCGGACATCAGTGAAATGGTCGAAAGCGTTTTTCCGGGAGGCTGGCATTTGATATCAATGCCGCTTTCCAGTATATTGTCCGGATCTTCCAGTACAAGAGAAGCATTTCCGCCACCGAAAAGTTCTTTGAAGGTCTGGCGGAAAGCATCGCTGATCCTCGAAAACTGCTCGGCAAAGACTTTCTGCATCTCATCCGTCACTTCACGGATGATGCCCAGCAGCTCCTTCTTTGCTTTCTCCACATCATCCCGCTGTGAAGTCAGGAACTCGTATCTTGAACTGACGCGTTCATACTCTTCGATCGCTCCGATATTCGGATTGCCCAGTGCTGTGATCTGACGCCGTATGTCAGAAATCTCACGGTTGGCTTTCTGCAGATTCTCCACCGGCTGACGCAGCTGCTGTGCTGCTGTGTAGCCGAGCTCATAGCTGTCCCACAGCTTATCCAGTATCTGCTTTTCCTCCATATCCGAGGCAAGCTTTTTCTGCTCAATACGGGCATTCTGCCGTTCAAGATCAAGGATCTCCGCATTACGCTCCTGGGTGGTTTTCTCCGTGCGGGTGCGGCGCCCTTCCAGTTCAAGACGGCTCTTACTGATCTCGTCAATCCCTTTACGGATTTCGGCAACAGCAGCAGCGATCTCAGCACGGAGATTTTCCTTTTCCTTCAGCTGATTCTTCAGATTTTCGATCTGCTGCTCTGCATCGGAAACTGCTTTTCTGCGGATTTCACTGTTGTCCGAAATGCCGTCCAGTAAAAGCTGAAACTGTTTTCTGACGTTTTCGACAGCTGCACTCTCCGCATTCAGGGAGGATTCTCTGGCTGAAAGCGTGTTCCTGTCTTCCATGGCTATGTCAAGGTCATTGCGGACAATCGTCAGGGCAGTACGAAGCTTTTCAAGTGAAACTGCAGCCGCTTCCTCTTCCTTTGCCAGTTCACGGCGCTTTACCCGCAGTTTTTCCAGTTCATTGGCACGGGACAGGATACCCGTCCCCTTTGCAGAGCTTCCGCCTGTCATAGAGCCTCCGACATGGATCATCTGCCCGTCAAGAGTAACAATGCGGTAGCGGTCATTGTTGGTGCGGGAAATTCTGATAGCATCCGCAAGAGTTTCCACAATGATCGTTTTCCCAAGCAAATTTGCCACAATCCGGTCATACTGCTTATCAAAGCGGACCAGATCGTAGGCTACACCGACAAATCCGGGATCATTCACCGGGGCATCATTCATAACGCTGCCCCTGATGGTGTCAAGAGGCAGGAAAGTAGCACGGCCGTTGTCGGTGCGCTTCAGCATTTCAATGGCGGATTTACCGTCATTTCTGGTATCTATTACAATATTCTGTCCGGCAGCTCCGAGCGCCGTTTCAATAGCCAGCGCGCAGTCATCGTCCGCTCTGATCAGATTGGAAACCGGACCGTGTACACCGCGGACCGTTCCCCTGGACGCTTCGCGCATCACAGTCCTGACGGCTTTGTTGTAGCCTTCAAAATCCTTTTCCATTTCCGCAAGCATCGCAATGCGGGCATCGACGCTTCTGGCTTCCACTGCCGTCCGGTTTGCATTTTCAGAAGCTGTATTCAGTGCTTCCTCACGGCTTTTGATTTTCATCCGGCAGCCGGCAAGCACATTGGCGTTATTCTGCAGCTCCTCATTCAGTGCCTTCTGCTCCTGAGAAATAGCTTCAAGGCGGGCTGCGCTGTCTTTAATATTCTGCCTGATTTCACCGGCACGGAGTTCCTGTTCCGCTATATCATCCGTCAGGCGGTGCAAAGCAGTTTCACTGTTCGCTATATTGGTACGCAGGGAAGCAAGGGCGGCCTCACATTCCGTTCCCTGCGCCTCCCTGGCTGAAAGTCTCTCGCGTTCCCGCTCAATCTCCTCGTCTTTCTGATGCATGCGTTCAGCCAGACTTCCCGTGGCAGCATAAAGAGCTTCCAGCTCTGCCTTCGCCTTTTCCAGGGCTGCCGATGCCTGTTCATATTCTGCATTGATCTCCGCAGCTTTTTCATGCAGCCGGTCAAGCGTCTGCATCCAGGCAGAGATTTCACGGATACGAAGATCATCCCGGAGAACAAGATATTTTTTTGCTTTCTCCGACTGTTCCTTCAGCGGGCCGACCTGCAGTTCCAGCTCTTCAATCTTATCATTGATGCGCAGGAGGTTTTCCTCTGTCCGTGCCAGACGGCGTTCCGCCTCTTCCTTCCGGTAGCGGTAACGGGAAATACCCGCAGCTTCGTCAAAAACCTCACGGCGGTCAGTGCTTTTTGTGGAAACGATATCCGCAATTTTCCCCTGGCCGATGACAGAGTAACCGTCACGGCCGAGGCCGGTATCAAACAGGAGCCCGTTGACATCCTTCAGCCTCACCTGCTGCCGGTTGATATAATACTCGCTTTCACCGCTGCGGTAATACCTGCGCGTCAGTTCAACCTCGGAGCTGTCGCTGTCAAAGATATGAGCAGAATTGTCAATTACAAGAGAGACTTCTGCAAAGCCCATCGGGTTTCGGATTGCCGTGCCTCCGAAAATGACATCCTCCATTTTGCTGCCCCGCAGCGTTTTGGTACGCTGCTCTCCCATAACCCAGAGTAGCGCATCGGAAATGTTGGATTTGCCCGACCCGTTGGGGCCTACAATTCCGGTTATGTCTTTTTCAAATGTCAGGCGCGTCTTATCCGCGAAGGATTTGAAGCCCTGAATTTCCAAAGCTTTTAAATACAATACAAAATCCTCTGAACCAAAAATTCAAAAACAATTTATTATACTATGATTCAACCGGTTTTTCAATAAAAAAACGAATTTCATGATCCCCGGGATTAGAGCCGGTTTTTACTCTGAGTGAGGACAACGCATACCGTTCCTGCAGAAACCGGAGATTTTCCCGGTGCTGCCCGATCATCTGGGAAAGCTTACCGGGCGGAACTTCCAGACAGACTCTGCTTCCCGGTGCGGTCCCCTCCAGGAGTGATTCCGCCTCATTGCGCAGGATCCGGCTCCGGACAAGTTCACCGAGTGCCGGATGATAAGCTCCCGCGACAGCGGATCCTGCACTGAGTTCCTCTGTCGGATTCAGGCCAATGCGGATCACCGGGATCCCGGCACCTTCAAATAGAGGCACCAGCTGTGCGCAGAGTGAAACAGCATCTTCCACCGTGTGTTCCCGGTATTCATTCCTCTGCCAGAGAGTATAGAGGGCAGTGTCGCGTACAATCACCGTCGGGTAAATGCGTACGCCGTCCGGCTTCAGCCTGATGATCTCCTCTGCTGTGGCAATGCTCCGCGCGGGCGTATCTCCCGGAAGCCCGGTCATCATCTGCAGAATCAGATGAAATCCTGCATTTTTTATCATGCAGGAAGCCTGCCTGACGTCCTCTGCACTGTGCCCTCTGCCGGAAAGGCGCAGAACCTCATCGCAGAGAGACTGTGCGCCGAGCTCTATTGTCTCCACGCCATACGTCCGCAGGCGGCAGAGAATTTCCTCATTGATGGCGTCAGGCCTTGTAGAAAGCCGGATAGAAGTGATGGCTCCTCTGTCAAGCGCCTCCCTGGCTGCCTGCAGGAGAAAAAGCTGGTCTTCCTCGGGTATGGCTGTGAAACTGCCCCCGTAGAAAGCCAGCTGTAGTTTTTCATGCTTGTCGGTGCGCTGTCCGGCTTCCAGTATCACCCGCCTGACAGTTTCCGCCGTTGCCGGAATCTGTTCTCCGGAAATATGACGCTGGTTGCAGAAAACGCAGTCATGCGGACAGCCGAAATGCGGCACAAATACCGGAAGGATATGTTCCCTTGCGCTCACCGCAGCAGCCTTTCCAGTGCTTTTCCCGCAGCGGCCTGTTCCGCTTCCTTTTTTGTTCTGCCGCTGCCTTCTCCGCAGACGACACCGTCAATCTCCACACAGAAGGTAAATGTTTTGTCATGATCCGGCCCGGATTCCGACAGTTCCTTATACTGAATGGAGCATTCTCCGTTTTTCTGCAGCAGTTCCTGCAGTGCGGACTTGTGATCCAGAATGCACTCCTCGCTCAGGTCGGCCATGTCCAGCAGTTCCTTTCTGACAAATTTCCGTGCCGGCTCCATGCCGCCGTCAAGATAGACGGCAGCAAGCAGTGCCTCCACCATGTCAGCCAGAATAGACTGTCTTTTCCGTTCACCGGTCCGCTCTGCGCTTCTGCCCA